>Ga0172375_10002997_pt1 | contig 25952 bp, 22 predicted proteins | sample LakKiv1m_FD_114537 | JGI IMG/M metagenome (GOLD analysis project Ga0172375, IMG submission 114537) | Freshwater microbial communities from Kabuno Bay, South-Kivu, Congo - kab_092012_11.1m | ecosystem: Environmental > Aquatic > Freshwater > Lake | place: Democratic Republic of the Congo...
AGCTGCGGGCCGCGGGGCTCGAACCGGACGTGAAACAGGCCATCCAGGACCTCCGGGACATCTGGAACCGTTACATCGACAGCACCAACCGGCCCGCGGCCCTGAAATTCCAGGTGGAGCCGGAGGAGGGTCAGGTGCAGTAGAGAGGCAAGAGGCAGGGAGCAGGGGTTAGTTTTATATAGTAGTAGGGCGCGTCTTACGCGCCAAGCGTGACGGCCACCGGCCGCCCTATAAGGGCCATTTTTGGAGGAACGGGAACAGGCTCCCAGAGGCGGGATGCGCTTCGCTTTCCCGCCCTACGGCTGCTTCCAGGTTGGGCCTCGCACCGGCGAGACGCCGGTGCCACCGATGCCAGAAGATGCTTCAACCGGAAATACTGTACTAACCCCTAACCCCCGCCCTGCAACGCCTCGGCCTGCCGGTAATGCGCCCCGATATCCCGGCGCAGGTCCAGGCGGTTGCCCTTCTCATCTTCCCGGGGGATCACCCGGATCTTGCCGTTATCGAAGGCATTGAGCAATTTCTGGCGCAGGGTCTCCCCGGCCTGGCCCCTGGTCTGCCCGGCCTTGACGGTGGCGTTGGCCAGCAGGTAGGCCACCCGGGAGCCGTCGGACTTGAACGCCCCCTCGGCGCAGTCCATGGCGGAGGGGATGACGGTGATCCGCTTCTTGTCGAAATAGTCGGCATCCAGGGCCACCACTTCGCCCTTGGTCAGGGACCAGGGGTAGCCTTTCTGCTGCTGGGGGCCGCCGGGGCCGGTCACCAGGGCGATGCACAGGGAGAGCTGGTCGGACCGCACTTCCGGGGCCACCTCATCCAGGGCGCCCCTGGCCATGGCCGCCACCAGGGCCCCCAGGTTGCGCAGCCGTTTGACCACCGGCTGGAATTCCGGCTCCCCCGGGCGGATGTTGATCTCGCAGACCCGGAGGGCCTGGGGCCGAAAATCGCCGTCAAAGGAGACGAAACAGCCGGGATAGAGCACGCAGGGGCGCAGCGCCCCCTGCTCGGCCAGGAGGCGGATGAGGGGCCGGGCGATGGCGGTCTCAGCCAGTTCCAGCAGGGCGGGGGACTCCAGGGGATGGGGTGAAATGGACCCCATGCCCCCGGTGATGGGATTGTCCAGACCCGGGGGCCGGTCAAACCGTTCCGGGTAATCCATGGCGGTGGGCAGGATTTGATAATGGCCCTTTCGGTCCACTAGGATGGTGAAACTGATCTCCGCCCCGGTCATGCGCGCCTCGATGAGCAGGGGCCAGGGAGCTTTTTTGCCGCAGGCCCGGGTGTAGGAATCCCTATAATCTTTCATTAAACCGTCATAGACATCTTTGAGGTCCCAGGTGTTGAGAATTATCCTGGCGCCCTTCCCGCCGGCGCTGTAAGGGTATTTTAAGACCGCGCCGCCGAATTCGTGGAGGTAGGCCAGACAGACGGACCGCACCCCGGGGTAATCCCGGGCCTCCACTTCGGTCCAGGCCGGGGCCACCGGAATGCCCGCCTGCCGGCAGTAGCGCTTGCCGGCGATCTTGTCGGCTTCATACGCCGCCGCGGCCTTATCCAGCCCGATGATGCGGTCCCCGAAGCCGGCCGCGGCCACCCGGTCCACCAGACCCTCAAACAGCAAGCCCTCGGGCATCACCAGGGCCACATCCAGGGCATCTTCGGCAAAGGCCTTGATCAGGGCCTCGCCGTAGGCTTCGGCGGAGTTGTCGGCCACGGGGAGGAAATCGATGGGCCAGCCCATCTTTCGGGCAAACGGGTCCATGGCGCCGGTGCCTTTGACCACGACCCCCCGGTAGGCCCCGGGATAAAGCTCGCTCTTGGAGCGGCTGGTCTCCAGGGCGGCCAACAGGGTCCGGCCGTCCGTGCCCACAAAACCGATCCTGGTCTCTGTCATCGCGCGGCCCTCTGTAAGGGGTTTTCGGTTAAGAAAAAAAGTTGGCAAAGAGAGGGTATCGTCTCAGCAGCGAGCCGATGTATCCCGAGAAGCACCTTTTGCATCATATATTATCTCAGGGCGGCAAATCCATGAAAAACCATGTTGGCGGCCAGGCCGGCAGCAGGATGGGCTCGCCTGACTCGGCCGGCTTCTTGTGGTATGATGATTTATCGGGTCTAGCCGCCGGATTCAGCCAACCGGCGGGAGGCGCGGCGCTTTCCCGCTACGGTCTAAGGTCCTCACCCATGATGAATGAAAAATATTGGCGGCGTAGGTTGTTAACCTATGCTTGGACAGCCGGGGGCGGCTGTCCCACAGTCACTCGAGAATTTTTCAGGACAGTTCCCCATGGGCCTTAGGCCCACCCGCAAAGGATGAAAAGCCCGGTGGGGCGGGCCTCCGCGCCCGCCACCCTCCCGGTGCAATGGCGCAAGGAACCTACGAAAAAACTGGATTAACTGTGAACCTTGACTTTTCGGACAGGAGCGGCGCGATGGAAGAGGAAGTCACCATCCCGGGGCCGGGAATCACGCTGGAAGGGCGCTTGATCCCGGGGGCCGGGTCCGGGGGCGCGGTCATCACCCATCCCCACCCCCTGTTCGGAGGCAGCATGGCCAACAACGTGGTCTGGACCGCGGCCCGGGCCGTGACGGCCCGAGGTCTGGCCGCGCTGCGCTTCAACTTCCGGGGGGTGGGGCGCAGCACCGGGACTTACGGCGGCGGGGTGGAGGAAGCCGCCGACGTGGCCGCGGCCCTGGATTTTCTCAAGTCCCGGGCCCCGGCCCCCTATTACCTGGTGGGTTATTCCTTCGGCGCGGCGGTGGCGGGCCGGGCCTTGCTCCAGGGCCTGGACGCCGACGGCGCGGTCTTGGTGGCGCCCCCCATCGCGTTCATGGACCTGGCCTTCCTGCCCCAGGCGCCGGGGCTCAAGCTCATTATTGTGGGGGACCGGGACGACCTCTGCCCGCTCACCAGTTTGCAGGAGCTCCTGGCCTCAGGCCCAGAGCCTGGGGGGCATACCTCCGCCCCGCCGCCGGAGATCCGGGTCATCCAGGGGACCGACCATTTCTTCGGGGGCGCCGAGGAGCTGCTGTTCAACATATTGCGGGAGTTCCGTTGGTAGCCGTCCGGTTTCCGCCCTTTTAGCCCCGGAGCTTACCGGCCACCTGGGCCAGCCGGCGCCCCAGGGCCCTGGCGATTTCCAGGTCTTGGGGGGCGGGTTCCAGGTCGTTCTGGCCCCCGGCCACGGTGGTGGCGCCGTAGGGGGTGCCGCCCCGGCCTTCGGTATGGAGCATGCCCGGGGTGGAATAGGGCACCCCCACGATAATCATGCCCAGGTGCAACAGGGGAGCCATCATGGTGAAGCAGGTGGTCTCCTGGCCGCCATGGGTGGTGGCGGTAGAGACCAGTATCCCCGCAGGCTTGCCTTCCATGGCCCCCTGGGCCCAGAGTTCGGCGGCCCCGTCCAAGAACTGCTTCATTTGGGCGCACATGTTGCCGAAGCGGGTGGGGGTGCCGAACACGGCGCCGTCGGCCGCCTTCAGGTCCTCCTGGGTGGCGATGGGGATGTGCTCCTGCTGTCGGAGCACTTCCCGGGCGTGGGGACTGGCCTGGAGCTTGGGGAGGTTGGATTCCAGTTCCTGCACCCGGCGCAGGACCACTTCCGCCCCTGCCACCTCCTGGGCCCCCTCGGCTGCGGCCCTGGCCAATTTCAGCACGTGGCCGTACATGGAGTAATAAACTACCAAAATTTGCATGGGATTTGGTCCTTAGGAGAAGGATATCAAAAACCTAAGAACTTCCTTAACTTCTGTCAAGATTACCGGACCGGCCCCATCTCGGCTTTTGCAATCATGAAACCTATTAATGGAGCGGGGGTCTTCCCGGCCTGTTTCTTCAACCCCGCCGGGTCAATGATACCAGTGGCACCGGTCTCCGGCCTGTGATACAAAGGGGAAAAAACCTGCGCCACCGGTTGAAAGGGATGGTGCGTCGAAGCCCCTTAAGAAACTTTTCGGAAAGGGGGATGACCATTTGCCCTCCCCGGAATAAGGGTCCCAAGGAGGAAACGGGACATGCCCGAGGCTGCGAAGTTGGAACACCTGAAGAAACTGGCTGCGCTGATACGCTATTATATCCTCACCATGACCACCCAGGCCGGCTCCGGCCACCCCACCTCGTCCCTGTCGGCCGTGGAGCTGATGGCCGGGCTCATGTTCGGAGGCATTTTCAGATTCCACCCGGACAATCCCCAGCACCCCAACAACGACCGGCTCATCTTTTCCAAGGGGCACGCCTCGCCCCTGTTTTATGCCTTGTGGGCCCTGACCGGCCAGCTCACGGAAGGGGACCTCATGAGCTACCGCCAGTGGGGCAGCCCCCTGGAAGGCCATCCCACCAGGAGCTTCCGTTTCACCGAAGCGGCCACCGGCTCCCTGGGGCAGGGCCTGTCCATCGGCGTGGGGGTGGCCTTAAATGCCAAGTATCTGGACAAACTCCCCTATACCACTTACGTGCTCCTGGGGGACAGCGAAACAGCCGAGGGCTCCCAATGGGAGGCCCTGCAAGTGGCGGCCCACTATAAGCTCAATAACCTGGTGGGCGTCCTGGACGTCAACCGCCTGGGCCAACGGGGCGAAACCATGCACGGCCACGACCTCCCGGCCTACGAAAAACGCATCGCGGCCTTCGGCTGGGAGACCATTTCAGTTGACGGCCATTCCTTTCCCGAGATATTGGCCGCCTATCGCCGGGCCACGACGGTGACGGACAAACCCGTGATGATCATCGCCCGGACCATCAAGGGTAAAGGAGTCTCCTTTCTGGAGGACCAAAACGGCTGGCACGGCAAGCCCCTGAACCGGGACCAGTTGGCCCAGGCGCTGCCGGAGTTGGGACCGGTGGATACATCCATCCGGGGGGTGGTCAGTCCCCCCGAGGACCTGGAACCGGCCTTGGCCGCGCCCCGGCCCGCGGCCCCGCCGGCCTATGAGCCGGGGGCCGCCGTGGCCACCCGGAAGGCTTACGGCAACGCCTTAACCAGGCTCTATCCCCAGTTTCCCCAGTTGGTGAGCCTGGACGCCGAGGTGAGCAACTCCACCTATGCGGAGATCTTCCAGGCGGCCTATCCTCAGCGGTTTTTCGAAATGTACATCGCGGAGCAAAACATGGTGGGCGCGGCCCTGGGCCTGGCCACCCGGGGGAAAATCCCCTTTGTCTCCACCTTTGCGGCCTTTTTCTCCCGGGCCTTCGACCAGATCCGCATGAGCCGGTACAGCGAGCCCAACCTGAAGTTCGCCGGGTCCCACGCCGGGGTTTCCATCGGCGAAGACGGCCCCTCCCAGATGGGACTGGAAGACCTGGCCATGTTCCGGGCGGTGTTGGACAGCGTGGTGCTCTACCCTGCGGACGCCATGTCCACCGAGCGCCTGGTGGAGGCGGCCCTGCACCGCCCCGGCCTGGTTTATCTCCGCACCACCCGCATGGAGACGCCCATTATCTATGGCCCCGCAGAGGACTTTCCCCTGGGCGGCTGCAAAGTGCTGCGCCAGAGCGGCCATGACCGGGTCACGGTCATCGCCGCAGGCGTCACCCTGTTTGAAGCCCTGGCGGCTTACGAGGAATTGCGGCAAGAGGGCATCAGTATCCGGGTTATCGATCTCTACAGCGTCAAACCGGTGGATGCAGCCACATTGCTGGCGGCCGCCCGAGACACGCAAGGCCTGATTACGGTGGAAGACCACTATCCCGAGGGCGGCCTGGGGGAGGCGGTGATGGCGGCCCTGGCCCCCCACCCGGTAAAGATTTATGCCCTGGCGGTGACCCGGAAGCCCCGGAGCGGCAAGCCGGCGGAACTCCTGGAGTACGAAGAAATCTCCCGGAGGGCCGTCGTCAGGCTGGTCAGGAAAATCGTACAGGGGCAATGACATCTTCGGAGGGTCAGGCGGCTTCAGCCCTAACGGTAAGGCGGCGAAAACTCAGCCTGAATAACCACTTGATGAAAATAATAAAATCCCTTCCTCCCCTTTTTCAAGGGGGGGTATAATTAATTGATCAGTAAAATCACTCCTGGAAAAAGGGGAACCAGCCATGCGTCTGGGCCTCGCCGCAGATCACGGCGGCTTTGAACTGAAGGAACAACTGAAGGAAGAACTGGCGGCTTTGGGCTACGAGGTGGTGGATTTCGGCAATCAGGAGTACGACCCGCAGGATGATTACCCCGACTTGGTGGGGCCCCTGGCCCGGGCGGTGGCCCGGGGCGAGGTGGAGCGGGGCGTGGCCATCTGCGGCAGCGGGGTGGGGGCCTGCGTGGCGGCCAACAAGGTGCCGGGAGTCCGGGGGGCGTTGATCACCGACCCCTACTCCGCCCGCCAGGGGGTGGAGGACGACGCCATGAACATCATGTGCCTGGGGGGGCGGGTGACTTGTTTCGCCCTGGCCCGGGAGCTGGTCCAGGCCTTTTTAAAGGCCGCCTTCAAAGGGGAGGAGCGCTTCCAACGCCGCTTGGAGAAACTCCGGGCACTGGAACAACAGGAGAGACCGATATGAAAGAAAACCCTTTGCTGAAATTGAGCGCCCTGGGCCAAAGCATCTGGCTGGATTATATCAGCCGCCGGATGATCGACTCCGGGGAAATGCAACAGCTCATCGAGGATGACGGGGTCAAGGGGGTCACCTCCAACCCGGCCATCTTCCAGAAGGCCATTGCCGGCAGCGCCGACTACGACCAAGCCATCCGCAGCCTGGCCTTGGCGGGCAAGAGCGTCGGGGAGATCTATCAGGTTCTCACCGTGGAGGACGTGCAGCAGGCGGCGGACCTCTTCCGGCGGGTCTATGACCGGGACGCGGGCCGGGACGGCTTCATCAGCCTGGAGGTCGACCCCCACCTGGCCCAGGACACCCAGGGGACGGTCCAGGAGGCCCGGCACCTGTGGCAGGCCTTGGCCCGCCCCAATGTCCTGATCAAGGTGCCGGCCACCAGAGAGGGCCTGCCGGCCATTCGGGAGCTCATCAGCGAAGGGATTAACGTCAACGTCACCCTGCTCTTCGGCCTGCCCCGCTACCGGGAAGTGGTCGAGGCGTATCTGGCCGGCCAGGAGGCCCGGGCGGCCCAGGGCCTGCCCCTGAACCCGGTGGCCTCCGTGGCCAGCTTTTTCCTCAGCCGCATCGACGTGCTCCTGGACCCGCGTCTGGAAAAATTGGCCGCAGCCGGCGGGCCCCAGGCCCGGGATCTCATCGGCGAAGCGGCCATTGCCAGCGCCAAGGTCGCTTACACCATCTATCAGGAAATCTTCGGCGGCGAACGGTTTAAAAAACTGGCCGCCCTGGGGGCCCGGCCCCAGCGCCTCCTGTGGGCCAGCACCAGCACCAAGAACCCGGCCTACTCGGATGTGAAGTATGTGGAGCCCCTCATCGGACCCCACACGGTGAACACCCTGCCGCCGGAGACCCTGGTCGCCTACCGGGACCACGGCGACCCCGCGGTCCGCCTGATGGAGGGGGTGGACCGGGCCGCGGCCCGCCTCCGGCGCCTGGCGGAGCTGGGAATCGACTTGGACCAGGCGACCCAGCAGTTAGAAGACGAAGGCGTGGAAAAATTCAACCAACCCTTCGACTCCCTCATGGCCACCCTGGCGGAGAAACGCCGGGAGGTGCTGGGGGGGTAGGGGGACCGGGGTAATTGAGAAGAACCGTCTTTTATAGGGCATCGGCTCAGGCATAAAGGACGAGCAGGGCGCGTCTTACGCGCCAGAAACGGCACCTTCTTTTCCCCTTTAAAAAAGAGGGGCAAGGGGGATTTTTCTAGCCGGGAGTAAGGCCAGTAGCCTCATGGGTGTTTCAGGACGGTTCCTCATGGGCATGCGGCCCACCCGCAAAACATAAGAAGTATTGGTGGCACAGGTTTTCAACCTGTGCACTTGCACCGGTAACATACCGGCGCCACCAAGAACTTTTCATAACCGGGTTCAACCAAGGGAACAGGGGCTGAACGCGGCCCGTTCCCGGAGCAGTGCATGAGCCAGCCGGATTGCGACATCGGCCTGATCGGCCTGGGGACCATGGGACGGAATTTTGTCCTGAACCTGGCGGACCACGGGACCAGGGTGGCGGTCTACAACCGCACCCTCGACAAGCTCAGGGGCTTCATGGAAAACGAAGCAGGTCCCCGCCCCATCCAGCCCGGCTACACCCTGCCGGAGTTCGTCGGGCGGTTGCGCCGGCCCCGGGCCCTCATCCTGCTGGTGGCGGCGGGGGCCCCGGTGGACGCGGTGCTCCGGGAACTGCTCCCCTGGCTTAAGGCCGGCGACCTGATCATTGACGGGGGCAATTCCCATTTCACCGACACCGACCGGCGGAGCAAAGTCCTCGCCGGCAAAGGGGTGCAGTTCATGGGCATGGGGATCTCCGGGGGCGAAGCCGGGGCCCGCTCCGGCCCCAGCCTGATGCCCGGCGGCTCCCGGGAGATGTACGACCGGGTGGCGCCCATCCTGGAGGCGGCCGCGGCCCGGGTCAACGGCGAACCCTGCGTCGCCTACCTGGGGCGGGGCTCCGCCGGCCACTACGTCAAGATGGTCCACAACGGCGTCGAGTACGGCCTCATGGGACTGATCGCCGAGACCTATGACCTGTTCAAGCGGGGTCTGGGCCTGACCCCGGCCGAACTGGCCCCTCTCTATGACGGGTGGAACCGGGCGGAACTCAACTCTTTTCTCCTGGAAATCACCGCCAAGATCTTTGCCCGCCAGGACGAGCGCACCGGCCGGCCCCTGGTGGAGGTGATTCTGGACCAGGCCGGACAGAAGGGCACCGGCATGTGGGCCTCCTGGGACGCCATGGACCTCCGGGTGCCGACGCCCACCCTCGACGTGGCGGTGGTTATGCGGAATCTCTCGGACTGCAAAGAGGAACGCGACCGCGCCGCCCGGGTCCTGGCCGCGCCCCGGCCCCCTTTTCAGGGGGACCGCCGCGGCTTCCATGACCAGGTGAAAAATGCCCTGTACGCCGCCATGATCGCCACCTTCGCCCAGGGCATGGCCCTGCTCCACAAAGCCTCCGCCGCCTATGGTTACGGCCTGAACCTGGAGGCGGTGGCCCGCGTCTGGCGGGGGGGGTGCATCATTCGGGCGGCCCTCCTGGAGGACGTCCGCGCCGCCTTTCAAGCCGCGCCGGACCTGCCCAACCTCCTCCTGGACCCCCGCCTGGGCCGGGAGTTTATGAACCGGGAGGCGGACCTGCGGGAAGTGGTGAGCGCGGCCGCCGCTTTGGGGCTGCCGGCCCCCGGGTTGATGGCGACCCTGAGCTATGTGGACGCTTACCGCAGCGCGGTGCTGCCGGCCAACCTGATCCAGGCGCAACGGGACTTTTTCGGGGCGCATACTTACAGGCGCCTGGACGCCCCCGGCGTGTTCCACACCGAGTGGGAGGAGGATTGATCGGTTTTTAGCCAAATATGGTGCGTAAAACGCACGAGGGACTTTTCCGGCCGGGGAAATGGTTTTCCCCCGGCCATTCCCTCTACCAGCCATTTCCCCTTCCCATCTGAGGAGGTCTTATGGCAACCGAGCACCGGCCGGAGCCCGCGGTTTTTGTCATCTTCGGAGCCGCCGGCGACCTCTCCTGGCGCAAACTCATCCCGGCCCTCCACAATCTCTACCTGGACAACTGGCTGCCGGAGAAGTTTTTGATTATCGGCACCGGCCACCGGCAAACCGGCGACCAGGAATTCCGCCGGCGTCTTCAGGAGGGGGTGGATAAATTTTCCCGCCGGGGGAAAACCACGGAGGAAGACTGGCAGGGGTTTGCCTCCCACCTGAAATTCATGACCGCGGACCTGGATAAACCCGAGGTCTTTGGGGACCTGGCCCGGAAACTGGCGGACCTGGATAAAACCTGGGGGGTGAAGGCCAACCGCATCTTTTATCTGGGTCTGCCGCCCCGGATGCTTGAACCGGTGGCCCGGGAACTGGGAAAGGCCAAATTGAACCAGGACCGCAAACGGGCCCGCCTGGTGGTGGAAAAGCCCTTCGGCCATGACCTGGCCTCGGCCCGGGCCCTCAACCGCACCCTGGGGGAGATCTTTCAGGAATCCCAGATCTTTCGCATCGATCACTATCTGGGCAAGGAGACGGTCCAGAATATCCTGGCCTTCCGCTTTGCCAACACCCTGTTCGAGCCCGTCTGGAACCGCCATTACATCGACCATGTGCAGATCACGGTGGCGGAGGCCGACGGGGTGGGCAGCCGGGCCCACTACTACGACCAGACCGGGGCCCTCCGGGATATGATCCAGAATCACCTCCTGACCATCATGTGTCTGATAGCCATGGAGCCGCCCATCTCCTTCCAGGACTTTGAAGTGGGCAATAAAAAAGTGGATGTGCTCCGGGCGGTGCGGCCCATCCCGCCGGAGGCGCTCCACCACCATGCGGTGCGGGGCCAGTACGGGGCCGGGACCATCGAGGGGCGCCCGGTCCAGGGCTACCGCGCCGAACCCGGGGTGGACCCCGACTCCGGCATCGAAACTTTTGCGGCCCTCAAGCTCTATGTGGACAACTGGCGCTGGCAGGGGGTGCCCTTTTATCTGCGCACCGGCAAGCGGCTGCCGGTGAAGAATTCCGAGGTGTCCATCCAGTTCCGGGGGGTGCCGCACCAGAGCTTTCCGGTGGCCTCGGTGATGGATTGGCGGGCCAACCGGCTCATCATCGCCATTCAGCCCGAAGAAGGGATTTTCCTCCGGTTTGAGGCCAAATACCCGGGCCCCGTCATGCGGCTGTCGCCGGTCATGATGCAATTCTACTACCGGGAGGCCTTTAAGATCATGACCCCGGAGGCTTATGAAACTCTGCTCCTGGACATCGTGCGGGGGGACACCACCCTGTTCATGCGGGCCGACCAGACCGAGACGGCCTGGTCCATCCTCGCCCCGGTTTTGGAGGTCTGGGACGCCATCAAGCCCACGGACTTTCCCAACTATCCCGCCGGGACCTGGGGCCCCGAGGCTGCGGAGAACCTGCTGGCCCGGGAAGGGCGCAACTGGGCGGCCCCCACCTTTCTCCAATGTCCGGAGGACCAGCCCGTCTGCCGGGTCACCCTGGTCCAGCCGTGATTACGGTGTATGCCGATCCGGAGTCCCTGAGCCGGGCCGCCGCCACCCTGGTGGTAACCCGGGCGCAGCAGGCGGTGGCCGCCCATGGCCGGTTCAGCCTGGCCCTGGCGGGGGGCGACACCCCCCGGCGGACTTATGAGCTCCTGGCCCAGCCGCCGTTTTTGGACCAGGCGCCCTGGGACCATGTGCACGTCTTCTGGGGGGACGAGCGCGGCGTCCCCCTGGATGATCCCCGGAGCAACGCCCGCCTGGCCAGGGAAGCCTGGCTGGACCACGCGCCCATCCCCCCCCATCAGGTTCATCCCATAGACTGCGCTTCGGGACCGGCTGCGGCGGCCGCTGACTATGAGGCCCGGCTCCGGGAGTTCTTTGCCGGGGCTCCGCCCCGCCTGGACCTGGTGCTCCTGGGCCTGGGGCGAGACGGCCACACCGCCTCGCTCTTCCCGGACTCGCCGGTCCTGGAGGAAAAAGGGCGCTGGGTCGCGGCGGTCTGCCTGCCCGAGCCGGATCTCCCCCGGGTCACCCTGACGGCTCCATTTATCAACCAAGCGGCGGCGGCGGCCTTTCTGGTGGCGGGCCAAGGCAAGGCCGGGATCTTGCGGGAGGTGCTCCACGGCCCCCGGGACCCCCGGCGGCTGCCGGCCCAGCTCATCCGGCCCCACCCCGGCGAGCTCTTGTGGCTGGCGGACCGGGAGGCCGCCGGCCGGGCCGGGGTCGGAGGCCCCTGACCCCCGCGTCCCTTAATTTTTCGGAGGAGGCCATGCGCACCCTGGACATGACGCCCTATCAACCCTATCGCCGGATGGGGCAGACCTGCCGGAACCGCCCCATCCGGGAGAAAGAGGTGCTCTGGATCAAGCCGGACCCCCGCCCTCACCCTTCCGGCCGGTTTGTGGCCCGGGCCCTGGCCCGGGGGGACATCCCCCGGGCCGCGGAGCTCTGGCGGTGGTCCTACCCGGAGGTTTACGGCTCCGCCCACGATTTCATCCTGTTTCCCGAAGAGTATGAATCCCGGATGGCCCTGGCGGAAACCTGGGACACTGATTCCCGGGAAAAACCCTACTGCATGCTGGTGGTGGAGGAGCCGGCTGCGGCCCGGCTGGTGGCCGGGTCCTTGATGACCAAGTTCGACCGCAACCTCCAGATCGAATACACCTTTGCCGGGACCCACCCCGCCTACCGGCGGCTGGGCCTCATGGCCCTGCTGGGGGCCTTGATGGAGCGGATGTGCCGGGCCTCGGGGGCGGAATACCTCACCACTTTTTTGGAAACCTGGCACACCATCACCCAGGCGGAGACCCTCAAGCTGGGCAAGGGCTGGAAGATCGCCGGCATCTTCCCCGGCAACTTTACCCGCTGGGCCGGCGACCAGCAGGAGTACCGGGCCTGCGAGATTCACCTGTACAAATTCATCAATGACGGCGACCGGTACGCCAGCCAGCCGGCCGAATGGCAGCTTCATCCGGAATTACAGCGCCTCTGGGAGCAGTTGGAGGCCCTCAATCAGCGCCTCGGGCCTTGAGGGGAGTTCTTCGCGGGCCTTTGGCCACTCCTATAGCGATTGCCAAAAGAGGCGCCGGCAAAATTGGTTTTATTGTCATGCTGAGCCAAGCGAAGGATCTCAACCGTTTGATAATACGAGATTCTTCGGTCGCTTCGCTCCCTCAGCATGACACATGCAAAGACTTTTGCAAGAGGCTCAAGAGTTTTTTCCGATATGACCAGGCGCCTAGCAGCCAAATCCCCCCTAACCCCCCTGTGCCAAAGGGGGGAACTTATTGAAATTAGCGTGAAAGGCCCCATCAGAAGAATTTTTGGCAAAGGGTATAAAGCATGAAAAGTTTGTTGGCAACCGCAGGTGAAGGCAGGCGCTTAACCCCTTGACAGACATAGGGTTTTTTCTAAAATCTTTAAGTAGTTATACGATCGGCGGCCCGTGGTGGATCGGCCGATAATTCCCTCACCAAGAGCAACCGGGAAAGGCAACCCCATGAAAGAATTGAAGCCCAAGGAATCTCCCCAGGAGGAGCGCCGGGAAAGAGTCTTGCCCCTGGTGCTGGAAATTTTGCCGGGGCAGGCCAGCCACGGCTTGATTGACATATACGAACCGGGCAGTTATGAGGGGAAATCCCTCCGCCACCTGTGTGACCACACCCTGGCCAAACCCAACTGGAGCATTGAAGACCGGCAGATCGTGGATGACATCCTGCGGCAACTGGACGGCGGCATCCTGCTATGCCGGGGCCAGGACGTTTACGACCAGGCCCTGACTTATGCCGAGGAGGAAGAATCGGAAGCCGGCGAAAAATACCTGTACGTGCCCATCCGGGTAATCAAACCCCAGGAAGGGGGGGGCCGGGGGGCAACAGTCTTCATCGGCGCCCGGTAAAATATTGGTGGCGCAGGCGTCTCGCCGGTGCCGGGCAGCGGTGGATGTGGGCGGGCATCGCCCGCCGTTCGGGGTGATTTTTATGGTGCGTAAAACGCACCCTACAAGGAACTTTTCAGGACAGTTCCTCCTGGGCCTTGCGGCCCACCCGCAAAGGATGAAAAGTATTGGTGGCGCAGGTTTTCAACCTGGGCTTGGACAGCCGAGGGCGGCTGTCCCACATTTACCTAAGGAACTTTTCGGGACGGGATAAAAGCCCACCGCCGGGCCGGGGGCGGGATAAACCATGCGGCAATTGCTGGACTCAAATCTCGAACTGCTGATAACCGGGGGCTGCCTCTACGTCCCCCTTCTGCTGGACCCGTCCATCGCCGCGGAATGGGAGGATCATGCCGGCGGGGCCGCCTCCCCCGGACCGGCAGGCAGGCCGCTCCCCCCGCCCCTCCGGGCGCTGGCCGGGAAACCGTTTGTCCTGGCCATGACCCTGGCTTCCCTGGCGGCCAGCTACCAGGCCATTCACCCCGCGTCCTATGAAGAGCTGCGGCGGAGTTGTCTGGGAAAATTTCCGGACGCGGCAATGGAAGAGGACGTCTCCCCGGACCTGAAGCTCAGGACCATAATCTTTGAAATCCTGCCCCATTTCATCAAGATGAAGAGAGGGAGGAGGCCGGGCAAACCGGGGGAAGCCGAGATCCTGGAAGAGATCGGCCGCCGGCTCGGCATACATCCGGAATATTACCGGCGGGCCCGACAGCTCTATGGTCCGGACTCCCTGAAACGGCGACTCCAAGACTTACCAGAGGCCCCGGACCCCGGCGGGCCGCCGGAGGGGCTGGTGGCGGCCCCTGACCTCCGGGACTGGCTCCACCGGGTTCTGGCCGGGCAGATCATCCACCAGGAGAAAGACCGCCTGCACAGGTTGCTGGCGGAGGGGGAGCCGTCATTCGAGACGCACTGGCAATACCTCGCCTTGCAACTGTATCTGGCGGACCGGGGCCACGCGGAGATCGACGGCTGCGGGTTTTTCCGTCTGGGGCGCCGGGGGGAATACCTGATTTATAAGCGCACCGGGGAATACGCCCTGAAAGATTACTATGGGCGGATTTACCGGTTTCCGGACTGCCGGGTGGCGGTGGCCACGTTAAGCCGGCTCAAGCCGATGGTGCTGGAGACTTACAAGCATCCGCTGCTCTTTGGGCAGAAACCCGGCCAGGAAATCTGCATCCGCCAGTTCACCCCGACCGCGGACTTCACCGCCAAAAACGTCATCCAGGCCCTGGAAGAGGGCCTCAGCGCGCTCTATCACGGCTACAACAGTCGGCGCCGCAACGGCTACCACAGCCTGGACCGCATCACCGAGCATCACCGGAGCATCGATTTCGCCGATTACGTCATCCCCCGGGATGATCCCCGGATCATCTCCGGCGAGCTGGAAGTTACCAACGCCTATACCTGAAATGGACCGGGAGCGATTCAAACAGGGACGGGGACAGCCGCCGAAGCGGCCCTGGCGGCCTTCCCGGTTTACCCGGATCAGCGCTATCATCGTGGCCTATAGCCTGGGGGAGACCTTTTGGAGAACCCTGGTGGCCTTGCCGGAGTCGCTGACCGGCGCCGGCCTGGGGTTCAAGGCCATGAAATGCAAAGCTTCTCTGGAGTTGCCCTTGTTTGCCCTGACAACCCCCCAGGTCTATGAGCTGACCGACCGGATTATCAGAAAAATCGACAACCCTTATCTGGATTACGTTCAGGACCCGGAGGAAATTCTGCTCTGCGGCCCTCTGTTTCGCCGGAATCCCCATCTCGGCCCCGAAGTCCTGAACCGATTTCATTTCAGCATGTTGCTGGGCCGGGAGTTGAACCGCTAGTATCTTGTTTCAGAAGTATCTTCAATAAGTCTTGGTCTTAAGATTTCCCCTCCCCTAGTGGGAGGGGGTCAGGGGGAGGGGGATAATACTTTGTATCTCTTGATGTTTTTCTCACCCCCACCCTGACCCTCCCCCATCAAGGGGGAGGGCGCAAGAGGTTTTCCTTTTTAAAGGTATTCCTGAAACGCAACACTAGGCCGGGAGTTCCGGCCCCTTATGAACGTCAGGAGAATGTGCCATGCCGGACGGAACCTCAGGTTTTCGCAAGCAGCGCATCGAAGCCAAGCTGGGGGAGGTGCGGGACCAGCAAACCAGGGAAGCCCTGGAGCAGGTCCTGGAGTTTAACAAGACTCCGGTGCAGATCAAGGCGGAGATCGACCGGTATGTCATCGGCCAGGAGACCGGCAAGATCGTCATGTCCACCGCCATCGCCTACCACTACCGGCGTCTAGGCGCGACCCTGAAGGAGGCCCTGGCCGCCAGTGACGCAGATGTTGAGGCGGTCCTCCGGCAGACCCGCACCCCCAAGGCCAATATCCTGCTGGTGGGCCCCACCGGCTGCGGCAAGACCTATACCGCCGAGATCGCCTCGCGCCTGGTGGGGGTCCCCTTTGTGGTGGAAGACCTGACCAAATTCAGCGAAACCGGCTATGTGGGGCAGGACACCGGCGATATCCTGGTGGACCTGCTCATCGCCGCGGGCGGCAATCCCCTGGTGGCCCAAATCGGCATCATCTATCTGGATGAGCTCGACAAGATCGCCACCGAAACGGTGGCCTACCGGGACGTCTCGGGCCGGGGGGTCCAGAAAGGCCTCCTGAAAATGGTGGAAGGGGTGGAAAATACCGTTGACCTGGGCAAGGACAGGATCGCTCTGTCCACCCGTCAGGTGTTGTTCATCGGCGGCGGGGTCTACGACAAGCTGGACGGCCTGGTAAAAGAGCGCCTGGCCCGTCAGGGCTTGCAGGGGGCCTGGCAGGACCACCTCCTCACCGAAGACCTGGTGGCCTTCGGCATGGAGAGGCAGCTCATGGGCCGGTTTCCGGTGCGGGTGGCCTATGACCAGCTCACCGCCCGGGATCTGCAAGACATCATGGTCAGGAGCGAAGACAGCCCGTTGCGGGCCTATCGCCACGATCTCCGGGCCTGGGGGATTGGCTTGCGGTTCACCGACGAGGCCTTGGCCGCGGTGGCTCGGCGGGCCCACCAGGAGGGCACCGGGGCCCGGGGTTTGACCAGTATTCTTCACCGCCTCTTACTGGAGGACCTGTTCAGGCTTCCGGGGTCCTACCGGGGGGAACTGGTGGTGGATGAGACCTATATCCAGCGGAGACTGCCTTGAGATTCAAAAGCCTGGCCCATCTGCACCGGCCGCCCCAGGCAGAAACGGTCCTGGGGGCCTTGCCGGAGACGATTCGCCTGGCCCACTACGCCAGGGAAAAGGCCTTTAAGATCAATGAGTCGGTTCGGGAGCTCTACCAGGACAGCTATGAATGGTACGGCTTCACCCTGGCCCGGCGGGACGACCCGGAGCTCATCGTGGATATCGGCCTGCCGCGGAATGAACAGAATATCTTGCAATACACCCGGGTTCATCCGGAAAAGATTGCGGCCTACCAGGAATCCCTGCCGGCGGATTATCTGATCAACGGCTGGATTCACTCCCACGGAAAACTGGACTTACAGCATTTTTCCGAGATTGACGCTGAGAACCAGATGACGGTGCTGGATTATGTGGCGGCCGCCTGGCGCCGGCCCATAGCCAAGCGGGAAATTGTGATCAATGAGCCGTCACTACTGTTGAACGGCGATTATACCGATAACGATTTGCGGAAGGGGAGCGTGACCATCATCACCGATAAGCCGGTTTCCGAGGTCAGGATCCTGGAAAAGGTGTATGGGAGCTTTTCCTACAGTATCGTGATCGGCGACGCGGGCTGGCACCATCAGGAAATCTACTATAAGAAACGGGGGGTCCTCTCGGGTCAAACCGCAATCAGCCATAACGAGGCGGACATGGTGCTGATAGACACCGGCAGGCCCCTGACGGACGCGGATCTGGCCGACTTGATGGCGGAGGTAAAAGAAAACATCCATCCGGAAACCTACTCCTCCCCCAAGATGGAGAGCCTGTAGCCGGGGCCAGGCCTCGTGCTCCAAGTCTGGGGGCTGAGGACCCCGGCTCCCGGCGAAACCGGGCTCAGTCTGGATTATCCGCCTCATTTCGGTTATCATGGCTCCGCTGAGCAGAGGCGCCATCATCAGGACCGCAAGCCGGCTGGTGACGAAGCGGTCAAGCCGCCGACCTGAAGTATGAGGAGATTTCGAGGTGGTCAGCTTTTCCTTGAAGAAATTGGTTTCGGGGCTGGGGGCGGTTATGGCGGCGGCGGCGGTAACCGCACTGGTCCTCTGGGGGCGCAGCAGGCCGGACTTACATAAACCACTGCCCTATCTCTATGAGGATACCAGGCAACTGGTGTTCTTGGTGGAAGAAGCGGCCAGTCTGGTGGAGAACTGCGGGCCGGAGGCCTTCCGGGAGTTTGCGGTGCGGGGCTCCCGCTGGCTGGCAGGCAGCCAATACCTGTTCATTTACGATATCAACGGCGTCTGTCTCTTTCATCCCGCCAGACCTGAACTGTTGGGCCGGAATATATTAAGCTTTATTGATATGAACGGGAAACCGGTGGGGCGGTGGATAAATGAGATCGGCCTCCGACCTGAACCTGACGCCAGCGAATGGGTCTTTTATCTATGGGAAGCGCCCACCGATCTCACCCCCACCTGGAAGATTTCTTACGTCCGTAAGGCGGTGGGGCCTCAGGGAAAGGTCTACCTGGTGGGGAGCGGGTTGCACCATTTCAAAATTGAGACCATATTTGTCCGGCAGTGTGTCGACCGGGCCGCAGAGCTGCTCAAAAGCCAGGGGAAAAAAATCGCCTTCGCCCAGTTCCGAGACCGGGCCTCCCGGTACTTTTTCTGTGATACGTACATTTATGTCCTGAATGATAAAGGCCAATGTCTGGTGGACCCGGCCTTTCCCAACCTGGAGATGCGGGACTGGAGCCGCTTTCAGGACGTCTTGGGCCATGAGGTGGTCAAGGAAATGCTCCAACGCCTGGAAAGACATGACACCGCCTGGGTGCAATATATGCTTCCCAAACCGGGCGCCGCGCTGCCCTCCCGGAAGTGCGCCTATCTTCGCAAAGTGGAGGTGAACGGCGAACCATTGATCGTGGGGGCTGATTTCTTTCTGGCCACCCCCATTTGGATGAAATTGTGAAGGGGGGTAATGAGGGCCTGCGTATATTGGTAGCGAGACTCTGAAACCAGAGGTTTAATACCAGCCATGGCGAAACGACCGGCGAACCTCACCTACTGGGTGGATGATCGCCCGCCCCCGGCCGCCCTGCTGCTGCTGGGAGTTCAGCATATCTTCCTGATGTCCAGTTCCCTGGTCCTGCCGGTGGTGCTGGTGAGCGAGATCGGCGGCTCCTTTGACCAGGTGCGGGCCGTGGTGGCCCTCACCATGGTGGCCTGCGGCCTCGGGACTATCCTGCAGGCCTGCCGGTGGTGCGTCCTGGGATCGGGATTTCTGTGCCCCAATCTGTGCGGCCCCAATTTCTTCGGGGTTTCCATGGAGGCGGCCTGGCTGGGCGGCTTGCCCTTGATGCGCGGCATGACCATCGCCGCGGGTTTAGTGGAAGCCGTATTTGCCGGGGCGACCCATCGCCTGCGGTTCTTGTTTCCGCCTGAGATCACGGGGTTAGTGGTGCTGATGGTGGCGGTCGGGATTATCCCCCTGGGGGTTTCCAAATGCTTTGGGGTCAACTACGAGGGGGAGCCCATCAAGGGAATGAATCTGCTGGTGTCGGCCCTGACGATGTTAATCATGATCGGCATCAACCTCCGCAGCCGCGGCAGATTGAAGCTCTACAGCGTGCTCATCGGCATGGGCTGCGGCTACCTGCTCTCCGCGGCCGTGGGATTGTTGACTGCGGCCCATTTCGGACAGGTCCTCTCGGCCCCCTGGGTGGCTCTGCCCTACTTCCAGGGGATGTTCTCCCTGGATTTTCGCTGGGACCTGTTGCCGGAGTTCGCCATTGTGTCCATCACCGGGGCACTGAAGTCCATCGGCAACTTGATTCTGTGCGAGAAAGTCAACGACGAGGACTGGCAGGAGCCGGACATGCGGCGCATCGGCCGCGGCCTGCTGGCGGATTCCGCCTGCGTGACGTTGTCGGGACTCCTGGGGGGTGTGGCCTCGGACACCTCGGCCAGCAACGTCGCCTTGAGCAACGCCTCGGGGGCCACCAGTCGGTGGATTGGGGTCGCAGCCGGAGGGCTGTTTATCTTCCTGGCCTTCTCGCCCAAGATCGGCTCCCTCCTGTCCATTATGCCGACTCCGGTGATGGGGGCCATCCTGGTGTTTGTGATCTGCTTCATGATCATGTCAGGTTTCCAGATAATCCTGGGCGCCGGCCTCGACCCCCGAAAAGTCTTCGTGATCGGCATTCCCCTGATTTTCGGGCTGAGCCTGGACATTCTCCCCGCCTTATTTACCGGGGTCCCCCAATGGCTGCGGCCCCTGGCTTCCTCCTCCTTGACGCTGTCAACGGTGCTGGCGGTGGCGCTTAACCAGATACTGCGCACCAGAGAGACGGAGCCGGCCAAAAACGAGACCGCATAATGGCTGTAATATATGAAAATCACTTATGATGACGACGACTGGGACCCGGGCCTGCTCCAGCCCCGGGGCCGGGAGGCCGAAATCCGGGCCGCCGCCCGGCCGCCATATCCCGACCCCGTGGGTTTAGACGTCCGGTTTGACCGCCAGCGGCGCATCGCCGGCTGGAACCAGGCCGCCCTGGCGGAGGCCCGGGTAGGGGTGGCGGGCGACCATGACCGGCTGGCCTCCCTGTATATCCTGGCGGCCGCGGCCCTGGGAGTGAACCACCTGGTGGCCCTGGCCCCCCGGCTGGACGACGGTCTGGTGGGCCTGGCCCGGAGCCTCAACCCGGAACTGCGCCTGACGTTTATCGAGGGTTTCTACGTCCACCCCCTGATGGCCGATCTGTTTAACGGCTGCCGGGTGATGGTTGACCTGAGCCGGTACGCCCTGGCCAACAAATTGCTCCTGGATCTCGGCTACCGCCAGAACCGGCCCCTCATCCGGGGTTTTTGTCTGGAGGAGGCCGGAGAGGTCGGGTTCAAGCTGTTCACCTATCTGCGGGGCCGGGAGTGGGAGGAGCTGGGGGAGATCATCGCCCCCCGGAACCTGCCGCATTTCCCCCCGGATGACGGCGTCCTGGACCTGATTATCGCCGCCCTGGCCCTGGAGGAAACCAAGAATGTGCTCATGGGGCGGCCGGTTACCCAGGAGCTCATCGCCTACCGCCGGCCGCAATCGGTCCGGGAGCGCCCCGACCTGCGCCTCGGGGTGGTGGGGGCCGGGGCCCTGGGCAACTTTGTGGGTCTGGGGCTGGCCTACGCCGGGTTTCACCGCCTCACCTTCATGGACCCGGACGTGGTGGAACCGACCAATCTCAACCGCCAGGTTTTTTTCGGCGACGCGGTGGGGTTGAACAAGGCCGCGGCCCTGTCGGCCCGGCTGAACGACCTGTTCGGCCTGGAAAGCCGCTCCCTGCCGACGGCCTTCAGGAGCGAGGCGGATATCACGGCTTTCGAAGCCCTGTTCGATTGCGTGGATAATTTTGAGACCAGGATTGCCCTGAGCGAGGCCTGCCGGGCCCACGGGAAAATCCTGATCAGCGGCGGCAGCAGCGTGGAGGCCGGCCAGGTGGTGGTTTACGATCCGGCCTTAGGCGGCCCCACCCCGGCCCAATTGCTGAACTTGCCGGAGATTGTCTCTCGGAGGCAGGGGCCCCGCTCCCGGGAAGAGCGGGAGGCCTGCATCTACCAGCCGGACCCTTCGGTGATCATGACCAACCAGGTGATCGCCGGGTTCATGGTGGAGGCCTTCCGGCGCCTCCTGGACAGCCAGGCCCCGGCGCCACTTTTTTATGACGCCGGCGCCCCCCGGAAGTTTTCCTGAATTATCGCGATTGCCAAAAGTTTTTTCCGATATGACCCATACTCTAAGAACCCAAATCCCCCCTAACCCTCCTTGGCCAAAGGAGAGAACTTAGCGAATTTCCTTTGAAAGTCCCCCTTTGCCCAAGGGGGATTTAGGGGGATTAGAAAAACCACAATCAAAAAGAACTGTGGGCAAATGCTATATTCACCCGGGTGCCGCGGCCGACTTCGCTGTCAAGGGTGATTTCCCCCTGGTGGGCCTCGACGATCTTCCGGGAAATGGCCAGGCCCAAGCCGGTGCCCTTGGGTTTGGTGGAAAAGAAGGGTTGGAAGATTTTGTCCAGGTTTTCCGGGGGGATGCCCCCGCCGGTATCGGCGATTTGCACCAAAATGCGGCCCTCCTGGAGGCCGCTGGTGACGGTCAGGTCGCCGCCGCCGGGCATGGCCTCCACCGCGTTTTTGGCGACATTTAAAAAGACCTGGCGCAGGTACACCGGGTCAAAGGGCATCCGGGGCAGGGTGGGGTCCAGGGCCAGCGACAGGGTAATGCCGCTCTCCTGGAGGACGGGGGCCAGGCGGTCGCAGACCTCCTGGAGCAGGGCGTTGAGGTCGCCGGGCTGTTTCCGGGGCTCCGACAATTTGGCGTAGCTCCCCACCTCCGCGAGAAAATCCTCCAGGCGGCCGATTTCATCCACGATGATTGCAAGTTTTTCCCGGTTCTTTTCCGGGTCCTGGCCCAGACCTTTCAGGACCTGGCGGGCAAAGCCCCCGATGAGCATCAGGGGGTTTTTGATTTCGTGGCTGATATGGGCGGCCATGCGCCCCAGGGCCGCCAGTTGCCCGGCTTGCAGGACTTCGGCCTCCAGTTGCTTCCGGACCCGGAGGTCCCGGAAAAACCCCACCACCCCCACCTCCCGGTCCCCGTCATGGATAATGGTGGCGGAAAGCTCCACCGGGATGTCTTGTCCCATGCGGCTGACAACGGCGGTCTCATAATTGACCAGATGCCCGACGGCGCCGTACTCCAGACTATACAGCAGCTTTTTGATCCGGCGGGCCATGCCGGGGCGATAGAGGCGTTCCACGCTGAACTTGCCGAGGACCTCCTCCTGGCGGTAGCCGATGATCTGTTCCGCGCCCTGATTGAAGATAATGATCCTTCCCTGGCGGTCATTGGCGATGATGCCGTCACTGGAGGTTTCAATGAGCTGGGCCTGAAACTGGTGCATCCGCCCGATTTCGGCGGTCAAGGCCGCTTCGGTCTGTTGCCGCTGCATGAGCCGCCACATGCCGTTCAACAGGAGGGTCAGCTGGCGGACATCGGTGTCATCGTAAGGCTCTTCCTTGTTGCCGACCCCGGCCACGGCCACGATGCGGTCCCGGTGGAAGACCGGCAGGTTCAGGTGGCGTTTGATCATCAAATGGCCCGGGGGACAGCCTTTTTTCCCGGGATGGGGGGCGGCATAGTCGTTGGCGATCACGGGCTGGCGCTGCCGCACCGCCTCTCCCCAGAGTCCGGCGGCCGCCAAAGGGAATTCCCGGGGCTTATCGTTCATCCGGCATTGCTCCAGGACGTTTTTAGACCAGGACCGGATGGTGAGGACGGTCTCCTGGTCGTCCATGAATCCCAGGTACCCCACCTGGCTCCGGGTGAGACGGACCCCTTCTTCCAGGGTAAAGTCGGCGATCTCCTGGAGGGAGGCTTTGGTCATGCGGCTCAATTGCCACAAGGCTTCCAGGCGGGACTCATTCAGACGCAGGGCCTCGGTGGCGTTCCGGAGATTCCGGAAGAGGGGGGCGATCCAGGCGATGCCCGCCGCCATCAGGGCGGAAACGGCCAGCCCCACCGATTCGGCGGTTAGATCCAGGGGGGTGGGGGTCTCCCAAAAGAACAGTTGGTAGAGGGTGAGGCAGCGCCGCAGGGCCATCAGGGAAAGGCCGCCGGCAATCAGGGACCAGGCCGGACTTTTGCCGGTGACCCAGGCCAGGCGCAGGGCCAGAAAGGCCGCGGTAAATTGCAGCAGGATGGAGAGCACGAGAATCACGGTGATATCCATGTAAAAACCCCTGTAGGAGAAGGCGCCGGCCGTCGGCCCGGAAAAGGCATTCCGGGGCCGGACTAGGGAGCCGGCAATGAATCGGCGCCGCGGCTCGCCAACCGGAACCGCCACTGGCAGAACATGTCGGGGGGATGGGGATCCGGCGGGGCAAACAGGCATTCGGTCTGAATGCGGGGATCAATTTCTTGGGCAAAGCTTTCGAATTCGGCCCGGTGCATGGCTTTGCAGCTATATTCCTTCAGGCCCCGTTTCAGCCGGCCTTCCTGGATGGGGCAGGAGGGCACGGAAATCATGACTTCATCAGGGTATTCCTCGATGTGATAGCCCACCAGGATATGCCAGGGCCAGTACCGCAAGGCCTGGACCAAACCCTCCAGGCCCCGGGCCTGAATGTCAAAGCGCCCCAGGAGGTCCCGGGCCGCCAGAGCCGGGATTTTCCCCCAGACTTTTTCATTCAGGCGGTCGGCCGCGGCTTCCCCAAAAAGCTCGCCGGCGTAAATATACCAGAAGGCGTCCATCACCCGGTAGTGCCGGAGCAAAAACCGGAGGTAATTCCGCAGGCCGTGGGCGTCCAGATCGTCAAACACGGTCATATCCATGGGGATTTCCTTCTCAAGGGGTGACCAAAGACCGTTTTTAGACTTACATACTATACCGCCGGGCATTTGCCAACCGGTCAGACGAGGTTGCGGTCGTGCGGCTCCAAAGCAAGGGAACCGCAGGCGAACCGTTCACGGCCGAAGAAATCTGCCGTTTACGAAAATGAAAATCTTTTCATCGTAAGGGCGGACCTGCGTGTCCGCCCCCAAGGGGGCGCATCCAGAGGCGCTCCCAGGGACTTTCACAGTAACACCGGCGCAGGGGGGGGGCACGGTGCGCTCCTCCGGAAAAATTGTCGCCCCCAGGACAATTGGGATAAAATGGTCGTAGGGGATCATTCCCCCCTTGATTTTTGGCCGGCGCCGGGGGTAAGTTGACGGGGAGAACGCGGCCCTTAGCAGGCAAGGAAGAAAAACAGGAGCGCCCATGAAAAAGCTTTCGGCCTCGATTTTATCAGCGGATTTCGGCCGGCTGGCGGAGCAGGTCCGGGAAGCGGAGCAGGCCGGCGTCGATTGGATTCACGTGGACGTCATGGACGGGCATTTCGTCCCCAACCTCACCATCGGTCCGGCGGTGACCCGGGCCATCCGCCGGGCCACCAATCTGCCCCTGGATGTCCACCTGATGATCAACAATCCGGAGCGCTATGTGGACGCCTTTGTAGAGGCCGGGGCCGATTGGCTGGGGGTGCACGTGGAAGCCACCGCGCACCTGGAACGGCTCATCCAGCAGATCAAGGAGACCGGCGCCCGGGCGGCGGTGACCCTGAACCCGGCCACCCCCCTCCACTGCCTGGAATACGTCCTGCAAGACCTGGACCTGGTGCTGCTGATGACGGTGAACCCGGGCTTTTCCGGGCAGAAGTTCATTCCGGGGGTTCTCCCCAAGATCCGCCGCCTGCGGCAGATGATCGACGACCAGAAATTGGACACCCTCATCCAGGTGGACGGCGGGGTGCAGGTGGACACCGTCCGGGAAGTGGCGGTTGCGGGGGCGGATGTGCTGGTCTCCGGCTCCGGGATTTTCAATGAGAGGCCGGTGGCGGAAAACGTCCGGCGGCTGCGGGAGTTGATGCACTAATGTTACGTTCCGTAATTAAAATCCCCCTCACCCCTTTAGAAAAGAGGGGTTAAAAAACCCAATTTTTAATGTCATAGCAATTATGAAACGTCACACTAGGCGGCTGAAGGCGGGATGAGCTTCGCTTTCCCGCCCTACGGCATACTGGGGCCGACCCGTAAAACATGAAAAGACCCGGAGGGCGGGCGTCACGCCCGCCTTGGATGGTGCGCGGGGCGCACCCTACGATTACTGTCCTGGCGCCGGCCGCCGACCACTGCCGAAAAGAAGTCCGGGCCAGGGAATCGAAAAGGAGGATGGCAATGGCAGTTGAACCCCGGCAGAAAAAGCTCGAGGCTCTGCTTGGCAACGAAACGCCTTTTCGGGCGGCGCGGCGGTCCGACCAGCCGCCATTGTGCCCGCGTCTGGCGGGGGGGGCCGGCGGCCTGCGGGTCCTGGAGGGCTTTGACCTGGAACCCCTGAAGGTGGCCCAGGAGCAGTTGCCCTTCGTGAGTCGGAACCGCTTGGTGGAGATCGTGCCGGAAAGCGCGCCGCGGCCCGAAAAGCCCCGACGCCTGGGGATCGTGCTGTCCGGGGGGCCGGCCCCGGGAGGCCATAACGTCATTGCCGGCCTGTTCCAGGCGGCCAAGAGGGACCACCCGGACAACCGGGTGGTGGGCTTCCTGGCCGGTCCCAAGGGCATCATCACCAACAAACACGTGGAAATCACCGAGGAGATAGTGGCCCACCATCTGAATTCCGGGGGCTTTCACATGTTGGGCACCGGCCGGGACAAGATCGACACCCTGGAGAAAATGGCCCAGTGCCAGGAGACCTGCAAGGCCCTGGAACTCTCCGGCCTGGTGGTGGTGGGGGGGGACGATTCCAACACCAACGCCGC
>Ga0172375_10002998_pt1 | contig 25951 bp, 25 predicted proteins | sample LakKiv1m_FD_114537 | JGI IMG/M metagenome (GOLD analysis project Ga0172375, IMG submission 114537) | Freshwater microbial communities from Kabuno Bay, South-Kivu, Congo - kab_092012_11.1m | ecosystem: Environmental > Aquatic > Freshwater > Lake | place: Democratic Republic of the Congo...
TCCCGGTAAGCTTCTGCATGATCTTTGCCGATTCCCACATGTTCATAGATCCGGTAAGTCATGTATTCCAGAAGGACCGGCGCGGAGTCCTTTTTCGCGCGGGCAATGGCTTCTTTCATGGTTGAGTAGACAACCGAAACATCGTTTCCGTCAAAACGGTATCCCGGGACTCCCAATCCTTCGCCAAGCCGGTAAAGTTCCTTTTGACGGTGCCGGTCGGAAACGCGGGAATGAACCGCATAATTATTGTTTTCGCAGACGTAAATGACCGGAAGTTCTTTTAAAGCCGCGAAATTCAAGCTTTCGAAAAATACGCCTTCATCCACCGCGCCGTCTCCGAAAAATGCCACCGCCACCCGGTCTTCTTTTTTTATTTTCGCGGCGAGGGCGTCACCCGTTGCGACGGGAATGGTGCTGGCGACGATTGCGGAACAACCCATTAGGCCGGTTTCCGGCGCGGCAAGGTGCATGGAGCCTCCCTTGCCCCGGGAACAGCCGGTGTCTTTGGCATAGAGTTCGGCGAAAAGTTTTTTCATATCGCCTCCCCGTCCGATATAGATTCCGTGCCCACGGTAAGTGCCGTAAAGATGATCGGCGGGAGTGAGAGCCAGACACACTCCGGCCGAAATGGCTTCCTGCCCGACGGAAAGATGAATGGGGCTTTGGATTTTATCGCTCGGGTAGATTTCGGCTACTTTCAATTCCGCAAGACGGATTTTGAGCATCGTCCGATAAAGCGCAATGCTGGTGTTCCGATCGGGGATTTGCGTCTCCGGTTTGTTCATGTCAAACATTCGCGTATTGAGTTCTCTTGACGATTCGGTAACATTTGATCAATTCCTGAATGCCGGCGTCCAGAGAAAAGGCGGGTTTGAATCCGGTCTTTTCGATTTTTTCGTTGCTGACGATGTAATTTCTCTGATCCGGATCTTTTCCGACATCGGATGAGGTGATGGCAAAATTAGGGACGTATTTTTTGATGGCTTCGCAGAGCTGACGCTTTGAAACATTGCAGTCGCTGAGGCCGACGTTGTAAGTTTTCCCTTTCATTTTCTCGAAAGAATTCATTCCGTGGAGGAAGGCTCTCGCCACGTCTCGCACGTGAATGTAATTCCGGATAAAATCGGCTTCAAAAAGAACAACAAATCCGTCGAATACGGCCCGGTATACGAAATCGTTCACAAGGAGGTCCAGGCGCATCCGGGGGCTTACTCCGAAAGCCGTCGCGAGACGGAGAGTGATGCTTTCGCCCGAATCAAGGATCATCGCTTCGGCTTCGACTTTGAGACGGCCGTAAAGCGAGATCGGCTTGAGAGGCGTTTTTTCATCGCAGGCAATGCCGGTTTGACCGATTCCGTAGCCGCTGTTGGTGGTCGGATAAATGATTCTCTGATGTTTTCCGCGCATCTTGAGCAGTTCCTTGACGGAGTTGACAATGATTTCCTGAGCTGCATCAGGATCTTTTGAGCAAAGAGGCGCGCCGGTCAAACAAGCCATGGGAAACAGATAGTCCGCATCTTTGACGAGTTTTTCCATCAGCTTTATGTCCCGGACATCGCCGCGAACGACTTGGAATTTCGGATTCACGCAGCAGTCGAGCAGGGAAGCCTGTTGGAACATGAAATTGTCGACGACGGTGACCTCGTGATTTTCCTGAAGCAGTAAAGGAACAAGGACGGAGCCGATATAGCCCGCGCCCCCGGTGACCAGTATTTTTGCCATTTTAAGCCGACTCCTGTCTATTGCGGAAGCGTTTGAACATTAGGGGTGACGTCGCCAGCAAAATAGTTCCCTGAAAAATTGAAAATAATAAACCGCACCCCACTTTAATATTTTTAGTTTCCGCACCCCTCCGATTCTTGGCGGTTCATCGCCGGGAATTTCGGTAATGCGGAGTTTTCGCTTAATGGCCCGGACGGAAAGCAAAGGCTCCCAGCTGACTTGTGTTCTGAAGAGTTTTTCGGCGGTCGAATAGCCTTCATCTTTGTTTAACTCAAGGTCATAGATGAGGCGCGTTTTATAGGCTCGATAAATGACCATTGCGTCCGTGTAATGTCCTTGGTAAAGAAAGTTGACGGTTCTTGTGAAGAGCCAGTTTCCAAAGGCCGTTACCAGGTCGTCATCTTCGCTTTTTGCTCCTTCGAGATAACGGGAGGCAATGACCATGTCATAGCCTTCCTTCATCTTCGCAATCAACGGAGGGATGAGTTCAGGGATTGAATTCCCGTCGGGACTGAAAGTGATCACAATGTCGCCTTCGATGTAGGGAAGCACTTCCGTGTATCCGTGGCGGAATCCCGGTTTTTGCTGGACATAAACGAAGTAACCGTTTTCTTTGGCGTACTCAATCGTTCCGTCGGTCGATCCACCGTCCAGAATAATGATTTGTTCGCACCACTCTTTTTTGATTTTCGGCATGATTTCCTTCATGCCGTCAATTTCATTTAGAGTCGGGATCAATAATGTCGTTTTCATTTGTGTTTGACGAATTTTTGATAACAATCCATAGCGATTTGAAATAGTTTACCCTTATTTTAGGTTTTGCGTCAGCATTTTTTTAAACTTATATCCAAATGTCGAGCGCTCAAAGAATATATCGAAATAAAACTGCAGGAAGCGGGGGAAGAGCCGTAAATCCTGACAGGAGAAAATCATGGGTAAGAAGTGTGTCCTGGCAGGGTTTGTTTTGACGTTTCTGATCGGCATCATGCCGTCTTTCGCTATTGCGGACGATGCGGAAAATATCGCGGGCTTTGCCAATGGGTTCACCCGTATTTTGTCCAGCGCTTTTCAGCTTCCGATCAAGTTGGCAACGGACACTTTGACCCAGCCTTTTCCTCTCGGGATTCTCTACGGTGTCGTTGACGGAACCGTCAGTACGGTGACCAATCTGGTAGGCGGGACTTTTGAAATGGCGGCGGCGGCGGCTCCATACGCAAAGTACGCCTGGATTGCCGCACTCTAAACCGCAGAACCTTTCTATCCTATCTTGTCCTAAATTGATTTTTGCCTCTGACGAATTCGGAGCTATAATCCATTTTCATGATGCGTTTATGCGAATATCAGGCGGAGCTTTTCCCGGAAGATCCTGTCCCAACGGAGTTTTTTGCTTATCAAATGCTGAAAGCAAAGCCTCTTAAAAGTCCGGTGAATTATCTGGCGGTCCCGTGGGCGGTTTTGATGAATAAGCGGAAATTAGAATCCCTTCCCGAAATCCGGGTGGAAGGCGGTTTTACAATTTGCCAGCATTTGAAATACAATACCATTCTTCCGTTGCTGAAAAAAATGGGGATTGATACCCTGTTTTGTCCCCATGTTTCGGAGAATGAAAGCGAAGGGATACGGCTTTTGCCCTTTCCTCATTATGCGGTCAATGGAGCCGAACCGGCGAAGTTGAAAGATTTATTTTATACTTTTGCCGGCATTGACAGCACCGCGACGGCAAATTCGGATCTGCGTCGTAAAATATTTTCGATGAAACATCCTTCCGGAACGGTGGTAATCGAGAGGAAGAGTTGGCATTGGATGCGGGAAAACGGATGGGGGGAATTCCCCGCGGACGAACAGCTTCGGGAAAGGCGGGAGTATCAGGATTTGCTTTCCCGCTCGGAGTTTTCTCTTTGTCCCCGCGGATTCGGGGCCAGTACAATCAGGTTCTGGGAATCCCTGCGGGCGGGAGCGGTGCCGGTTCTTTTATCCGATTCCCTGAAATTGCCTCCGGACGTGAATTGGGACGAATGCGTTGTGCGGGTTCCGGAAAAAGAAGTCTTGCGGGTTGCGGAGATTTTATCGGCGGTTTCAAAAAAAGAGCGCTCGGAGATGAGCAGGAAATGTCTTGAGGCTTACCAATGTTTTTCCGGCGCCCGTTTTGTGAGCGTTATCAGAGCGGCATATCATGAAGCTGTTTAGTTTTTATACCCCATCTCACAGGATTTTTAAAGAGCGATGGTTTGCGCCTTCGCTGAAAGAAAATTACGAATGCATTTTTGAAGAGTGTCCGCAGGAATGTGAAACCGGTCAATTTATGGCGGAAGGCTGGATCCGAACCATGATGCGGAAAGTGGATTTGATCGTTCGCGCGATCCGGAAAAATCCCGGGGAGGTTTTTGTTTATTCGGACGTGGACGTCCAGTTTTTCAGGCCCATGCAAGAGCTTCTCTCCAAGCTGATGGAAGGGAAAGAGCTGCTGGTTCAGCAAAATGCTCCGGCGGGAATGCCCGCGGAAATGCTTTGCGCCGGTTTTTTTGTCTGCCGCGCGAATCGGAGGACGCTGAAGCTTTGGCGGACGGTCCGGGATTGCACGAGGACGCTGAAGGACCTGAATGAACAGTCCGTTCTCAACGGCCTGCTGGCCGGGGACGGGCGGCAACTGGAATGGATGATCGGCCGGCTTCGAAAAGAGCCCTGTTTTTCCAGGAGGCGTTTTTTTCTGAAAAGATTTTTTTTGCGGAGTTTGATTTCAAAAATGGCGCAATGCCGGCATTCTCTTGAATGGGGGCTTCTTCCTCCCGAGTTTTTCGGGGGGGGCACTTTTACCGGAACGGTTTGGCGCCCGGGCACGGAATTGGCGGTCTCTGAAAATATCGTGTTGCATCACGCGAATTGGACGGTCGGGATTCAGAATAAAATCGCCCAGCTTGAATATGTCCGACGCAGGGTCCGGCAAAGGGAAACAGAGACTTGTGTGGGTCAGGGTGAGAGAATCAGATGATTTCCGAAAAATATTTCTCCGAAGAAGGAAAAAAGTATTTTGATTGGCAGAACACCGGAGGGAATGACCGGGGATTGATCAATGCGAGGAAGTTTTCCGCGCACATTGATCCGCGGGACACGGTGCTTGATTTCGGGTGCGGAGGCGGGCATTTGCTTTCGCGGATCAACTGCCGGAAGAAAATCGGGATTGAAGTCAATCCCGCGGCCCGCGAGGAGGCGGGAAAATACGGCTATGAAATTCATGAAAATCTCAGCGGGGTTTCTCCGGATTCCGTCGATGCGGTGATGATGAATCATTCGCTTGAACATCTTCTTGCTCCGCTTGAGACGTTGAAAGAGTTGAGGTGCATCCTGAAGGATGGCAAGAAACTGGTTTGCTGTGTTCCGATGGAGGATTGGCGGACGCAGAAAAAATACTGCAAAGACGATATCCATCATCACTTGTATGCATGGACTCCGCAGTCTCTTGGGAATTTGCTGAAGGAAGCCGGTTTCAAAACGGTACAGATGAGAATTTACACGCATGCATGGCCTCCCGGTGTCTTTCTTCTGAACCGTATCTTGCCTTTGAAGGTTTTTGATTGGGTTTGCGGGCTTTATTCGATTTTTAAGAAGCGCCGGCAGATTATTGCGGTAGCGGTGAAGTGACGAGGGGAAGGGAGTTTTGACCGGAGTGGTTACGGAAACGGGAAACGGGAAAAAGATTTGCGTTCAGGCGGGATGCTGCTGTTCGCGGCGGTTTCTGGATGCCGAGAAACAAAAGAGTTTTTTCTTGGCGAACGGATATTCGCTCACGGACGAGGTGTCCCGGGCCGATGTGATTATTTTTAATTCCTGCGGAGTGACGGAAATGACCCGGCGGGAATCCATGGCGGCTCTGAGGAAAATTCTGAATGAGAAACCGGAGCAGGCCAGGTTTTTCGTGGGCGGGTGTTTGCCGGGCATTTGGCCCGGAGATTTGTCTTCTCTGCCGGTGGACGGGAAATTTACTCCTCAGACAATGGATTTTCTGGACTCTTTTTTCCGGGGGCCGGTGAAGTGGAACGAGGTTGCGGACGGAAACGTTTTTAATTCTCCCAAAGTGGTGAAATCCTTTTTGAAGCAGGTTTGGAAGCTCGGACCCGTTCTTTCGGTCTCGCGGATGATTTTTGACCGCTATATGAATTCCCGGGGACGTTTTTTTCTGAGAATCAATCACGGTTGTCTCGGTCACTGCTCTTACTGCGGTCACCGGTTTTCAACCGCTCATTTGCGCAGCAAGCCGCTGGAGGTTGTAATGAATGAATTTAAAGAAGGCTTGAATCGGGGCTACCGTTCGTTTGTGATCTCAGGGGAGGATACCGGCTGCTGGGGGATGGATTCCGGCGATACGGTATTTCACCTGCTGGAAGAATTGACGGAGATCCCGGGAAATTATCGGATTTCCATTAATGATTTCAATCCACGGTGGCTGATCGGACAGACGGACCGGTTTGGAGAAATTTTGAGAAAGGGGAAAATCGCTCAACTGCAGTTGCCGGTAATTTCGGGAAGCGGAAGGCTTCTGAAAGCGATGAACCGTCAGTATTCCAGAGATGAGTTGATGGCGCTTCTTCTTGGAATCAGAAGCCATTTTCCGCGCCTCGTTTTGCTTTCCCAGCTGATTGTCGGTTTCCCGGGAGAAACGGAAGAGGATGTCCGGGAGACCGCGGATCTTCTCCGGAAAGTCCGGTTTGATTACGCGCATTTTTTCGCTTTTACGCCGATTCCGGGAACGAAGGCCTGCGAACTGCCGGGGCGGGTTTCCCCCGGAATAGTCTTGAGGAGGAAAAATCAGTTTGAGCGGTTGCAATGTTCGATTGCCATCCGGCGTTTGATCGCGAAAAATATTTCCGAATGCCTCCCGATTTTTCGATAGAACCGATATGCTGACCATTTTTACCGTTCCCAAGTCTTTTGAAGGAAATACCGGAATCCTCCAGCGCAACGCGATTCAAAGTTGGCGGCATGCTTGTCCGGGCGCTCAGATTATTTTATGCGGGAACGAAACGGGGACTCGGGAGGCGGCATTCGAATCCGGAGCGGAACATCTTCCGTCCGTTGCCTGCAACTCATACGGGACGCCGCTTCTCAATTCCGTTTTCGATGAAGTTTTGAACATCGGCCGGCATTCCTTGTTTTGCTATATCAACGCGGATATTCTGATTCTTGAGGATTTCATCCGGTCGATCCGGCGGATCCGGTTGAAGAAATTTTTAATGATCGCCCGCCGGTGGGACATGGAAGAGATTCCCGATCTGGATTTCCAACGCCCCGCCTGGCAGACTGAACTCCGGCAGTGTTTGAAAAAATACGGGACGCTTCACCATGTTTTTGGAAGCGATTGTTTTGTCTATCCCAAAGGCTGGCTTGGCCGCCTTCCCGCATTTGCCGTAGGCCGTGCTCGCTGGGACAATTGGATGATTTACCGGGCGAGAAGCCTGAACATTCCTGTTATCGATGCAACGCAGACGGTGACGCTTATTCATCCGCCGCATGGTTATGCGCATGTTCCCGCTGCCAGCGGTTTAAAATGGGAAGGGCCGGAAACGGATGAAAATGACCGCTTGACGGGAGGGCTGAAATACCAGTTCAATTTTTACGACGCAACCCATGTGCTGACAAAAAGATTTTTAATGCCCGCGATGGAGGAATCTCATCTTAAAAATTATGCCGAACGGGCCGGGGTTTTGGGAGATCAGAGAAGATCTTTTCGGGATGAAATGATTGTAAAAATTTATTCACGCTGGAAAAAGCGCGGGAAGGGAATAGATGGGGCCATTTCCGTTGCAAAATGAATTTCTTTCCCGTATAATCCCTCAATTGAATTGCGGCCGCTTAAAGATGCGGCGGATTTTAAAACGATCCGGTTTTTAACTGATTGAAAATATTTAAGTTAAGAGTTTTTGAGGGGCCGTTTCGGATTTTTAATCCCGTGGCATATCCGCTGTTTTAAACTCTGAATTTTCTTGTGCTGTCGCCTGAATGCGGAAATTTGACGGGGAATCGTATTGCAATCACGAGGGAGGTTATTATTTAAGGAAGGCTATGAAAACTCTTAGAGTCGGATTGATCGGATTGGGGCAAATCGGCGGCGGAGTGTACCGGCTTCTCAACAGGAAACGCTCTTTTCTTGCGGAGCAGACGGGCGTCCGGTTTGACCTTACGGGGATTTCCGAAAAAGATCCGAAAAAATTGAAAATTCTTTCCGCCCGTTACCGGAAGCTTGTGATGCCTGCCGGAGAATTGATTCGCTCGAAAAACCTGGACTGCGTGATTGAACTGATCGGAGGGATTCATCCGGCCAGGGAATTTATTTTGGACGCTCTCCGGAGCGGAAAAGACGTGGTGACGGCGAACAAGGCTTTGATCGCCGAGCACGGGAAAGAAATTTTTTCCGTAGCGGAAAAGAACGGCCGTCGCGTTTTTTTTGAAGCGAGCGTTGGCGGGGGAATCCCCGTCATCAAAGCTTTGCGGGAAGGATTGGTCAGCAACCGGATCGAGAGCGTATTCGGGATTATCAACGGAACTTCCAATTACATTCTGACCCGTATGAGCCGTGAGGGGCTTGGTTTTGACGAGGCCCTGGTTTTGGCGCAAAAGGAAGGGTATGCCGAGAAAGATCCGACTTTGGATATCGAAGGAATGGATTCCTCCCATAAGCTGGCGATCTTGGCTTCCCTCGCATTCCGGGAGCCGGTTTCGTTTTCGGAAATCGACTGCGAAGGCATCCGGGGGATTGATCACAGTGACATCGCTTTTGCGGCGCAATTCGGATATGTGATCAAACTGCTCGCGATCGGGAAGAAGACCCGGGCGGGAATTGAAGCGCGCGTTCAACCCACCCTGGTTCCGAAAAATCATATGCTCGCGAAAGTGGACGGCGCGCTCAACGCCGTTTTTCTGCAGGGAGATGAGGTCGGGGATATTCTTCTTTACGGAAAAGGAGCCGGTTCGAAACCTACCGCAAGCGCGATTGTGAGCGATTTGACGGATCTTGCCTTGGGGAAAAAGATTGCCGCGAATCCCTGGATTTTAAAACGGCGTCTGGGTGCGAAACCCGTTACGGCGATTTCCTCGCGTTACTATTTCCGTTTTTCGGTGATTGACCGGCCGGGGGTCCTTGCCAGGATTTCCGGAATTTTGGGATCGCATCAGGTCAGCATTTCCGATGTGATTCAGACGGAGAGGAAGTCGGGAAATATCGTGCCGTTGATGATGCTGACGCATGACGCAAATGAAAAAGCCGTGAAACAGGCGATTCGCAGGATTCAGAGCCTGCCGATCATAAAGGGCAGGCCGCAGGTTCTCAGAATTGAAAATGAAAATTAGCCGCAGAGTCGCTTCCAAAAGAATCGGAATTATCGAACGGTATCAGGAATTCCTTCCCGTTACAGACAAAACTCCCATTGTTTCCCTGAACGAAGGAAATACCCCTCTGATTTTGAGCGAAGCGCTGCCACGTTTTCTGGAGCTCGACGCCAAAATTTACTACAAGTTCGAAGGATTAAATCCCACGGGATCTTTCAAAGACCGTGGAATGACGATGGCCGTCTCAAAGGCGCTCGAAGAGGGCGTCCGGGCGGTGATGTGCGCGTCGACCGGGAATACTTCGGCTTCCGCCGCGGCCTACGCGATCCGGTGCGGAATGGCTTGCTATGTCCTGATTCCGGAAGGAAAAATTGCCAAGGGAAAATTGATGCAGGCTTTCCGGTACGGCGCAAAAGTCATTTCCGTCCGGGGAAATTTTGATGAAGCTTTGGAATTGGTGAAAAAGATTACCTCGGAACATCCCATCAAACTTGTGAACTCGATTAATCCCTACCGGATTGAAGGGCAGAAAACCGCAAGCTTTGAAATCATCGATGAGTTGGGGGACGCTCCGGAATATCACGCGATTCCCGTCGGAAATGCGGGAAATATTACCGCCTATTGGAAGGGATACCGGGAGTATCGGGCCGCGGGAAAATCCGAGATTCTCCCCCGGATGCTCGGCTTTCAGGCCGCAGGAGCGGCTCCGATTGTTTTGGGCGCTCCGGTTGCGAAGCCGCATACCATTGCGACGGCGATTCGCATCGGGAATCCGGCAAGTTGGGAGGCGGCGGTCCGCGCCCGGGACGAATCCGAAGGCTTGATTGAAGCGGTGACGGATGAAGAAATCACGTGGGCATACCGGTTTATTGCTGAAAAAGACGGTGTTTTCGCGGAACCCGCTTCCGCTGCCGGTGTCGCCGGTGTGATTAAATTGGCGCGGCGTGGATATTTTGAACGGGGAACGAGAATTGTCATTACGTTAACGGGATCGGGATTGAAAGATCCGGATTTTGCTCTTGGATTTGACGACAAAATGGAAAATGTTTCTACGGAAATTGACGATGTGCTGCGGGTTTTGAATCTGGAGAAGTGACGTGACCGGGAGAGACAAAAAAATGAAAGACTTGTTTGAAGGGAAAGCCGGGACTCATGCGGGCATGAGGTTTATCGTGCTGGTTCCGGACGGAGCGCCGGACCAGACGTATGAGGAATTGCAGGGAAAAACCCCTCTCGAAGTGAGCCGTGTTCCCAATCTCGATGCCCTTGCCCGGCAGGGATGCGTGGGCCTCGCAAAAACCGTTCCGGACTCCTTGGGGGCCGAGGCGGAGGTCGGGAAGTTTTCCGTTTTGGGATACGATCCCAGGGAATTTTACACCGGTCGCGCGCCTTTGGAGGCGGCGAGCCTTGGGATCGAGCTTGGAGCCGATGAAGTGGCTTTTTGCATGAATTTTGTGACGGAATCCGAAGGACGCCTCGTGGATTACACGGCGGGGAATGTGACCGCGGAAGAAAGCAGTGTTCTGATCAAATATTTAAATCAAAAACTCGGAAACGATTCCGTGAAGTTTTATTCCGGAACCGGATGTAAAAACATTGCCGTACTTAAGGATCGAATGGGGTTGAGGGGCCTTTCCGCCTCCTGTTCCGTGCCCTCCCAGATCCAGGGAAATAAGCTGGAAGCGTATTGGCCTAAAGGGCCGGGAGACGAGCTTCTGAGGAAGTTGATGCTGGACGGGAAAAAACTTTTAGGCGCGCATGAAATCAATCAGGTCCGTCTGGATCTTGGTGAAAATCCGGCAAATATGATTTGGTTTTGGGGACAGGGCGTGATGCCGAAAATGCAAACTTTCCGGGAGCGGACCGGATTCCGGGGCGGGCTTATTTCCGCGGTCGATCTTTTACGCGGGGCCGCCAGTCTTGCCGGGCTGCAGGTGATCGAAGTCCCGGGGATCACGGGCCGGATGGATACCAATTATGAAGGAAAGATTCATTACGGCCTGGAATCTCTGAGAGCCAATGATTTTGTCCTGATTCATGTTGAGGCCATGGGGGAATCCGCCCGGGAGGGAAATCTGAAAGCCAAAATTCAGTCCCTGGAAGATTTTGACCGGGTTGTCGCCGGAGGGGCCAGGAACTACTTGGAGAAAAATCCCGATACGCGCATTCTGGTTCTTCCTTCTTACGCGTCTTCTTGCCGGGCAAGGGGATATTTGAAAGGCGCGGTGCCTTTCATCCTTTGCGGGAAAGGGATTTCCACAAACGGGATCGAGCATTACAACGAAGTTCAGGCGCAGGTCTCGGATCTCCGGTTTGATGAGGGGTTTAAGGCGATCGATTATCTTTTGAAGAATTGACGCGATCGAATTTTTAACGGTTGTTTTAGCTCGGATTAAAAACGATACATTGACAACACAATTCTCAAGGACGCCCAAAATCCTTCGGAGGTAAAGAAGTATGCCAAAATACATCTTCGTTACGGGAGGAGTGGTCTCTTCGTTGGGGAAGGGAATCGCTTCGGCGTCAATCGGAAGAATTCTTGAAGCCAAAGGGCTTCGCGTGGTTTTGCAGAAACTGGATCCCTACATCAATGTGGATCCCGGCACGATGAATCCCTATCAGCACGGGGAAGTTTATGTGACGGAAGACGGCGCCGAGACGGACCTGGATTTAGGGCATTACGAGCGCTTCACTTCAAGTCCCATCGGGCGCCTGAACAATGTGACCACCGGACAGATTTATCATTCGGTGATCACCAAGGAACGGCGCGGCGATTATCTGGGAGCGACCGTTCAGGTGGTTCCTCACATCACCGATGAGATCAAAGAACGGATCCGGCTGGTTTCCAAAGGGAAACGCGTCGATGTGGTGATCACGGAAGTCGGCGGGACAGTCGGAGACATCGAATCCCTTCCTTTCCTTGAATCCGTGAGGCAGTTCATGCTGGAAGTCGGAAGGGACAACGCGATCAATATTCATCTCACGCTGATTCCCTATATCCGCGGCGCCGGAGAACTCAAAACGAAGCCGACGCAGCATAGTGTCGGGCGTCTTCGCGAAATCGGAATTCAGGCGGACATTCTTCTCTGCCGGACGGAAAAAGAACTTTCGAGGGGCATGAAGGAAAAAATCGCTCTTTTTTGCAATGTGGCGCCGGAAGCCGTGATTGAAGCGCGCGATGTGGAGTCGATTTACGAAGTCCCCCTGTGTTTCCGGGAGCAGGAGCTGGATAAGGTGATCTGCCGGCTTCTCCGGCTCGATTACCGGGCGGGGAATCTGAACCATTGGAAAAAAAACGTGGTGGATATTCTTAAAAATCCCAAGCGTTCGGTTCAAATCGCGGTTGTCGGCAAATATATCGAACTTCAGGACGCGTACAAATCCATCTATGAGGCGTTGAAACACGGAGGAATTGCGAACGGCGCTCAGATCATTTTAAAGCGAATTGACGCCGAGAAGCTTGAGGAGAACTCGCCGGAACAATTGTTGAAGGGTTGCGACGGAATTCTGGTGCCGGGAGGATTCGGCTCCCGCGGGATTGAAGGCAAGGTGAAGGCGATTCAGTATGCGCGAGTGCACAAAATTCCCTTTTTCGGGATTTGCCTCGGGATGCAATGCGCCGCGATTGAATTCGCTCGCAATGTCCTTGGTTTCAAAGGGGCCAATTCGACGGAATTTGATTCTAAAACGGCCTATCCCGTGATCAGCCTGCTTGAAGAACAGCAAGAAGTCAAAAGTCTGGGAGGCACGATGCGTCTCGGGGCCTATCCGTGCGAACTCCGCCATGGCTCTCAGGCCATGACCGCGTATCAGAAAGAGACGGTATGGGAACGGCACCGTCACCGTTATGAATTTAATAACCGTTATCTGGAGGAATTTGAAAAGGGCGGGATGAGAATCGCGGGGGTTTATCCGAAAGGCAATCTTGCGGAAGTCATCGAGCTTGAAACACATCCGTGGTTTGTCGCCTGCCAGTATCATCCGGAATTCAAATCAAAACCAGACCGCGCGCATCCTTTATTCCGGGAATTTATCCGCTATGCCGTTAAAAATTGCTCCAGAAAATGCGGGGCGAAAAACGGAAGGAAAGAGGATTTGGTGAGCGTCCGGGAGGAGGAGTGAACTTTGAGGAATAAGTCCGTGAAACAGGTCCGTATCGGTCCGGTTGTTGCCGGAGGGAAGAATTTGTTTTTAATCGCGGGGCCGTGTGTGATTGAAGATGAAAGATCGGTGCTTCGTCACGCGGAGAAAATAACCCGGATTGCCGAATCTCTCAAAATCCCCTATATTTTTAAAGCGAGTTTTGACAAAGCGAACCGTTCTTCCGTGAAATCTTTCCGGGGCCCCGGCCTCGAGCAGGGGCTTGAGATTCTCTCAAAAGTAAAAAAGAGAACGGGCATTCCCGTGCTGAGTGACATCCATTGCGTCAGCCAGGTCAAGTCCGCGGGAGCCGTGCTGGATGCGATTCAGATCCCCGCCTTTTTGTGCCGGCAGACGGATTTGCTTGTGGCGGCGGGGAAAACGGGAAAAGTGGTGAATGTGAAAAAGGGGCAGTTTATGGCGCCCTGGGACATGAAGAACGCGGTTGAGAAAATCGAAAGCACGGGGAATAAAAATATTCTTCTCACGGAACGCGGCGTTTCTTTCGGGTATAACACGCTGGTCAGCGATTTTCGCGCGATTCCCGTCCTGCGGGGGCTGGGATATCCCGTGGTGTTTGATGCGACGCACTCGGTTCAGAAGCCGGGCGGATTGGGACAGGTCTCCGGGGGAGACCGTGAATTCATCCCGTTGCTAGCCCGATGCGGTGTCGCTTCAGGCTGTGATGGAATATTTCTGGAGGTTCATGAAAATCCCTCTTGCGCCAAGAGCGACGGGCCGAATTCCGTTTCGCTTCGGAATTTGAAAGATCTTCTCCGGAGTTTGCTTGATTTGCGGCGCGCGCTTTGAGGAAAATTTTTGAAAGGCGGGAAGGTGACGGCATGAAAATGAATGCGATTCAAATTGCGAAAAAAGTTTTGAGAATCGAAGCCGAAGCGATTCAAAGCATTGTGCCGAGAATCGGAAAGAGTTTTGAACGGGCGGTCGAGATCATCCTCAAAAGTTCCGGGCGGGTGGTCATTACGGGGATGGGCAAACCCGGACTGATCGGCCGGAAAATCGCCGCGACTCTTGCTTCGACGGGGACCCCAAGCCTTTTTTTGCATCCCGCGGAAGCGATTCACGGGGATTTGGGGATGGTCACCAAACAGGATGTGGTGATCGCGATTTCAAACAGCGGGGAAACGGATGAAATCGTCAAATTGCTGTCGACGATCAAGAAATTGGGAACGAGATTGATTGCCATGACCGGGAATCTGAAATCCACGCTTGCCCGCAACGCGGACGTGATTTTAGATATTGAAATTAACCGGGAGGCCTGCCCCTTGGGACTTGCTCCGACGGCATCGACTACCGTTGCCCTTGCCGTGGGAGATGCGCTGGCGATGGCCCTTCAGCAGAAACGCGGATTCAAGGCGGAGGACTTCGCGCTGTATCATCCGGGAGGTTCACTCGGCAAGAAACTTCTCAAGGTTAAAGACATTATGCGAACCGGCAAATCTCATCCTACCGTCTTTGAAGGAACGCCTCTGCGTGAGGCTCTTTTTGCCATTACAACGGCTCGCGCGGGGTCCTGCACGGTTGTGGACCGAAAGGGGCGGTTGAAGGGAATTTTTACGGATGGGGATTTAAGGCGGCATTTGGAGGGGGATGACGGGCGCATTCTCACCAAGACGGTGGAGGCTGTGGCCACGATGAATCCTTATCGCATCCATAAGGAAAAACTGGCCGCGGAAGCTTTGAATCTTCTCCGGGAGAAGAGAATAGACGAACTTCCGGTTGTGGATGACCGGAAGAAAGCCGTGGGACTGTTGGATGTTCAGGATCTTCTTAAAGCGGGTTTTGTTTGACGGAATCCTAGGCCTCTCCTATAATCCTACATTTCATGAAACATAAGCACCGGCGCTTTTTCCTATATCTGCTCTTACGTTGTTGGATTGCGCTGATCCGGCTGGGGCCTCGTTCTTTCGCGCTTTTTCTGGCTAAAGCGATCGGATGGGCCGCTTATTTTCTGGTTTGGGTCCAGCGGCGCCCGGTGTTGGAACATCTGAGGATTGCCTGGAAATCGGAAAAAGACGAAAAGGAAATCCGGACAATCGGAAGACGGGTGTTTGAAAATCTTGCCATGATGGCTTGCGATGTCATCCGTTTTCCTCGTTTGACGGCGGCAACGCTTGATCAATGGCTTTCCTGCGATCCCGAAATATTTGCCAAAATCGACCGGATTCTCAAAAACGGCCGGGGAGTAATTATTCTCACCGGGCATCTGGGAAACTGGGAGCTCCTCGCGGGGGCGTTTGGCGTGAAGGGGTATTCGGGCGCTGTTGTGGGAAAAAGGATTTATTACGAGCCGTATAACGAAATTATTGTCGGATTGAGACAGGGCGTCGGGGTTGAGACGATTTACCGGGATGAAAGCCCCCGTAAAATATTGCGGATTCTTTCTCAGAACCAGATTCTTGGAATTGTCGCGGATCAGGACGTCGATAGCGTTGAAGGCACTTTTGTCCCGTTTTTCGGGATTCCCGCCTACACGCCGACGGCTCCGGCAAAATTATCTCTCGCCTCCGGAGCGCCCATCGTTCCCGCTTGCGTGATTCGTGAGGGGGATCGGTATCACATGATGATGGGAGAGCCGATTTATCCGGAAGTGAAAGATTCCAAAGAACAGACGGTTCAGGAAATAACGGAGCGCTGGTCCAGGGAAATTGAAGCGTATATCCGGCGCTATCCCGATCAATGGGGCTGGATGCATGACCGTTGGAAAACGAAACCGGACGATCAGGTTTCGAATGCTCCGGCGGCGAAGGATCGTAAATTCTCAGGAGGTCAATAAAACGATATGATTAGACGGTTTATTTTAGCCAGCGTTTTTCTTGCCTTGGCCTATCTTGCGTTTCTTTCGTTTCGTCTTTGGTTTGAGACGGTTGAGCGCAAGGAAGGCGTGAGCGTGAAAAGCGAAGAAATTGAAAACCATAAAGTATACAGTTTTTCTTTTTCCAAGTACGCGACCACCGGGAAGAAGGAACTTGAAATCGAAGGGGACAGCGCGAATATTCTGGCGAAGACCGTGGCGTTGAGCAATGTCATCGCGAAGGCCTATGCGAATGACACGCCGGTTACGGTGACGGCGGACGAAGGGATGTTTGACAAATCTTCCAATACGGTTCATCTGCAGAAAAATGTGATCGCGACCACGCAGGAAGGGGCGAGGCTTCTTTCTCCTTCGCTGAATATTCATCCGACCGAGAAGTCTTTGGACACCGCGGATCAGGTGACGGTGCGAAAAGACAATATTGATGTCCAGGGAACCGGGGCTTCCGGGGATTCCCAGTTGAAGACCGTGCAATTTCACAAGAACGTAACCGTCGTGATTCAAAACACCGATCCTAAAAGTTCCGTGCCGACGGTGATCACCTGTGACGGGCCTTTGGACATTGATTACACCAACCACATTGCGTATTTCAAGAAAAATGTGGTGACGACGGATCATCGCGGGAAATTAGCCGCCGATAAGATGGATGTTTATTACGATCAGGCTTCAAAACAGATTGATCATATCGTCGCGACGGGCAATGTGGTGATTACCACGCCCGAAGGAAACGCGACTTACAGCGAGGAATTGGTTTATTACGCCAAGGAAGGCCGGGTTGTGATCGGTGGCGGGACGGAAGCAGTTTTTTTCCCGGGAAGCGAAACCGGAAAAGAAGCGCCCATGTTTTTAAGCGAGAAGAAATAAAGGAGAAAACTTTGGAACTCTTGGAAACGGCGGATCTGGTTAAGTCTTATCATGGGAGGTGCGTGGTCAACCGTGTCTCGATTCAAATCGGCCGTGGCGAGATTGTGGGGTTGCTGGGGCCGAACGGAGCCGGAAAGACAACGACTTTTCATATGATTGTCGGCGTGATTCATCCCGAACAAGGAAAAATCCTGTTTCGCGGTGAAGACATCACCCAGCTTCCGATTTACAAGCGGGCCCGTCTCGGAATCGGCTACCTTTCTCAGGAGCCTTCGATTTTCAGGAAGCTGACGGTTGAAGAGAATATTATGGCGATTCTTGAGACCCTGGATATTTCCCAGGAGGAGCGGGAAAAAAGGCTGAAAAAACTTCTGAATGATCTTGATATCGCGTATCTCGCGAAAAGCAGGGCTTACACGCTTTCCGGCGGAGAGAGGCGACGCCTTGAGATTACCCGGGCGTTGGTGACCAATCCGTCCCTGATCTTGCTGGATGAGCCGTTCAGCGGGGTTGATCCGATCGCGGTTTTTGAAGTTCAAAAGATTCTGGGAAGATTGAAGTCCCAGGGGTTGAGTATTTTGCTTACGGATCATAGCGTACGGGAAACCCTTGCGATTACCGATCGCTCTTACATTATTTATGAAGGAAAAGTGGAAGTGTCGGGGACTTCCCAGTTTCTTTCGACGGATAAGAAGGCTCGTGAAATTTACTTGGGGGAGAGGTTTTCTCTGGCCTAGATTCTTCGAGTTTTTGAAGTAATTTTGACGTTTTTGTTCTTTAGTGTTGGGGGGGGTGTCGCTTGAATGGCGATTCCGGAATAAAGATGTAAAAAACGAAATTTGGACAGAAAGCGTTAGGATAAGGAGGAACTGCTTTGGAAATTCAGATTATCGGAAAGCATTTGGAAGTGACGGATCTCATGCGCGAGCATATTGAAGGGAAACTGGAGAAACTCGCGAAGTATTTTTATAAAGTGGTGGAGATTCAGATTGTGTTGAAGCGGGAAAAATATCTTTGCATTGTGGAAATCACGGTTTTGGGGAAGGACCTTCGCATTTACAGCGAAGCCCGGAGCGAAGACAGCTTTTTTACGGCTTTCGACATGGTGCAGGAAAAAGTTCTGGCTCAGCTGAAGAAAAGAAGGGAAAAACTCAAAGACCACAAACAGAGGGGCAGAGAGAGACGAAACGCGCGAGATGAGGGAGATTTCGCCTCGTTACCGATATCGGTGTCCGAATCTGAAATAAAAGGGAAAGGGAAGATTCTCAAAGACCGTGACGCCTCGGATTTAAAGTCCATGTCGGCGGAGGAAGCGCGGTTGATGATGGAAACTTCCGGAAAAACGTTTGTTGTTTTTCGAAACGCCAAGACTTCGAAATTTAACGTACTGTACCGCCGGAACGACGGCAATTTTGGTTTGATTGAACCGGAATTATAAGGGTGGGAGGAGCGAATATGAAAATTACGGATATTCTGAGCAAGCAGGCGATTAAAATCGGGATGGAGGCAACCAATAAAGAAGAGGCCCTCAAAGAACTGGTCGATGTCTTGACGACGGTTAAGGATGTCGGAGACAAGAAGGCGATCGTGAAAGCGCTGATCGAACGCGAGAACCTGGGGTCAACGGGAATCGGACAGGGAATCGCGATTCCTCACGGGAAAACGGATCGCGTCAGCGAACTGGTCGCGGTGCTTGGGATCAGTAAAAAGGGAGTCAATTTCGAGGCGCTGGACGGAGAGCCCGTTTTTATTTTCTTTCTTTTGGTGGCCCCAAGGGATTCTGCGGGCCCTCATTTGAAGGCTCTTGCCAAGATTTCCCGTCTTTTGAGGGATAATTACATTTGCGAACTTCTCAGGAACTCAAAGGACGAAAAGGAAACTTACGACATTATCCGGAACGAAGAGGAAAAACGTCATTAATCGGTAAGTTCCGTTCCGGAGAATTCGGGAAAAATAAAATGGCCGAACAGAGGAAGACTCAGTTCTTCAAGTGGTTCTATCCCGGCATGGGGATCAAACGGTGGATTTCCGTCTGCTCGACGGGATTGTTGCTGATTGTCCTGGTCGCTTTATACACCGTAAGATCTTTTTCGAAAAGCAATGTGCTTTTGGCGGCTTTTTCCACCGCGTTAGTCATTTTTGGCGTCTTTCTGATTTATACGGGAATTCAAAACATGCTCAGGATTTTCGTGAAAACCCTGATGCCGCAGCGGAACGAAGAATTGGTGGATCTCGTTTACCAAAAACGGCAGGAACGGTTTCTGGAACGGGGCCCCCGCGTGGTTGCGATCGGAGGGGGAACGGGGCTTTCAACGCTTTTGCAGGGATTGAAGAAGTACACGAAGAACATTACGGCGATTGTGACCGTAACGGATACGGGAGGAAGTTCGGGACGGCTTCGCGATGAGCTGGATATCCTGCCGCCCGGAGATATCCGGAACTGCCTGGTCGCGTTGGCCGACGCGGAACCGTTGATGCTCCAGCTTTTTCAATACCGTTTCGAAAACGGTTCGGGCCTGAAGGGGCATAGTTTCGGGAATCTTTTTATCACGGCGCTTTCCAAAGTGACCGGAGATTTTGACAAGGCCATCAAGGAGTCCAGCAAGGTGCTTGCCATTCGGGGGCATGTCATTCCTTCGACTTTGGAGAAAGTGTCGCTGGTCGGGGAATTTTTTGACGGGGTGGTTTTAAAAGGAGAGACGAATATCGCGGGACGGGGCATGCCGATCAAGCGGGTATGGCTGGAACCTGAAAATTGTCATGCCACGCCGGAATCTCTCGACGCGATTGAAAATGCGGATGTGATTATCTGCGGCCCCGGGAGCCTTTTTACCAGCGTGCTCCCGAATCTTCTGATTCCCGAAATTTTGCAGAAAATACTTGAAGCGGACGCGAAGAAATTCTATGTCGCAAATGTCATGACGCAGCCGGGAGAAACCGACGGATTTTCGGTCTTTGACCACCTGGACTGCCTGATCCGGCATACGGACCCGCGTTTGGTGGATACGATTTTTGTGAACACGGATCCGATTCCCGAGAATCTTCTGGAAAAGTATCAAAGCCAAAACGCTTCTCAGGTGGGAATTGATATCGAAAAAATCCGGGAGCGGGGTTATGAAGTCGTGGAAGGCAGTATGGTCAAGTTCGGGGAACAGGTCCGGCATGATCCGGAACTTCTCGCGAAACTGATGTTCGAAAAATTGATTGAAATGAGCGCGCAAAAAGACCGCGTGACCGTTGAGAAATAGGACGAATCGAAGAAATGAAACCGGAAAAAACACCGCCGCAACCGGACGGGGCGCTTCAGAGGAAATTTACCATTGCAAATAAACTGGGACTTCACGCGCGTCCGGCGGCAATGTTTGTTGAATTGGCTAAAAAATTCGAAAGCCTGATCACCATCCGGAAAGGCCGGCAGAAGGTGGACGGAAAGTCGATTATGGGTCTGATGACGCTTGCCGCGGGTCCCGGGACGCAGGTTACCGTGATCGCGGAAGGGCGGGATGCCCAGCAGGCGCTTCAGGATCTTGAGAAATTATTTGAGAGTAATTTCGGGGAATAAATTGGAGAACAAGCAATGATTGCGGTTCAGGGAATTCCGGTGTCGCCGGGAATTGCGATTGGCAAGGCCCTTGTCCTTCACCGGGAAGATCTTGTGGTTCCCAACCGCCTGATCAGCGAGGATCAAATCCCTCAGGAAATCGCCAAATTTGAAGAGGGATTGACGAAAACCCGCGCCGAAATTTTGGGTATTCGCCGGAAAATTTCCCAGGAGCTTGGCCGGGAACATTCTGATATCTTCAACGCGCATCTTTTGATCCTTGAAGACCGCACGCTGATCGAGGATGTGATCCTGAAAGTGAAGGAAGAGAAGGTGAATACGGAATACGCCTTCAGCCAGATTATTCAGCGCTACTTCCAGGCTTTCTCAAAAATCGATGACGAATATCTTCGTGAAAGAGTCGCCGACATTAAGGACATCAGCCGCCGGATTTTGCAGAATCTGATGGGCGAGACCCGGGATATTCTCGGAAAATTGAAGGAACCGGTCATTGTGATTGCGCATGATCTTTCGCCGTCCGATACGGCGGTGATGGCCCGGGATAAGGTTTTGGGGTTTGCCACGGATGTCGGAGGCCCGACTTCTCACACGGCGATTATGGCGCGATCGCTTGAAATCCCGGCCATCGTGGGGTTGGACCGAATCAGCAAAGATGTGGTTCCCGGCGATATTGTCGTTCTGGACGGTAATCACGGCCTGATTGTCGTCAATCCGGATCCGGAGACGATCGAGCGTTATCGCCTGGATGAGAAAAAATTCATTGAAATCAACCGGGAACTTTCCAAGCTTAAGGATTTTAAAGCCGAAACGTTGGACGGCCATTCGGTCAAACTGGTCGCCAATATTGAATTCCCGACGGAAATCCCCTCGGTTTTGGCCCATGGAGCGGACGGAATCGGTCTTTACCGAACGGAATACTTTTATTTGAACCGGAACGACCTTCCGTCGGAAGAGGAACAGTTTGATGCCTATAAAACGGTGGCCGAGCGCATGAATCCTTATCCGGTGGTTGTCCGGACTCTGGATCTTGGGGGGGATAAATTTCTTTCCTCGCTTGAGCTTCCGTATGAAATGAATCCATTCCTGGGTTGGCGCGCAATCCGGTTCTGCCTGACGCGGGTGGACATTTTCAAAACTCAGATGCGGGCGATTCTCCGGGCGTCGCATTACGGAAACCTCAAGATTATGTATCCTCTGATCGCGAACGTGCAGGAACTGCGGCAGGCGAATCAGCTTCTTGAAGAATGCCGGCAGGAACTCCGGAACGAGGGGATTCCTTTCGATGAAAAGATGGAAGTGGGAGTGATGATTGAAATTCCTTCCGCCGCGTTGACCAGCGATATTTTGGCCAAAGAAGTGGACTTTTTTTCCATCGGGACCAATGATCTGATTCAGTATTCGCTCGCGATCGACCGCGTCAATGAGAAAATCGCCTATTTGTACGAGCCGACGCATCCGGCGATTCTTAAATTGATCAAAACGGTTATTCAAAGCGGTCATGCCAACGGAATCTGGGTCGGGACCTGCGGAGAAATGAGCGGGGACCCTATCCTCGCGATTCTTCTCGTGGGGCTGGGGATTGACGGGATCAGCACCAGTCCGTTGATTCTTCCGAAAGTCAAGAAGGCGATCCGGGCCGTGACGTATGAGCAGGCCCAGGAACTTGCCGAAACGGCTTTTCGCTTTTCCACCGGGGAAGAAATCCGGCATTTTCTGGATGAGAGAATCAGGGAAACCGTTCCTGAACTCATGGAAGAATAAGGAAGGTTTTTATCCTGCCTTGCCGGTGAATATGCCCAGAAGTAAATGCGTAACAAGGATTATTTTTAAAATCCCGAATCCGAACAAAAAAGGAAGTTTTTTTGGTGAAATGATGGCAAAGAGCAAGGTCAACAGCCGGACTGCGGAAGATTCGGAAAAAATGCTTGGATTTCTCAAAGGCTTTCCGTCGCGGCTTCAGGATGCCTACCGCATTGGCGTTTCGTTTCGAGGCGCTTCCCGTTTGGGAATGCCGCGAACCATTGTTTTTTCGGGGGTCGGCGGATCGGCAATCGGCGCGGACGTGGTCAGGGATCTTTTGCGAAACCGTTCGCGGGTTCCCATTTCCGTCAACCGCAATTACCGGCTTCCCGCTTTTGTTGATTCCAAGACTTTGCTGATTGTGAGCAGCTATTCGGGGAATACCGAAGAAACCCTTCATGCGTATCGGGAAGGACGAAAAAAGGGCGCGAAAATTATTGTGGTGAGTTCGGGAGGAGAGCTTGAAACCCTGGCGTTGCGTTTCGGAGATCCGCAGATTAAACTTCCGGGCGGAATTCCTCCCCGGATGGCCATCGGGTATTCGGTGATTCCTATTTTGTTGATTTTGAATCGGTTGGGAGTGGCTTCTTTCCCGAAAAAAGATTTTGATGAAACGGTGAAAGTTCTGGAAATTCAACAAAGAGGACTGATTTCCCGCGCTTCATCCGCAAATGAAGCTGTCCGAATCGCGAAAAAACTTGGCGGGAAGATTCCCGTGATTTACGCATCCGATGATTTGGAATCGGTGTGCCTTCGATGGCGGGGGCAGCTTGAGGAAAATGCCAAGGCCTTGGCGAGTCATCATTTGATTCCCGAAATGAATCACAACGAAATCGCTGCCTGGACCCGCTCATCGCCGGTTCTAGGAGACTTGATCGCGGTTTTTTTGAGAGACCGGGGGGAGCCTGTTCGCGTGAAAATCCGCATGGAGATTACGAAAAAACTTATCGAAAGAGAAGGCGGGAACGCCGTGGAAGTCTGGTCTTCCGGGAGTTCTTTGCTTGCCCGTATTTTTTCTCTTATTTCTCTCGGGGATTTTGCGAGTTATTATCTGGCGGATCGCTGTGGGGCCGATCCGATGTTGATCCCCTCGATTGAGTATGTGAAAAAAGAACTCGCGAAAGTTTAACGGAGGAACGGAACAACAATGTCTAACTGGGGAGAGGAGCGGGGATTCATTCAATGAAAGCGATTATCCTTTGCGCGGGGTATGCCACCCGGCTCTATCCTTTGACCGTGGACCACCCCAAACCGTTGCTTTCCGTCGGGGGGAAACCACTTCTCGATCATATCGTCGAGCGGCTGGAGAAAATCAAGGAAATCGAAGACATTTACATCGTAACCAATGCGAAATTCAAGCGGCATTTTACGGATTGGAAACAATCTTCACGTTCCTCCAAGAGAATTAAAGTCTTGAATGACGCTTCAACGTCGAACGAGAACCGGCTGGGAGCGATTCAGGATCTGAATCTTGTGGTCGGAGAGGAGAAACTGGACGAAGATCTTTTGGTGGTGGCGGGGGACAACCTTTTTTCTTTTTGGCTGGATGATTTCGTCCGCTATGCGATCGAGAAAGTTCCCGGAATTACTATCGGGGTCGTGGACGTGAAATCAAAGGAATTCGCGAAAAAATACGGAATTCTGGAAGTCGATACGGAAGGGAAAGTCCTGAGGTTTTTTGAAAAACCCGCTTCGCCCGTGAGCACGTTGGCGAGCACGGGGCTTTATTTTATTCCGAAGGAGAAAATTTCCCGCGTTCAGGAATTTCTGGGCGATCACAGAAATCCGGATGCGCCGGGCTTTTTTATTCAATGGCTCCTGGGACGGGATCCTTTGTACGGTTACTCTTTTTCGGGAATTTGGTATGATATCGGAGATATCGCTTCATACGAAAGCGCAAACAAGCTTTTTTCGAAATAGAATCAAAATACCAGAAACTAATTTTGAAGGAGGGTGTTGGAATGAGAAGAATGGATAAACATCTTTTTACGTCGGAATCGGTCACCGAGGGGCATCCGGACAAATTGTGCGATCAGATTTCTGACGGAGTCCTGGATTCGATGCTCGCTCAGGATCCCTATGCTCGCGTAGCCTGCGAGACGCTGGTGACGACCGGAACCGTTTTGGTAGCCGGCGAAATCACCGCCAATTGTTACGTGGATATTCCGGACATCGTGCGGAATGTGATCAAGGAAGTGGGCTATGTGGATGCCCGATACGGTTTTGACTACAAAACCTGCGGGGTTCTTTCAGCCGTCCAGCGGCAGTCTCCGGACATTGCCATGGGAGTTGATCGGGGCGGCGCCGGAGATCAGGGAATGATGTTTGGATATGCGACGGACGAAACGTCTGAATACATGCCGTTGACGATTTCTCTGGCGCATAAACTGACCTTTGGACTTTCCAAACTCCGGAAGACGGGAGAATTGTCGTATCTCAGGCCTGACGGGAAGAGCCAAGTGACGGTTGAATATGACCAGGGATTGCCGGTGCGTATTCCGGCTATTGTGGTCAGCACCCAGCATGACGGAAAAGTCAAAGTGGCTCAGATCGCCCGGGATCTTAAAAAGCTTTTGATCGCAAAAGTCATTCCGGCAAAATTCATAACGAAAGACACGGTGATTTACGTCAATCCGACCGGGCGGTTTGAAATCGGCGGACCTCACGGGGATACCGGGTTGACCGGAAGGAAAATCATCGTCGATACCTATGGCGGTGTCGGGGCGCACGGAGGCGGAGCGTTTAGCGGTAAGGATCCCACGAAGGTGGACCGCTCGGCTTCTTACTTCGCGCGATACGTCGCGAAAAATATCGTCGCGGCAAAATTGGCGAAACGCTGTGAGATTCAAGTGGCCTATGCCATCGGGGTGGTCCAGCCCGTTTCCATCATGGTCAATACATACGGAACCGGCAGGGTTGCTGATGAGAAAATTGACAAAGCGGTCCGGAAGCTTTTCGATTTTTCGCCGAAAGGGATTATTGAGAAACTGAACCTGCGGCGGCCGATTTACCGGAGCACGGCGGCTTACGGGCATTTCGGGAGAACCGGGGACGGATTTACCTGGGAAGCTTTGGACGCGGTCAAGGATCTTCAAAAGCAAATTGGTTGATTGAGAGAGGAGCTCAGGAAATGAAATACGACGTGAAAAATCCCGCTCTGGCGCAGGCCGGAAAACTTCGGATTGAGTGGGCGGGAAAAGATATGCCGGTTTTGGAACTGATCAAGAACCGTTTTGAGAAAGAAAAACCTTTGAAAGGGCTCGTGGTCGCGGCATGTCTTCATGTCACGACGGAGACGGCGAACCTGATGCTGGCCCTGAAAGCGGGAGGGGCCAAACCGGTCCTTTGCGCGTCCAATCCTTTGAGTACGCAGGATGACGTGGCGGCGGCGCTCGCGAAAATTTACGGGATTTCCGTTTTTGCCATCAAGGGAGAAGACGGGAAGACGTATTACAACCATATCAACCGGGTGCTGGATTGTGAACCCGCGGTGACCATGGATGACGGAGCCGACCTCGTGTCGATTTTGCACGGGAAGAGGAAAGAACAGGGGAAGGCGATTTTGGGCGGAACGGAGGAGACGACAACCGGAGTGATCCGCTTGCGGAGCCTCGAGGCTAAAAAGATTCTTCAGTTTCCGATCGTTGCGGTCAATGACGCGGACACCAAACATCTTTTTGACAACCGTTACGGAACGGGTCAGTCCA
>Ga0172375_10003000_pt1 | contig 25940 bp, 17 predicted proteins | sample LakKiv1m_FD_114537 | JGI IMG/M metagenome (GOLD analysis project Ga0172375, IMG submission 114537) | Freshwater microbial communities from Kabuno Bay, South-Kivu, Congo - kab_092012_11.1m | ecosystem: Environmental > Aquatic > Freshwater > Lake | place: Democratic Republic of the Congo...
GGTGTCCGTATCGCCGTCCGGTGCGACTCCGCAACTCCTGTTGACGGTCCCCGGCGTACCGAAATTGTTGCCGCCGTATACATAACTGGCATAGCACCAGTTGTCGGCGACATCATTAGAGCTTGTATCATACATGGCCGGGTCAAGATTCATGGCGAAGTCCTCGAAGATATACCAGCCTGCGGCTTCTGAATAGGCCACATCGTCGATAACTTCGTCGTTGAATGGACTGTACAGCGTGATGCCGTCGCCGGCAGGCTGCATTATAAAGCCGGTGTAGGTGTAGTCGGGACTTATTCCGCCGTTGATAGCAATATCGTCGCTGATGGCGAAGAGCATGTATTCAGCCGGAGCGATGTATAGCGTACCGCCATTAATGACTTCATGTTCCTGGCTGTCGTTGCCGTTGCGAATGCGCATGCCTTCGAGATTGTATGTTGTACTTGAGGATGGGTTGTATATTTCGAACCACTGCGCCGTCGCGTCGGTCGAGGCATTGGCATTAGCCAGGAATTCCGTTATCACCAGATCGCCTGCGCCGGGCAGGTTGCCGGTTGGAGTGAAGCCTTCTGAACCATTGATGCTGATGGACATGTCGTAGTCGTTTACAACTCCTGCCGTGGCGGCGACATGAATATAATAGGTTCCGGTCGCCGTGGCCGTGTAGCTCAACGTTTCGTTGTCGGCAGCGCTTTCAGATGACGCCAGTTCGCTTGTGGCCGAATGCAGATACAGATCGAGGTTGCCGTTGGTGTTGTGGAAATAAATGTCGATCTTGACGCTATCGCCGCTGTTGAGGCCGAACGAATACCAGTCGGCATCGGTATCGCAGAGCGACAGCGCATCGAAGTTGCCTGCCATCAGTCCTGCCGCTGCTCCCTGTGTTTCGTTCGGCTCGTAATCATCGTCCAGACATGCACCCTGCTCAAGCTCAATATCGTTATTGTCACGCGGTTCAAGCTTGAACTCATTGTCGGATGTATGCAGCAGACCGGTCAGGGTGACGATATTTTCATCAAGCTGAGGTGTGTATGAATATCCGAAAAGGTTATCAACAATCAGCGTGTCGTCGATAATCCACTCGCCGTTTGCATCCATCCCGTCGGTGACGCTTACATTTTCAAGGCTTACCAGCACATCCTGCAGCGCGTCGCTTAGATATCCGCCGGTGGCGATGGGGGAGGGCGAGGCTACCACTATTGGTGCTGGCAATGTGTTGCCTGACGAATGTATGGTGCAATCGGAAGTGAACAGTACCGAATTAGAATAAGTGCAGCCGGGTGTGGTGCAATATTCTTCATATGTTCCCGTACACGTCAGACTGACGCCGGGGGCGAATATTACTCTGTCTTTTAAAACAGACATGGCGAAAATCATGCCGGAATAGTACCCGCCTGCCGGTTCGGTGACGAAGACCGCGTCGTTGCCGGCGTTGAGTTCAAAAATATCAGAAGTAATCGTAACCGGTCCGACAGAAACAATGCTTCCAGCAGCAGGATGATTTTCGGCGCTGAGGTTCTGAATGTCGTATACGCTTACCTGCGGAGTTGCTTCTGCGTCGTCTTCAATTATTATTTCTTCATCGGCATCGCCGTCGGGACTGCTTTCGCACAGAATATTAGATCCGCCAGGAGTACCGTAATTGCCGACGCTGCCGTAAGCAGATGTTGCTTCACACCAGTTTCCTGCAACATCGTTTTCCATGTCGGTGAACATGAAAACGCTCAGATTCATGGCATATCCGGCTGTAAGAGGGAAGCCTGCGTCGTAAGCAACTTCATCTATAGTGATTGAACCACAGCGGAAGCGCAATGTATCGCTCGTATCACCCAGGTCGAAGGAGAAAACAGCGTTGGGTGTATAACCGCCGTTGCTGGATGGATTGGCGCTGCGTCCCAATACTGCATTCTGCATACTGCCGACAAGCATCGGTCCGCTTATTGCCGTCCAATTGGCATTGTTGCTGTTGGCAAATTCGCAACCTGTCAGATCGAACTGCATGCCGCCGATGTTGGTAAGTTCCACCCATTCGCCCACACTGTCGGAGACAGAAACGGGATTGTTCATAATTTCGGTAAATATTATCTGTCCCATGGCGGGCCATCCGGGGGCGTCATCAATTTCTATTTCTTCTTCGGGGTCGCCGTCGGGCATTGGATCACAGTCAGGATTTGTGCTGCCCGGCGTACCCAGGTCGCCCTGTCCGTAAGGCTGCGTTGCCGCACACCAGTTTTCAACGGCATCATTAGCCGTTGCATCCAGATGTTGTGGATCGAGCGAAAGAGCCGTTCCGCTTGCGGCAGGCCATGTGTCTGTATATGTTACCGCATCGATAGCTGTTTCTCCGCAATAGAAGCGTACCGTATCTCCGCTGTTGTTAAGTTCGAATCCATCCCAGTCGAAACCAACCTGTACGCCGCCGTTCGAGAAGTAATCGTCATTGGAGCTGAATACGATATTTCCATTTGCTCCTACGATGAGCGAGTAGTTGATTTCGACCCAGTTGGCGTCAGAAGAATTGGAAATGCGACAGCCCTGCAGATCGAGAAGCCGTCCGGATGAATTATGCATTTCGAACCATTCTCCGGCTGCATCCGCTACTGCCAGCGGCCAGGGCATGATTTCGCTTATTACCAGCTCGCCGGCCAGCGGCTGCTGGTTCAATCCAGTGTCGGTGTCCGTTTCAAGTGCTTCTTCGTCACCGTCTTCGATTCCGCAAGCGGTATTAACAGCGCCGGGTGTGCCTCTGTCGCCATCACCATAAGTTTCGATGGCGCGGCACCAGTTGGTTTCATCGTCGTTGTCGGCGCTGTTGGACATTTCCGGGTTGAGGCTCATGGCACGTCCGGAGAAAATCGGCCAGTATGAGGATGAGAAATATACTTCGTCTATGATGGTCGTATCGCAGTACAGTCTAACGGCTTCGTCACCTGTGCCGTTAAGAACGAAACCATCGTACTGATAGTTGACGTTCAGTCCGCCGTTTGTAGACGGGTCGTCATCGAGCGCCAGAACCGCAAAATTTCCGGCAGCTACAGGCAGAGAAGCGGATATGACGTGCCAGTTGCTCTCGCTGATGTTTCCGATCTTACAACCTTCCAGTTCCAGGTCGTTTTCGCTGCTGTTGTAGATTTCAATCCACTGGCCCTGCTCGCTGGAAACAGCAGAAGGCGTCACCATTATTTCGGTGATAACAATTTGACCTATCGTGGGCCAGGGCAGTTCGGGAGCATCCTCTTCAGCGTCGCCATCGGGCTCCGGGCAGGTCGGGTTGACTGCTCCCGGCGTGCCGAAATCGCCATCGCCGAAACTGGCGCTTGAAGGACACCAGTTTGCGCCCTGATCATTTGCCAGCCATGAATGGTAAAGCGGGTCCAGGCTCTGCGAATAACCCTCAGAAAGATCGAAATCAGTATAGCTGAAATAGACGTTGTCGACAGTTTCGTCATCGCAGATCAGGCGGATAGCGCCGCTGGTGTTTTCAAGCATGAAACCTTCATACTCGTAATCCAGTTCAACTCCGCCGTTGACTTCCGTATCAGAGTTCAGGCCCAGCACAATTTCTTCTCCGGGCATGATCGGCAGCGATTCACCAATGAGATGCCAGTTATCGCCGGAATTGGAAATGCTGCAACCCATCAGATTAAAGGTCGTGTCCTCGCTGGTATTGTAGAGTGCGAACCATTCTCCATTCGCATCATCAACTGACTGCGGATTGTTCATGAATTCATTGATGATGACTTCCTTATTGTATGGATGAACAATCGGGTTGTCGGCTTCTTCCTCTATTTCTATTTCCGCATCTTCTTCAATGACATCGAAATCCACCAGATCAAAATCCCACTCGTTGTATTCTATGTCTGTCTCAAGGTCACCGTCGATTCCTTCACTGTCGTCCTCTATTTCGTACCCTTCGGAGTCGAAATCGAAATCAAAGGAATCGTCATCACCATCTGGAATGAAGGCCACGTCTAAATCTTCACCGTTACGCGGCAGGAGACGGAAACCGTCTGCAGATGTATAGAGGAACCCGCTGATGGAGTAGTATTCAGTGCCGATAACGGGAGTTTCGAAGGCATGGATCAGCTTGTTTACGGGCAGCAGGCCATCACCGATAAAGCCTTCATCTGCTTCCAGAATATCACTGGTGGTAACATCCAGCAGCTTGACCAGCGCGCCCTGGTATTCTTCAGACAGATTTCCGCCATCGGAAATTTTACTGGTGGCGTCGACTTCCAGCGCTTCCGGCAGATCGCCGCTGCCGACTATCGAGAACTCACTTAAAACCAGTTCCGTGTTGCAATAATCGTAATTATCATCCGGCCCGCACCATTCCTGATATGTGCCGAAAAGGTCCAGCAGGTCTCCCTCCGACACATCTGCATCTATGGAGGCGGAATTGAAAATGACGGTCATGGCGTTCCATTCGCCGCCTTCTTCGCTTGTGATGAAAAAGATCTTCCAGTTGCCGCCTGGAATGCTGAATGGGTTCTGCGAGACGACAACGTTTTCTATCCCAATGTACTCGCCGTTTTCCGGTCTATGACCGGAATCGGGATTCTGAAGCTCACTTATGGAATATATACCAGGTTCGACATCGATTTCTTCCAGGCCGTCTGTGTTGTCATAAATATCCGCGTCGTTGTCGATATCACCGTCCGGCCCGTCGGTTTCAGAATTGTCTCCATCCGGCAGGACTTCATCAATATCGGTTTCATTCTGTGTATCAGCATCATTCTCCATGTCGGAGTCGGTATCGCCGTCTATGACGGTATCGGTGTCTCCGTTGTTATCGGAACCGCCACCGCTTTCGCAGGCAATCATGAGGAAGATTGCTGAAAACAGAACGAAAGTAATTGAGAATGCAGATATTTTTCTCATTGCATAGCCCCGACATTGTTTTCAGTTTGCCCAAAATACAATTCTAACCACATTATCTTATTAATATTACGCGTCTTCGAGTATTTTCTCAAGAACAGAATTAAACTCCCGCCCTTTGGTATTGACTGAATTGACATATTTCAAGCTCTGCAGGCCATTATTCTGGCGGAGACCTTGCCGGACAGAAATCAATAGCGTTCCCATGTAGTTTTTTTCTTTACATTAAAGCTCTAAGGTTCTACATTCGATGACAAATTTGATGTTTATTCTAACAGTAGTTGCGTGAGGAAGTGATGAGGAAACTGGCCGCTGTTTTGTCGTTTATACTGGTATTCGGCTTGAGCGCCGGAGCATATGCCAATACGGCTGAGACCGTTCCCGAAGGCATCTTCGTTTTAGGTCTTAAATACGGCTATTCATTTGCCAATAGCAACTTCAGTTCCAAGTTCGGAACCGATACCAGATCGGTTGTTGGTGATTACAACATCACCATTACCGGTGCGGATCTCGATCCATCCGTGTACACTACCGATGACGTCATTGGTCGCCTGGATGTCGATTACGCCGCCCACGGCGAGGAGTTCCAGTTTACCGCAGCATACGGCATCACCGATTCTCTGGCCTTCATGATGATTATGCCGATTTCCCACGCTTACCAGAAAATCGATTTCAACCTGCTCGAGAGCAATATGCATATGGTGCGTGACCGCAATGGCGATCCCTACATGATCGCTTCGCAGAAGCAGTATGACAGCGGTATGTATCAGAACATGGGAATGGATGTCTCTGAAAACGTTCTTAACGCCAGTGAGTTCCGCGAGGTTCTCTCCTGCCGTGCCAATACCGCCATATGTCGATTCCGCTATAAGCCTGTTCGTACATATGACCGCTGGGGTTTGGGCGACATTATTTTCGGCGGGCGTTATCGCTTCTATCAGTCCAAGATGTGGCGTCAGTCCATGACGGTTTTCCTCAAAACCGCCACCGGTCGTCATAAGGATACAGACGATATTGTAGACCGCAACTTCGGCGACCAGCAGTTTGATATCGGTTTCTGGTACGGAATTGACTTTACGCCCATTGAGCCTCTGCGTTTCAATGTCAGCTTTGGCTATACCGACCAGATGCCGGATGTTAAGGAAAAACGCATATTCAGCCGCTCATGGGATGAAAACGGTCATTCCGCCGGCATTATTCCTATCGCTGAGTGGGATAAAAAGATCCGCATGCATCGCGATATCGGCGGCAACTGGGACCTTTATTTCGGTTTCGACTGGCGTATCTGGCCCTTCCTGACTTACGGTAACGAGTTCTACTATTTCTTGAAATACGAAGACAACTACTGGTCAAGCGATAAGGTATACGGCTCCAACGGTGTAGAATTCACACCCGATTTCCGCTCGATGGAATATGGAACCAACCAGGCCGCCATAGAGATGTCGAACTTCATTTCATTCAGCACTATAGATTGGGTCGTCAAGGGTAAATTTCCAGTGCCGTTCAATATCGGGATGGGATACACTGTCGGTCTGGCCGGACAGAATTTTGAACGGAACCACAAACTCTGGATAGCCCTCGATCTGATCGGCTCAATCTTCATGCTTGAAAGCGCCGAAAATTCATCACCGGAAAATACCGAAGACTTCCAGTTGCCAGGCCGAACTGCAGACAATAATGAGAATGGCTGGCAGTCGCCCGTAGCGCATCGCAAAGGTCCGCGCCAGTTTACAAATGAAGATCGTTCCCGTATGCTTATGAACATGATGCCGGCCACCAAGCTGCGCTGGTAGCTCTGTTTACAGATTGAAATCAAAAACCCCTTTGCAATATACTGCAGAGGGGTTTTTCTTTGCCGTTTGCTGATTATAAAAGAAATTACTGATGATTTTAATTAAAAGAAACAGGGGGCCGCTAGAGCCCCCTGCAGTGGATGAGCAATACTGTTTTATTTAAAATCCTCAATCTTGCACGTAATGGTAAGCTGTACCAGCTTGAGGTATTCAGCTACGGCCTGTTTTCCCTGGCCGCCCTTTTCGTCGAAAGCAACGCCGACGATGATTTTTCCCGATGAGGCTTCAATACGCATAACACTAACGGCGAGATTTTTTATGAATGTTCCGTTGGGCAGAGTGAACGAAAGATTGAAGGTGTCTTCCATCTGTACCATCTGGTTCAGCAGCACTGCGGCTCCGCCGGAGGAAAGGTTGACTATCATTTCGCCTTTGCGCTGAACGCCATCACGCTCTACCGGAATAACAACCGGAATTCGCGGGCTGCGGCGCAGAGAAACTTCTTCTATTGCTGTAGGATATTGAAGTATGGCCAGATTGAATGGCTGACCTATTCCGCGCATAACTTTGGAGGCAAAGCCATAAACAGCGCCTTCCTGGATATAACGTATGACGATTTCCCGGCCTTCCTTGAGCGGAATAATCTGGCCGTTTACTCTGGGCGCGGAAATTATGAGAAAATCACCACGCAATCCGCCAACCAGATAGGTTTTCACTCGGGCGTTTACACGGTTGATTTCGGCTTCAACAAATATTTCCTGGCCTGGAAGGATAAGAATTTCGGGCATCCCCTGGTGCACCTGGTGCCGTTCTTCCTCGTGCATCTCAAGCATGCGCCCCAATACTTCGTCTCTGCCATCCGGCTCCATTGGATTGGACATCTATACTCCTGTTTCCTGTGTCTGATTCCGTTCCTTATCCATAACACGCCATAAAAAAACCGCTGCGAAAATAGCCTTTTCTTAAGGCTGAGATCGACAACGGCTCAGAGTTCAAAAAACGTGGTGTATTATAGCATTCTTTGTGAATTAAGGTAAGTTAATCGCGAAATAATTTCGTTTACTCGGAAACGAAAGGAATTTCCACCAGCTTGTATTGATTGGAGGAGAGAGAAGCGCTGTCGCCGGATTTGTCAGACACTTTAAGCCGTTTACCTTTGCTGTGGAATCCAATTGCTATTTCAATTAATCCGGTATTTTCAGAACCGGCTGTATCAAATGAAAAAACATCCAAATAGGTTCGATTTTTTTCCCATTTGGAAGTCGGAAGATATCCGCGCATTGGAACATGATCCAGGTTCTTGTTGAAATGGTTGCCGTTCTTTCCCTTTGTATGAACGAAAATTTCATAATCATTTTTCAACGGCTTCAGCGCCTTTACGGCCAGTTCGACTGTGACAGAGGAATTATTCCTGCCGAGCGTTCTCGTGTTTATACGGTATCCTTCCAGCTTTATTTTATCATCGAAAACTACATTCCGAGCCTCAAAGCCTGCGGGAAGTTCTGAAACAGTCTGCGATTCGACATAACGCGGGTTTGGCCGTTTTTTCTTTTCATCGGTTGGCCAGTAACTGCAGAAATCCGTAAGTGGCATCTTGATCGCGACAGACTCCATATGCTGGTAAATCTCCTGTCTCAGCGATTCTGCCGCTCCCGGCAGTGCGCTGACCAGATTGACTTTTTCCTTCGGGTCGCTGGAAATATCGTAAAGTTCCTCGCCGTCGGTAAGAACATCCCAGAAGAAACGATATTTGCCCTTTGTCATGCCGCGTTTAGAATAATACAGCTTGTATTGAATGAACTGGGCCTCGTGGAAAACCGCGCGCTCTTTGTCTTCAATTCCTTCAACTACATATGGCAGAAGACTGCGTCCGCCCAATGCCGGGTTGGGAGCATCACCCATGAGCGCCCTGACGGTAGGATAAAAATCCAGCAGCGAAACAGCCGATGCTATATGTCCTGGCTTTATGCCTCTATAGTAGACGATCATGGGAACATGAACGATAGGCTTATAGAAGTTCAGGTTGTGGTAAGGAATGCCGTGCTCTCCCAGTGATTCGCCATGATCTGAGCTTATAAAAACAACCGTAGGTCTTTCGAGCTGATCGAGCCGGTCGAGAAACTTTCCGGCATATACGTCGGAATAGTATATCTCGCCGTCATACAGGTCTGTCCTGCTGCTGCCGTAGCTCTTCTGTCCCTTGTGTGCAATATATTGATCGTGCGGATCATAGTAATGTATCCACATGAAGAATTTACGGTCGATATTTTTCTCTATCAGTTCAATACCTTCTTCAGTTGTTTCTTTAGAGGTATCATTTTTGACTGTAGCCGTTTTCCCTTTGGGGATTTTCCACAGATCCCAGCCCTGATTGACGATGTTCATGTAACCCACGTTGTACAATCCGATGGTGTAGTAGTCTTTGCTTCTGAGATACTCCTGTACCGTATCTTCCGAAGCTACTATCTCATGTTCAATGCCGCCTTTCTGCAGGTTATTGCACTGCAGTTCCGAAACATATTTTCCGGTAAAGACAGTCGGGATAGAAATCATGGTTCCGGTTCCGACTGAATACGCCTGCTCGAACAGTACGCTCTTCTCGGCATAGCGGTCTATGTTCGCGCTGGTTTTGCGCTTATAACCATAGCACGAAAGATGATCGGCACGCAGAGCATCGAAGGTTAACAGTACGATATTAAAATCACCGTTTTTAAGTTCTTCGGGCAGTTCGACATCCGGCCAATCGGCTTTGACTGGCGGCTTTTCTCCATCGCCCAGGATACCGTTATCATCCACGCCGTTGCCGACAATTTCCGGGCCGACCGGCGAGCGCCAGTGATCGAAGCCGTCCGGGTCCCTGCCATTGGCAAAGCTGCTGTAACGGTCATTATCAAAATCGCTGTATGTAGGCATCATCATCAGCAGTCGTCCTATAAGCGGCGAGTCGTTTACTGCGTAACCTATAGCCCCGTGACTGCTGGGAATAAGCAGCGATGTAATGAACATGAGACCGAATACCGAAAGAACCGCCAGCAGCCGCAGCAATCTTATCTGTTTCTCCACTTTTCCAGTGGAGAGGAAAGCGCGCGCGCGCCGCGTCAATATGGCCAGCAGAGGAACAAGTATGCACAGGCACAGCAGAGCCGCCATTCCGGCGTAAATGACATTACGCATTTCGGCTTCCAGTCCGACGAATGCATCAGAAGCAATGCCATAGGCGAGGTAGAGCGAGAACGCAGAAGCCGGAACAAGCCACAGCAGATTGAAAATCCAAGAGGGCAGAGGCCGGGTGAGTTTTTCAAGCAGAGTCGAAAGCGGCGTTATAATACGATTGAGAATGAGTACCAGCAATGCCGAAAAAGCCAGCAATACATATTCGATCAGATTCAGCACACGTCCGGCCAGCTCCTGATTGCGGAAGCCGGTGAACATCTTCAGTGTGACGATGCCGTGAATGCGCAGCATAATAAAAACGACTATAAGAATGGAAATAACCAGCCCGGCAGTGCGAGTGTTTTTCTGCGATCCGAAAAGCCACAGCTTCAATTTTGATAATCTGTCTTCCAGCGGAACTGTGCCGAACAGGAAAGCGACGCCCAGACCAAGAAGAATACTCAGCGGTATGAATGCGAAGAATGAACCGAAGAGGCTCAGAATGAAATATTCACTCAATGCCCCCTGAGGCGGTTTGGCTTCAGCGAAAAAGATAACGCGCAGCATTTCCAGCAATGCTACTGCGAATGCGGAAACGACGCCTGCATAAAAACCGGTCCACCAGTTTGCAAAAAATCCCGCCAGCTTCTGTTTCAATTCCGCACCCTCACAAAATGGTCAGCAGAACTTTGATTTTTTCAGCGCTTGCTGATTTTATCAAGATAGCGCCTGTATAGCGCAAGATCCTCTTCCGAGAACAGAACAAATATCACCTTTTTCACTCCGGTATAAACATCAAGACTGTTCAGTACTGTATTTATAGCTATAGTGCAGGCTTCGTCTTTAGGATAACGATACACTCCGGTCGAGATGGCCGGAAAAGCGATGATATCAAGTCCGTTCTCTTGAGCCAGCCTTAAACTGTTCCGGTAGCAGTTCGCCAGCATGTCGGCATCGCGTCTGCGACCGGCATAGATGGGCCCCACAGTATGAATTACGTGATCGGCCTTAAGGTTATAGCCGCCTGTAAGTTTAGCTTCGCCAGTCTCGCAACCGTTCAGAGTGCGGCATTCTTCCAGAAGGAGCGGTCCGGCGGCCTTGTGTATGGCGCCATCCACACCTCCGCCGCCCAGCATGGTACTGTTGGCTGCATTTACTATTGCATTGACTTCCAGGGTCGTAATATCGCCCTGATACAACTCTATTTTGCTCAGATTAATATTCACTTTGGCAATTCCTTACATAACATCCGACCGAATTCAGAATAACCGCAGACATTTTCCCAGAAATGATTTGAAACCGGGTTGCCGCTGGCGGTACGCAATTCGATTCTTTCCGCACCGAGTTCAAAGAATATTTTTTCGGCTGTTTCCGAAAGTTCTCGCCCCATATGCATTCCGCGATATTCGGAAGTAATCACTGCGTCTATAATCATGCCTATTTTAAGAGGTTGGCACAGATGCGGATATTCTTTCATCTGCCCCGCCAGATATCCGATGACTTTATCCTGGAATTCCACAACCAGAACAAACGCGTCCTGCATTTCGATGAAGTTGTTTATCAATAAGCGGTAATATGCTTCTCCTTCAGGGGCTACCTTGAAGATTCTGTCGTACTGTTCGTGAAAGCGGAACAGTTCCTTCCACAGTTCTATTATACTGTCCAGATCTGAACGTAATGCGCGTCGGATTTTTACCAGATTGTCTTCCAACAGGCTTTCCTTCCACCAGAACCAGTCCGTCCCCCGGGCAGCTCAGCGCGGAAGTCTAGCATTTCTCAAACGCGGCTGCAAGCAGGTAATGCATTGAATGGAAACAGTTTACTGTCCGTGAGAATCCATCACCAGATCGTCGTCGTAATCGAGAATATATCCGGTGTCGTCTTCGAGCCAGCGCACGCCCGCAACGCGCCACAATTGGTGCTCGGCAGTGAAAGTCTTTGTTATTTCAAGCTCTTTTTCTCCCAGGACATAAATACGAAGGGTGACAGTTGTAGTAGGATCCGAGACATATTTGGAATCCCAGTAGTGAACATAAACATCGTAGTCGCCAAGACCGCTTTTGTAGGGGTCGTCAATGTTTATGTTTTCCGGGCCGTAACCGTTTTTATCGTCCAGATCAAGCGAAGGGTGCCCCAGATCATTCCAGTTGACCGGATTGCCGCTGGGTTCAAATTCCTTTTTGCAGGTGCTGAAGAAACAATCCGTGTAGGCCACCGGGTAGGAAGTTCCATGGGCGTAGCCGTTCCACAGTTCGCCTCCGGGTCTCACCATGTGCAGGTCGAGATCTACCGTGTCTTTGTCCCACAGAAGTTGAATGTGAATTTTTTCGTCAGGGCGAACCGTATATTCAACAATATCCGGCAGGGAGACATTACTCTCGTTGTCGGTTACGGTCAGTTGAATTAAATAGGTTCCGACCAGATCGAAGAAGATGAAGGGCTCTGCATCAGTGGGTCTGACGGGAATGGAGTGTGAACCAGCAGGCTGATCCAGCACTGTCCAGAAATAGGCATCGACTGTTCCGTCGTTGTCATATGAGGCGCTGCCGTCAAGCTGGACCATCTCCAGCGGTGCAGCCTGTCCGTCTTCTCCGGCAATTGCCACCGGAATCATATTCAGCGACAGACCGTCTCCAGCCAGAGGCACTATCAGTTCGGGCGTGTCGGCATCGTTGGAGAATATTGTCAGACGCCCTTCGTCTGCGTTGTAATCGTCTGGATGATAACCGATCTTCACAACCGTTGACTGACCGCCGCCCAGGAGGTCGCCGGGCACGTTGGCTTTGTAGAAAATGGTTCCTTCGGTTTCAAGGACATAATCGTCGATTATCAGCAATCTGCCGCCGGCGTTTAAAATCTGGATGGTTTTAATGACTGAAGTGTCCGCCTGCTGCGGCCCGAATTGCAGTGTCTGCGGAGTGGCTTGAATATCGGGCGGTGAGCCATCATTGATGAACTGTACGATTATGTGATCTTCGTCGGCGTCATCACTGTCGATGACCAGTGAACCGAAATCGGGGGCGATTTCGTCCGGTGAATACAGAATCGAGACGCTGACTTCTTCATTCTGTTCAAGCGTCAGCGGGGTTGTCGGCGGCGCAACCGTGAATTCATAGTCGTCGGTCACGGCTCCGAATTCAAACTTGCTTATTGTCAGCGGGTAGGAGCCTATGTTTTTAACGGTGCAGTCGCGTTCCAGTGTTTCGGTTATGTCCACTCCGGCGAAATCCAACTCTTCGGGTGTGACTTCAATCTCCGGTTCCGCGACTTCAATCGTCACCGGAACAGCAATTACTCCATTTTCTTCGTCGCTGGAGCTTATAACCAGCTCGGTCTCGGCTGTAAGCTCTTCTTCTGATTCATGATAAAGAGTAAATGTCGCGGATTCCTCGACATCCAGATACAGCGGGTTGTCGGGAGAAATATAAAGCTGCGGCAGATTGCCCAGTCCGAAACCAGTGGATGTGGCCGGGTCCAGTTCGAGACTGAAAACCTTCAGGCGTGTTCCGCCTGAATTGGTAATTGTGCATTGAATTTCGTTACGTCCCATTCTTACTATGCCGAAATCGATCGGGTTGGGCTCAAACGTCAGTTTTGCGAAAGCCTTGACGTCGGTTTTAATTTCGATGCTGATGTTGGGCGTTGTTGGATCATTGGATGAAATGACCAGCAGATTCTCGTCCGGGTTATTGTCGAGAGCGAAGTAAGAAACCTTGACCGTGCTGGTCTGGTTTTTATTAATGGTTATCGGCAGCTCATCGGATGAGAATGAGAGTTCCTGGCTTTCATCCCACAGAAACATGTCTGAAACTTCGAGTTTGGCATTGCCCAAGTTACTGATAACAACATCACGCTCGGCGCTGCCGCCCTGTGGTACGGCTCCGAAATTGATTCGCGTCGGTTCTGCCTTGATCCAGGGGTTGTTGGTGGAATGTTCGACATCGGTTTCCCATACCACGTCATATTCCTGCTCCGATTCGAAGCCGAATTCATTATCTTCCGGGATATCGAATTCATACCAGGTTTCTTCGTCTATATCGCCGTCTACAAAAACCGCAGTGCAGTAACCCTGTTTTGTGTCGCAGTAATATCCTGCCGCGCAATCCGTATCGTCGAAACAGTGCTTTACGCAATTGCCGGCTTCGTCGCACATTTCACCTTCAGCGCAAAGGCATTTATTCCCGTCGTCTCCGTCGCTTTCTTCAGAAGCCGAGGATCCGCAGGAAGAAAGAAACATTGTATTCAGAGTCAGCAATGCGATTATCAGGATATGATAATGTTTCATCTGCGACAGCCTTTTTTTAAATGAATCCATACTTCTGTTAATGATAAATTAAAAACGTGCGGCTTTCAAGAACGCTTTGGATTATTTCTCATTCTTAATGCCCGGCGAATCTTGACGAATGGACTGCTATCGGATAATAATCTGCCGTGTGTTTAAAACGCAGTTGCAAGATAAAAAGCCTCCCGGCAAAATGCCCGAAAAGACGCTTTCTTATCTTCGTTTCATAGAGGAATAATTCGTTCAATCCATAAATATCCTTATGAGAACGGCCCGGATGTGATTTTCAAGCATTCCCGGACTCAGTTCCTTATCTGTGTTAATCAACATAAATGCAAGGAAGCTCGATTTGTCGAACATAGCAACAACAAATATCACACCTCAGAATCTGCCGCGCCAGTGGATTGACGCCACGGTATTCGGCACCATGTGGGGTGGTCTGGAACTGTCTTTAGGCGCAGTCATGCATATGATGCGCATTCCATTCGCCGGGGTGTGGTTTTCTGCGGCTGCCACAATTCTTCTCGTGGCCGGTCTGACTGTTTTTCCACAGCGAGGTTTTTGCCTCAAGGCCGGACTTATCTGCATGCTGCTTAAAACCATGTCGGCTGGCGGTTCAATCGTGTGGGTTATGATCGCCGTTGTGGTCGAATCTTCGATACTCGAACTCATGCTGGGCGACGGACGCGCCGGACGCCTGAGAGCCGCCTTGGCCGGAGCACTTGTGACATTTAGTGTGTGGGTGCAGTTGCTGGCTTTCACTGTTGTAGTATACGGCGTCAATATGCTGCATTTTTATGAAGAACTGATCGAACGCATGCCGCGCATGATGGGTCTTTCGGGTCACTGGGGTTGGGGTGCGGTTGGTCTTTTGGTGCTGGCCACCATGATGATAGGAGCCGCCGCCGGTCATTACGGGCTTATGCTGGGCCGCGCCGTTCTGGAACGCAGAAGGGGGCTGGCATGAGCGACAGAACGTACAGCAAAGCGGCCAATACTGCGTTTTTTGTCAGCGGTGCGTTGGCGGTTGTCATGCAGTTGTCGAACCGCATCGAGCTTTCGCTGCCCGGTCTGCTGGTGATGATAGCTGGTTGCTATCTGTGGGAGCGATCCGCCCTGAAGCGAGTCGGAGCATTGCGCTTCTGGGCTGTGGGTGTCTTTATTTCAGGTCTTTCCGGTCTTATGCTGGGGCAGGAACGCATATACTGGCACGGCATTCCTGTTTCGCCGGATGGTCTTGAAATCGGCGTTATGATAGTGCTGCGCATGGCGACTTTCGTTCTGCTGCTTATGGGAATTTCACGAAAAATACGCCCGGAACTCATCGTACGGGCTTTTGCGCGCATCGGTTTTCCGCAGTTCGGCGGAGCACTGGCCATGGCGACTGAGTTGCTGCCGGATATGCTCGAAGCCTGGCGCGCGCGTATCCGGCGCGGACACCCTGTTCCGGTCAGAGAGTGGCCGGTACAGTTAATCACCGATGCCGCCAATCTGGCCGACCGAATTGCGCTTATTTCGGCGCGCTGGATAACACCAGGCGGAGACACAAAAATCTTTGCGGTCACAGGCGACAAAGACGCCGGTAAGACTTCATTTTTATCTGATCTGGTGCAGCAGTTTAAAAGTACAGGAACAACTGTCGGCGGGTTCATTCAGCGCAAGCACTTTGAAAACGGTAATTTCGACGGCTTCGATATTGAATTTGCGGCTGACGGCAGGTCCATGCCCATCATGCGGCACAAAGTCGGCGGCAAAGGCTGGAACTTCGATCACAAAGCATTCGGTGTGGCGGCAGAAGAGCTTTGCCGTACTGGAGCGCCTGCCGTGCGTTTTGTGGATGAAATCGGCTGGGCTGAAAACGACGGCGGCGGTCACTGGCCGGCGCTGGTGCGCAGTCTGACTCAGCATGGCGGAATCTGGATCATGTCCATCCGCAAAGACAGCCTGGAAGTAATTTTCGATAAACTCGGCTACCGCGAAGCTCATGTGCTCGAACTGCCTGCCGATAAAACCGCGCGGGCGGCGTTTATCGATGACATTATTGAGAGCATGAATGTAATGGGAGCCGGAAAATGAAGTCTGCTCCGCTCTTTTCCGCATATTTTGTTCTGCTGTCTCTTGTGATCGGCATTCAGAATCTTGCCGCAGAAGAAATTCAGCCCGCCGAATCCGACGGCAATGCCGACGAGGAATACGAAGACTACGAAGAAGAAGAAGCCGATTCCGATGCCGAAGCGGATGCTGGTGAGCAGCAGCGCATGGAGGAAATCATAGTTTCCGACGAGCGGCGCGGTCACGTTGGTATTACGGTACAGAAAATCGAGCGCTCCGACATCGAAGAGGCTTCAGCTCCCAGTGTAGCCGAACTGCTGAACCGACAGCCTTCCATTCAGGCAGGGTTTGGTTCACGTGGTGAGATGATTTTCAAACTGCGCGGCTTCGATCAGCGGCAACTGCTGGTGCTGGTGGATGGTGTGCCGCTGTCCATTCCATACGACGGTCAGGCCGATCTTTTCAAGATCCCCGCAGAGGCCATCGACAAGGTCGAAATTATTAAAGGCTCCGGTTCCATCGCTTATGGCCCCAACGGACTGGGTGGTGCAGTCAATCTGGTTACACGCAAACCCGGCGAAGGTCCGCTGGTGTCGTACAGCAGCAGTTTCACCGATGTGCGGCGTATGGAGCATGCTCTGGCGCATTCGGGAAAAGCCGGAAAGCTGGCATGGTTCGCCACTGCCGGATTCGCTGACGACCAGGGCTTCAGGCTTTCGTCAAACTTCAAAGATGCGCGCAATGAAGACGGCGGTGTGCGCAACAACGCCGATAAAACCGACTGGCACGCCATACTGAAATCATCTTTTGAGGTCAACCCGGATCATTCTCTGCAGGCCGGTTTCACCATGTTCCAGAGCGAAGGCGGCGTGGCTCCGCACACGGAAGAGCCGGATCCTCGTTACTGGCGCTGGAAGCTGTGGCGCGACATGGGCTTCCAGGTCGGTCATCGCGGACGCTACTTCACTGATCTGGTTATAGATGAGCTCGCATTTGTAAACCTGTACAGGAACACCATCGGCAGTTACGACGACGACAATTACGACACGCAGGAAACGGATCGCGCCTACAATTCAACCTATAACGATCTCTCCGCAGGCGGACGCATCCGCAGTAGTCTGGCGCTGCATCCGCAGTTGATAAAGCGCCTCGACCTGCGTCTCTGGTTGGGCACACGTTATGACCGTCATGCTGAAACGTGGGATGTAGATCGCGATAAAAAACCCGCCATTGGTGTTGTCATAAGCACTGTTTCACCCGAAATGCAGCTTGATTTTAACCGCATCTGGACGCTGCTTTTAGGCGGTCAGTTTGACTTCGAATCACCTGTGGATTTTCCTGAGGGCTCCAGCAGAAACTCAAGCTGGTTCATAGGGCCGATGGCCGACCTTCGGATAACGCCTGTAGAAGAAATAAGCATTGAACTCAGCGCCGCCGGGCGTGGACGCTTCCCCACTCTGCGTGAGCGCTTCTCCAGCGCCTTCGGTTCGCTTGAGCCCAATCCCGATCTGGGCCCGGAAAAATCGTGGAACTTCGGGCTGGATTTTACCGCCCGCCCGCACGAAAGCGTGCTTATTCGCGTTGGCGGTTTCGAATCGGAAGTTTACGACCTTCTGGTACAGAATCTCATCGATGTGGGTGTTTCGCAGTGGCAGAATGCTTCGCGAGCGCGTCTTTATGGCGCAGAAGCCGACATTGCCTGGGAATCGAGCTTTGGTCTGCGTCTTGAAGGCGGCTATGCCTTTTTAAAAGGCGAGCGACTGGATGCCGATCCGCCGGAAAACCGGCTGGAGTACCGCCCGGATCATTCGGCGTATTTTTCCGCCGACTATCAGCCGATACACTGGTTCAAGTTCGGCAGCAATCTTCGCATGGTAGGCCGGCAGGATTATCTAAACGGCGTTTCGGGCCAGTGGGGCAGGCTTGGCTATTATTTTGTCTGGGACGCGCGCGCTGACTTCTACCCGTCGGGCATGTTCCACCCCTGGATCAGAATCTCCAACATACTCGACATGAACTACCAGTCGCGCTACGGATTCCCCGAAGCCGGACGCGAATACTGGTTCGGCTTCAGACTGCAATACCCCGAACTGGGTGAAGAGACATGAATCAACCCTGATAAAGCCCACGACGGATTTATTCTAGGTTTGTAATCAGATGTTAAAAATACCCGGTTACGGTTTCTGCAGGAGCAGATAGTGGCAGGGCATTCCTTTAGAGGCAAAAAGTATTTCGAACTCGGTTTGAATCAGGCCTGCGGCCAGTGGACTGGCATGCAGATTATTGCTTTCCGCTTTTACCTTAAAGCCGCCGCTGCGGAACATCTCGCTTAGAAGCATAAAATAATCGGGATGGTCGGTCTTGATTTCAATTTCTCCGCCTGACGCCAGCAGATTGTATGTCCGCGCCACAAACTTCTCGTCCACAAGTCTATGATGCGCCTGGCGTTCTTTCTTGAACCACGGGTCGGGGAAAAACAGGAAAATTTTATTCAGCTCGCCGCTGCCGAAAATGCGGTCAAGATATGAGGCGTCAAACTGCATCAGACAGGTGTTGGGATTGTCGAGTCGCGAAAGCTTTTTTGCGATTTTATACAGCCGTTTCAGTTTGATTTCGAGACCGATAATATATGCATTGCGGTTGGAAGCAGCATACTCGGAAATAAAGCGTCCCTTGCCGCAGCCGATTTCCAGGTGCAATGGCAGTCCACTACTGTGTGCAGCCCAGTTGCCTTTGCGCTTCATGGCTTCTTCGGGAAGGATAAAATGTTCGGGGTACTCGCTGAGTATCCTGCCCAGATAAGGATTATGGGCGGTGTAATCCGGATCGCCGATAATCGGCGCTCGCAGTTCTTCAGGTTTTGTGCGGACTCGTGCCATTGCATGTTCCTGTACAGAAAAACAGGCGGGAAGTTTATTCAGATAAGGGCGTGAACGTCAAGAATAATCGGGTTTGTTAAAGGCCTTCTATTTAGCCGTGCCGTTGAATGGACTTGGTAGAATAGGCAGGCGCTCCTTCTCTTCCTTTTTCCGCTGCAGTTCAAGTTCCTGCAGCAGCAATGCCGGAGCAATGGCGCTGACGGGCACATAACCGCTTTCGGCTCCGCAATAGCCATTGAAGACATCGGAAGTATCGGAGGTAGCCAGAATCTTATTGATGGATGCAATCGGAGTCCCGACCAGTTCCACTCCGCGCACCAGCTCTTCGCGTCCGTCCGGGAACACGCGGAAAACTATGCGGGGAATGCCTTTGTAGGCCTGATAACCATAAGTGGAAGTGTTGGTCGAACCGCCGTCCATGTCGCGCACTACAAGACCATAAGGCTTGTTCTGCTTTTTTATCAGTTGCAGCAGACGCTTTTTAAGTTCGGCATACGAGACGGCATTGTGTGAAATCAGCAGGGTATTGCCCATGCGAGCCGTTGGTTTGCGCGTGGAGGCTGCCCGCCCGTGTCCGTTGGATTTATTGAAGCCTTCAATAGGCGAGCGCGACATGAGGAAGTTTTTAAGTATGCCTTTTTCCACAAGTACAACTTTCTGGGCTTTTACGCCTTCGTCGTCGTAAGAGTAATGCCCGTTAAGGCCGATTTCGCCAAAGTCAGCCATTGTCGGGTCGTCGATCAGATCCAGAAATTCAGGCAGAATGGGCTGGCCGATCTGGCCTTTGAATGTGCGACCTTCCTCTTCGTCGTCCTGACGTTCGCCTTCCAGACGGTGCCCGACGGCTTCATGGAATAGCACGCCTGCCGCCTGCGCGTCCAGTATGGCTGGTCCGGTGTAAGGATCCAGTGCCGGAGCGCTGCGCAGAGCTTCAAGCTCGGCTATCATATCGAGAGTTTCTTTCGATACGGTCTGCATCGAAGGCAGATGGGCTGAGTCGGCGGCGTAATATGTTCGGTGATTGTCAAGCAGCATACCGTCTTCTGCTTTGCAGACGCCTTCGATCATGAGGTTGAAAATTGCATCGTCGTCGGCGATGCGCGTACCCTCACTGCTGACCTGATAGCGCGTTACTGTTTCGGCCTTTATAAACACTTTAGATTGCAGAATGTGCGGATGATCCTTGAACAGCAGGGAAATCTCTTTCGTGCGGCTTTCCCATTCGTTCGCATCGAAATCAAATTTGCCAGATGCGGCGCTGTATATGGATTTATCTTCGCGCGAGAAGCTGTCGATCTTTTTGTCTTCGGCTTCGTAGATTTTCTTGCCCTTGCGTTGCAGATAATCCGAGACGGCTTTTTTATAGCAACTGTCGGTACTTATCCACAGAGCATTTTTAAGGGCTGTCAGCTCGTTATCCAGCGGTGCGCTGGGGTCAAGCGGCATGCTTTCGTTGAAGAAGAAATCGAAGGTTTCCTTGCCGCTGTTGTCCAGTTCGTAGCTGCCGACGCGCACTTCGACGTATATTTCGGCGTGAGTTTTCTCGCCTTTGTTGAATATTGAGCCATAGCGGGCTTCTATGCTGTTGCTGCGGGTCAGCTTCAACTGGTAGGAAATGTAGTAAGGCTTTTCGTAGCCTTCGATATAAAGTCCCTGCATTGAACGGTTAAGTTCATCATTCAGGGCGTTCAGAATGGCCTCGCGCGGGTCCTCACTGGCTTCAAGTGAGGCGAAAGTGAACATATAAGCCAACAGCGCCATCAGAAAACAGCGTGATATCTGCATGATTCCTCTGTTCTGAAATAGGGGTGGTTCAGTATTGGTTCCAGAAGCTCAGACTTTGAATAATATTGAATTGATCGCCTTCCAGGGCAACCAGAACTGTCAACAGCATTGTTAAAAGAGCCAGGAAAAGAATAACGCTTTTTACCGTTCGGGTAAAGACTCTTGGATAACTTACGATTTTAGGCGCGTTTTCCTGTCTTATACCTTTGAGTTCGCGTATCTGGAGTTGGGTGACTGCATTCTTGTCATTTTCAGCGGAAACCGCCGATTTGAATGATGTGGTAGTGTTTTTAGAATCGGATGCCAGTTCTATATCGGAATCGCCTTCATCAAAATCTATTTCTCTCAGCTTATAAAGCTGCGGCGGAAGCTCCTGTGTTTTTTTCACATCGTCCAGATACAGCTCTTCGTTTATTGCGGTCTGCGAATTTTCCTGTGGACGTGGCGCGGTAATGGCGGCTTCTGCTGCCAGCGCCATTGTACCGGAGGAATCTTCCAGAGCGTCAACAACTTTATTGCTGCCGAATTTAAAAGTCGATTCCTTGCGGGGCTTCAGACCTTCATTGTTGAAATTGCGATTCTGAAGATCCTCTTTTCTGAACGTTCCGCTTTCAGTCTTTTTTCTAAGGCTGAATTCTGATTCGAAAGGCGCATCCAGTATTCCCTCGGTTGCCAGGTTGACGGCTTCGTCGAAGCTCATTTCAACATTACCGGATGCCGATTCCACATGCAGTGGGGTTTTATTTTCATGTGAACGAACTTCCGGCTGTGGCTTTTCAGCAGGAAGCGTCATAGTGGTTTTTATTGGGGTTTCAATCGTCGCAGAAGTGCTCGCACCTGCCGCTTCACCAGCAGGCGCTTTAGGTTTGATTGCGAATACGCTTTCGCATTTTTTACATTTTACCTTAACGGCTCCGCCGGTCAGGCGGGATTCATCGAATTTAAATTTTGTGTCGCATTTAGGACACTTGATTATCACGACTCAACCTTTGTCTGATTCTGTGGGTTATCCTGGATACAACACACACGGTTTCTGCCGGTGTGTTTGGCCTCGTATAAGGATTTGTCGGCCAGCTCGATAAGCTGTGGTCGGTTCATTCCAGGTCTGAATTCGGAAACGCCGATGCTTACTGTTACGTTTATTTCTTTTTCGTCGTATAAGAAGATTTCTTCCTGAATTTTCTCGCGTATACGTTCGGCGGTGTTGTTTGCGCCATCCATCGGCGTCTGTGTCAGAACCAGCGCCATTTCCTCGCCGCCGTATCGGCAGGCGTAGTCAGAGCGACGTAGGTGCTGACGCAGGATCTTCGAGATACCCTTCAGAACGGCATCGCCGGTTTGATGTCCGTAAGTATCGTTGACACGCTTGAAAAAATCGATGTCGATCATAAGCAAGGTAAGCGGTTGCTGATATCGTTCGGCGCGGATGACTTCTTTCTCAAGGACTTCCTGAAAATATCGATGCACATAAAGTCCGGTAAGTCCGTCCGTCATTGCCAGCATTTTTGTATGAGCAAAAAGACGCGCGTTCGAAATGGCCGTGGCTAAATGCTCGTTAATATTCAGCAGAACAGTGAAGTCCTTGTCGTCGAATGTTTCCCTGCCAACCGGGTCGTTGACGTTGATGACGCCCAGAAACTGGTCGCGCAGTTTGAGCATGGTAATCATCGAAGATTTCGAGGCGTATTTGGTTCTATTCTTAATGCCCAGTTCTTTTTCGATATCTTTGATGAGGATGCTGCGGCCCTCACGGATGACGCGCGTAAGCATCTGATCTTCGTTGATCGAAATGCGCAATTCGCTTTCCTGATTGCCGAAGAACGCTTCCTTGTGGTTGTGGGCCACCATCACCAGTTCTTCGGTTTCCGGCTCGTAAAGAAATATGGAGCACTTGCCGGCGCTGAGCATCTGGGGCAGGGCCTGAATGGCGTAATTGATTATTTCCTTAAGTTCGAGCGTCGAGTTGAAGCCTCTGGCGAGCTGGTTAATGTGGTTTAAAACCACCAGATCGTCAGGCAGGGCTCCAGCCTCGGTTGCTGTATTTGCGCTATTATTATCCATAATATTCTCGGCCATTTTGTAAATTTTAACAAATTCTTAATTTTAGATATAGATACTATAAATACATTTTCGAATTATTTTCAATATTTTTCTGCTTTTTTAACAGAAGAGCCACCTGATTTTTTTCTTGATTTCTCAAGTCTCGAAACACTGAGACCGGCTTTTTCTTTGAGTTCACGAATTTCTTTTTTTTCTAATTCCCTGATTTCTCCGGGCTCCATTCCTTCAATGGAAATTCCTGCGAATCTGACACGTTTGATTTTCAGACAGAAGCAACCTATGGCTTCAATCATGCGACGTATCTGGCGATTGCGGCCTTCTCGCAGATAAAAAGTATACCAGGAATTCATGTCGGTTTTAGTTATCGGGAAAATTTTAATCGATTTCGTGATGCTGCCGTCCAGCATGACGCCGTCTTCCAGTTGTCTCATCTGATCGTCGGTGAGTACGCCCTTGACTTTAACTTCATATTCCTTGACCACATGCCGCGAAGGGTGAATCAGACGATTAGCCAGTTCGCCGTCGTTAGTCAGCAGCAATGCGCCCTCGCTGTCGAAGTCCAGCCGGCCGGCAGCCACCAGACGATATTTTATGTGTGGTGGCAGTATGTCGAAAACAGTCTGACGACCGAGTTCATCCGAGGCGGAGGTTATTACACCGCGGGGTTTATACATTATGAAATAGACTTTAGGTACGATTTCAATGGGCTTGTTGTTCACCATGATGGTGTCGAATTCGGGATCTGCCTTGCTGCCGAGTTCATTAACTATATGCCCGTTGACCATTACCTTGCCGTTGACAATAAGTTCCTCGGCCTGACGGCGTGAGCAGATTCCTGCTTCCGCGATTATCTTCTGAAGGCGCTGTTGCATTATTCTTCGCTTTCTTCCTCTTCCGTCTCTTCATCTTCTTCATCGTCGAATTCGTCGTCGTCCTCGTCATCCTCGTCGTCCGGCAGGTCTTCATCTACAGCGGATTCGTTTGGAACAGCCAGTACGACAGCATTGTTTTCGCTGCGTTTCAGATCAAAGATCGGCTGATCGTTTTCGGAGCCTTCCTCATCAGAATCCGGCACCCGGTTTAAAACTTCTTCTTCGATTTCTTTTGCAGTTTCCACCATCTCCAGCAGTTCGTCGGCGGCCTTCTCGAGCTCGGAATCGGCCTCCTCCAGATAGGACTGGTCGAGGGCCTCATCCCAGAGTTTATCTTTACCATCATCCATTTCAGCGGGAAGTTCCGATTCCTGACGGGCCTGTTCTTCCGCCACCAGCTCTTCAAACTCACGCAGAGTCGGCATGTCTTTCAGCGTATTCAGACCGAAGTATGAAAGAAACTGCTTGGTAGTACCGTATTCAAGCGGACGGCCTACGTCTTCGCGGCGTCCGATTACTTTTATGAGTTTTTTATCCAGCAGGCTTTTAAGTACACCGCCCGAATCCACGCCGCGGATATGTTCGAGCTCTGCCCGGATGCATGGCTGCTGGTAAGCGATTACCGCCAGCGTTTCCATAGCTGCGCGTGAGAGCCTGCGCGGTTTGGACTTCAAATACTGTTGGACAAAGAGACTGTTGCTCGGGGCGGTTATGAACATATAGCCTTCGCCGCTTTCGAGCAGCCTTATGCCGCGCTCTTCACTTTCGAGTTTATCCGTAAGAGCTTTCAGGGCATTTTTTATTTCGTTGCGGCTGAGGTTTCCGAATGTGTCTTCAAAGGCTGAAAGCGGAACAGGCTTGGGCGAAACGAAAATGAGAGACTCTAAAATATTGGCCAGTTTGTCTTCAGGAATGGTGCTGAAATCGATTGAGGGAAGGGCTTCCTCCGCTATTTCATTTTCAAGATCTTCAGGATTTTCATCGGGCAGGTCATCGATGGATTCTTCTACCGTAATCTGCCCTGCGGTTTGATCTTTCGGCTTAGTCTCCACGTTCTCGGACGATGTTTCAAACATATCCAGCGTTTCGACTTCCGCAGTTTCCGCCAGCGGATTTGCCCCGTCTTTAAACTGATCTTTCTTATCTTTTTCCATTTATTCGACCTCGCCGTTACCGCCGTCAGCCTTTTTCAAGGCTTCCTCTGCGGCATTTTCTGCGATCATGCTGGGCTGCTGAGACTGGGCCGCACCTCTAAGCTTGACTGTTATGTCTTCGATACTGGGGGCGTCATCGCGGTAATCCATATATATTTCTCCGCCGCCGCCAGCCTGGAAGATTCTAAGCACCTTCATTCTGGCCAGTTCAAGCACCGAAAGGAAAGTCGCCACCAGTTCGAAACGGCTGGGGTTTCTACCTACCAGCTCTTTGAACGGAAAGCGTTTTTTACCGAAGAGATTCTTCTGAACGTCTATGACCATGTTCTCAAGAGAGAACTCTTCCATCTTTATTTCGTATGGCTGTATCTTGCTTAAATGCTCCAGAAGATCGTGGAACATTTCGGTCAGCGTCAGCAGCGAGGATTCGTCCATATCGAGTTCGGAGTCACCCGAACGGCTGCGCCTGGTCTCGATCTGACGCGGGAAGAAATCCCGGTACATTGTTGGACGCTCAGTCAACTGCTCAGCGGCGTCCTTGAATCTCTGGTAAACCAGCAGACGTTGTACCAGCTCTTCGCGCGGGTCAACCAGCTCGCCGTCTTCATTTTCTTCCGGTTCCGGGTCCGGCAGCAGCATACGGCTTTTTATATGAATCAGCGTGGCCGCCATCAGCAGATATTCGCCGGCGATGTCGATGCTTTTAACCTGCATGATGTCCAGATAAGCCAGATAGCCTTCGGTTATCTGCACTATGGGGATGTTGAAGATATCCAGCTTCTGCTCGCGGATAAGGTGCAGCAGCAGATCCAGTGGACCTTCGAACGATTCGATTTTAAGCAGAAAATTATCTGCCGGGTCTCGCAGTTCCGGAGGCAGTCCTTCGCCGATTGAACTTTCCATTCCGGCAAATTCCTGCTCATCGGCAGCTCGTTTTTTCTTCTTCAACGATTGATTTAATTTTTTATCCGCCAAAACTAATCCTCCAGTGAAATGCAAGGCGGTTTTACCTTATATATGCCGCACAGTCA
>Ga0172375_10003001_pt1 | contig 25923 bp, 13 predicted proteins | sample LakKiv1m_FD_114537 | JGI IMG/M metagenome (GOLD analysis project Ga0172375, IMG submission 114537) | Freshwater microbial communities from Kabuno Bay, South-Kivu, Congo - kab_092012_11.1m | ecosystem: Environmental > Aquatic > Freshwater > Lake | place: Democratic Republic of the Congo...
AAATCATTTATATTTTTCATCTCGTGCTTTTCTTGCTAAGATATAAAACATACTCAATAAAATTAACTTTATGTTATTAACAATCAGGTATATATATCAACAATGAGTTTTTAGAGATGCCCTATAATAATTCATGTAATGAATTAGGATGGAATTTGTTAAATTTGCTGTATTACTGACCTAACTAATTTGCTAAACTAACTGAATTTGCCTATGGAAGTATTCTGCTTTTTTACAAGGGGAACATGACTCCATTTTCCCATTTTTCAAACAAGATTAATTGTCTTTAACCTAACAAACCTTATTTTAATGATGAAAGAAAATCCCTATCACGGGGTGCCTTTTTTAAGGCATCTCAGAAAGTTTTTGCTGGATCTGAAGATACTGATCCTTGCCATGTTGCTTGGAACTTCAGGTGCTCTGAACGGAGCTTATCTCCAGCAGATGACTGTTTCCGGAACAGTAACAGATAAATCGACAGGCGATGCCATGCCTGGCGTTAATGTAATTGTCAAGGGTACTGTTCTTGGGGCCCTGACCGGCCCTGACGGTAAATATTCTCTTGCTGTATCTGATGCAAATGCAGTTCTTATTTTTTCGTTCATTGGCTATAATACTGTCGAACAACCCGTTTCAGGCCGTACGGTTTTAAACGTTGCCCTTGAATCTGCAACAACTGCACTTGATGAGGTAATAGTGACAGGATACGGCACACAAAAGAAAAGTGACCTTACCGGTTCGGTAGTTCGTGTGGCAATGGAAGAAAAAGCCTCTCTGGCTAATATGAACATTTCACAGGCCTTGTCAGGCGCAACTGCAGGTGTTAACGTCCAGGGAGCAGGTCTTGCCGGAAGCGAGCCCAGTCTTTCCATAAGAGGTCAGACCTCCCTTTCGGCTAGTGACCAGCCACTTATTGTACTTGATGGAATTATTTATAATGGTGCTATCTCTGATATTAACATCAGTGATGTTGAATCCGTCGACATCCTTAAAGATGCAAGTGCTGCAGCGGTATATGGTTCGAGATCGGCCAACGGTGTTATGCTGATAACGACAAAAAAAGGAAAATCTGCAAAACCTGTTGTTTCCTTTAATATGTATTATGGTTACCAGGACATGACGAACAATCCGATGAAGGTTATGAATTCTGAACAATACGCTGTACGACTTGTTGATTATTATTATCAGCAGGACCTTTATGCATGGTATAAGACCAAACCCACAAGCGCTACAGGAAAGCCTGTCAGGCCAGATGTGACAAACAGAGATTTAGTTGCTGCAAGGCTCAGAACACAGGAAGAAAGAGATAATTACCTGGCAGGAAACAAGATAGACTGGGTCGATGCGGTCCTTCGGGTAGCACCTGTTCAGAATTACAACATAAATCTCTCCGGTAAAAACGAAAACAGCAGCTATTTCGTTTCAGGGTCCTACACCAATGAAAAAGGTATACTTCTGAATGATGAATTCTCAAGATTCACCCTTCACAGCAATATTGAAAGCAAAGTGACCGACTGGTTTACACTCGGGCTTATAACATCATATTCCTACAGAGATTACTCAGGACTTGAAGCAAATCTTGGAAATGCAAGATCATGCAGTCCGTTGTCAAATAATCCCATTGGTCAGCCAACATGGCCCATGTACCTTACAGGTGAGGCTTACATGCCATTCCCTCTTAACAATATTCATGTCGATAACAGTGATAAGAGAAACAGTCTTTTCCTTGTCGGCAGCGGGAAAATATCAGTACCATGGATAAATGGATTGACTTACGAATTTAATTATTCGAATACCTATAACGTAAGGAATAATAACACCTTTTATCCCGCAACGGTTCCGCAAGGTTCAGGTAATAAGGGGCAGGCTGTCAAGAATCCGTATGAGGAGACCAACTGGATCATAAATAACATTATCACTTACCTGAGAACATTTGGTGATCATCAGGTGAATGCCACTCTTTTGTACAGCCGCGAAAACCGTCATGCCCAGTCATCAACTCTTAATTCCCAGGGGTTTGATAACCCTGTACTGGGATATAATAACATGGGACTGGGAACCACCTATTCATTATCTTCATCAGCATGGGAGGAGAACAGCCTTTCATATATGGCCCGACTTAATTATACCTTTAAAAACCGTTATCTCCTGACAGCTACTTACAGAAGGGATGGTTTCTCAGGATTCGGACCAAATTCCAAATTTGCCAACTTCCCATCTGTTTCGCTTGGATGGGTTGTATCCGATGAATCGTTTATGCAGGATCTCAAGTGGCTTTATCTTAAGCTCAGAGCTTCATACGGTGAGAATGGTAACCAGGGAATAGGCCGTTATTCAAGCTTTTCAAGAATGACAGCAGATGCTTACGTTTTCGGAGCTACTACAGCAATCGCAGTTTATCCGAGTACACTTGGAAATCCCAGCCTGGCATGGGAAAAGACTGCTTCGACAAATATCGGTATTGATTTTGGTCTGTTTAACAGAAGAATATCGGGATCAATCGATATCTATAAAGCAAAAACAACTGATGTTCTTGTGAGCAGGGCACTTCCCCCGACAACCGGGTATGCAAGTGTCTGGACAAATATCGGAGCAATTGACAATAAGGGGATTGAGCTTGAAATTAATTCAATAAATCTTACCGGCCAGCTTGGATGGGAAACCAATTTTGTTTTTTCACTTAACCGCGATAAGATAAGCAAGCTTTATGGTGACGAGAATGACAAGGATATTGGAAATTCATGGTTCGTAGGTGAACCTATAAGTGCCATCTATGACTATGAAATGATGGGCGGCCTCTGGACTGAAGCTGAACTATATGCCGGTCAGACATACAACAACTGGTATCCGGGGCAGTACAAATATGTCGACCAGAACGGCGATGGTGTTATTGAGCCGAATAACGACAGAAAAGTCATAGGATACAGAACACCAAGCTATAGGTTTAGTATTAATAACACCCTGACTTATAAAAATTTCACCCTGACATTTTTTATTAACTCAATTCAGGGTGGAAAGAAATACTATCTGCTTGATAATGCCAGCGTTGTAAACGTTGCATGGAGGTCAGATGATGTTCTGAGGATAAATGCCTCCGCTGTCAGGCCATACTGGACACCGGATAATGGAGTTAATAATGCAACCGGGGTTTATAATTCACCGGCTGTATCAAGCGGCATTTATGAAAGCAGGAGTTTTGTAAGACTTCAGGATGTGTCCCTTTCTTACAGGTTTAGCCCGGAATTGCTGAGCAGACTGAAACTTGAAGCACTTCAGGTTTATGTATCCAGCAAAAATCCCTATGTCTGGACAGACTGGTCAGGCTGGGATCCTGAAACAGGAACCAGCAACTCTCCGCTGATGAGAAATATAACTGCAGGTTTCAGGGTCACATTTTAACTACTTATAAATGATTATGAAACAGGAAAATAATATTGTTATGAAAAAATATCTTAATCTGTTTACTAAGAAGTTTTTACTGTATGCAGGCATTCTTTTACTGCTTTTGCCAGCCTGCAGTGAAGATGTACTCGATGAAACTCCTCTTGACTTTCTTGCTCCCGAGAATGCTTACAAGACTCTTCCGGGTATTAAGCAGGGAATAACAGGTCTGCATTTTTCAGTCAGGCAGAGATGGTTCTACGGCACTGATCAGGATGCCGGGGCTATAATGAAAGGCCTGGGCACTGATATTGCCTTCCACGGTGAAGACCCTAACAGTACAAGATTCCTTTGCAACTATGTTAATTATGTTACATCGGAGAATAGATATCTGAGGAATTTCTGGACCTGGAATTATGAGCTTATCCAGCGGGCAAATGTGCTTATTGAAGGGATAAATGCATCTGATCCGGTTATCTGGACAAATGAGGCCCAGAAGAATGCATATCTGGCTGAAGCAATGTTTTTCAGGGCTTTTGCATACCGGATCCTTGTATCAACTTATGGGGATGTTCCACTTGTTACAGACGTGATCAAAGGTGTAAAAACTGACTTTGTCAGAACACCCAAAGCTCAGGTTTATGCTCAGATGGAAGCTGACCTCAAATATGGAACTACCAATCTGCCCGAACCAGGCAAGGAAGAAGCTCCGGGTAGAATAACCCAGGGCGCAGCCTGGCATATGCTAAGTGAATGTTATCTGGCCCAGGGTAAATTTCAGGATGCAGCTGATGCTGCAACACAGGTTATCGAAGGCTATAACTATGCTCTAATGACTCAAAGGTTCGGCGACAGACAGAATGCAGTTTTTAAAACAGGTGATGTCTATTATGATCTTTTTGCCTATGGAAATCAGAATCTTGGCATTAACACCGAGTCGATTTGGGTGATACAGATTGAGCCTCCTCCAACAACAGGCGGCGGGTCTGTTGAAGGTAACAGAACCTTCGGACCCGCTTACTTCAGGCTGGGCAACACACCGGATGGAAAAAAAGCCTTCAGAGGCCAGTTCGTAAATGGTGCTTATACCGGATATTCGGATACTCTTGGAAGGCCTGTTGCCTGGGTGCATCCAACAAATTATACCGCCTACGATATCTGGAAAAGCGACTGGAACAATGATATAAGAAATGCAAAACATAATATCAAGAGGGATTTCTATTATGATGCTCCAGGTTCTGCCTTTGATAAAAAGAGGATAAACCTTCTTGTAGATTATGCTGCGCAATATGCTGCAGGAACAAGGGATGCGATGAGGGATTCATGCCAGTATATCTATCCATACTGGATGAAATTTGCTGATCCATGCCACTATTTTACTGATCCTGCACGTTCAGGCGCGGGTAATGACCATAAGGACAGATATGCTATCCGACTGGCTGAGACAATCCTGCTCAGGGCAGAAGCATATGTGGGCCTTAACCAGCCTGACCTCGCAGCAGCTGATATAAACCTGATCAGAGCAAGGGCAAATGCAACTCCTGTCCTGCCTGAAAATGTTAACCTGGATTACATCCTTGATGAGAGGGCCAGGGAGCTTTACGGTGAGGAATGGAGGCATATTACACTCCGACGTATGGGTAAACTTGTGGAAAGGGTCAGGAAATATAATAACAATCCCAAGAATCCGGGGCTTAATATTCAGGATTACCATGTCCTGTGGCCTATTCCTCAATCTCAGATCGACCTGAACATCGATGCTGAGTTTCCGCAGAATCCGGGATATCCGACTCGGTAAGTACAAGTTGGCACTTGTTAAATATGAATAAAAAATCAGCGGGAATATTCCCGCTGATTTTTTTATGTAACCCTGGCAAAGGGATTAAAACTGATTCAGCGTTTTCCACATTGCCATTATGTTCTCCGGAGGTACTTCGGCCTGTATGTTATGTACGGCAGCAAAAACAAAACCTCCTCCGGGGGCAAGAGCATCAATATTTCTTTTAACATCATCGGCAACCTCCTGTACCGTTCCGTAAGCAAGGATCTTTTGGGTGTCAACGCCACCGCCCCAGAATACGATGTCTTTACCAAAATCCCTTTTAAGCTGGTATGGTCCCATGCCTGACGCGTTTATATGAACAGGATTAAGAATGTCTATCCCCATTTCAATGAAATCTGGAATAAGTGGTCTTACATTTCCGCATGAATGAAACATAATCCTTGAATCCGGAGCAGACAGTTTTAATTCCTTAATTATCCTTGCAATATGGGGTTTATAGTACTGCCTGAAATGATCAGGGTCGATGAGTTGTGATTCCTGCGTCCCATAGTCATCTGCTTCTGCGATTACATCGACGACATCAGCAAGTTCTGACAGCGCCATTTTCCAGAAAGCGATTTTGATATCTGCAAGTTTTCCAATCAACAGGTCAGAAAATTCATAGTTTAAAAAGGGATCAACAAGTGCATTACTGACACCTCGGAATCTCTGGTGCATCTCAAAAATTCCAGCACATATTCCTTTCAGGATCACAATTTTCCCCTTTTCCCTGAACCTGAGTGCTTTTTCCCTCAGGCCATGTATCCGCTCCCTGTTAACAGGATCGGGCCAGTTGTATACATTAATAATTTCAGGCTCAGGCTGAATATTCTCCATGGGATGCCTGACTATCGAAAACCAGTATCCTTTTTCTTTAGGGAAATGATGTGTAAATCCCCATTCATCAAAATATTCCCAATTATTTCCGGCATCTTCGATGTGCCTGTAAATATCCCAGTTATGACTTGTAAGCGGAAATAACCCACGCGTATCCACATCCAGAATTTTTAAAACTTCATCCGAAGGGATCACAATTTGTTGGATAACATCGGCCCATTCAGGATCCTTATCAGTTTTACCAATAAATTCCGTAAGCTTTCTGTAAGCGGTCATGGTAATTCCCGTCCATGTTGTACCGGCCAGATCAAATGGGATTTTATCGGGTTCCCTGTGATCGAGTGAGGTAAGGATTAGTTCCCTGCTGTTCATTGAAGACCTGCGAGGACACCTCTGAAATATCCTATCGATTCAGCAATTCCGGCGAGCGGATCATCCATATCCTTTCCATATTCAAGGCTGCATGTCCCGCTATAGTTGTTTTCACGCAGAGCTTTAAAGAATTTCGGAAAATCGATTATACCGCGGCCTGCTTCAACACACCATCCTGCTTTTTCAGGTTTATCGCAATCCCAGATATGAAAATCGAAAATCCTGTCTTTGTATTTCAGATAAGCTGCAATCGGATCAAGTCCAAGCCTTGTCTCATGTGCGATATCAAAACAGAATCCGATTCTCGGATCAAGGTTTTTTATTTCCTTCCAGACGTCTGCAGCACTTGGATATAAAGGCAGATCGGGGCCATGATTATGAATAGCCAACCTGAAATTATACTCCTTTACCTTTTTTTCCACATATGGCAGGAACTGGACATCGGGGACACCTACAACAAGGGTTACACCTACAAGCTTTGCATATGCAAATGCCTGGTCGACAGCTGTTTCGGATTTCATATATATCGGTCCCACACAATAAGGTTCCACTCCGAATGATTTCATCTTGGAAAGCGTCTGGTCGATAACTTCCTTAGTGCTGTTGAGAGGCAGATGGAAGTCTTTTACTCCAAGAAGGTTAACGTTAACCCTTTTCATCATCTTAAGCGAATCATCGAGGTTTATTCTGGCAAAGGTATAACCTGCAATTGCCAGTCTGAATTTTTCTGTTCCGGGCCCTGAAAGACTGCGTAAAGGATCCGATTCAAAGGTGGGGATTCCAGAGGCCAGCAATCCTGCACCTGCTGTTCTGATAAAGTTGCGTCTTGAAAATTTCATAGTTATCAGGTATTTTGTAAATATTCACTTAGCAGAAGCTTTATTTTTCATTTTCAGCTTTATTGGTTTTCCACTAGAATTTGAAATATTTTTCCCTGATGGGGATGTCAAGCATTGCTGAAGCCGCATTGTCACCTATGATCTCTTCGGTTTCCGGGTTCCATTTAAGTAAGGAGCCTGTTTTAATTGCAATTAAACCAAGCTGGCACATTGAAATAGTCCTGTGAGCGGTTTCCAAAGGTTCAAAGGATTGTCTCCCTTCCCTGATTGCCTGAAGGAAATCTTCCTTATCAGATAAAAGGTTATTAAAGGAAATTTCTCCAGGGCCCGGTTGGTAATCAGTAATTTCTTTGGAACTGGCAGAGAGTTTGTCAGGATATTCAACTTCTATCCATCCATCGGTGCCTTCAAATCTGACATACGGCCTTTCTATTTTAAAGAATACTTCAATTCCGCTGGCATACCGGTATTTAATATCAAACCTGTTAAGGGTATTCCACAAACCCTTGTCGAATTCGCCTGTTCCTTCTATTGAAACCGGGCCGGTATATTCAGTGTTGTTACCCCATTGGACTATTCCCATCAGATGGGCGCCCCAGTTACTTATCATACCGTTGCAGTACGAGTCGACCCTCATCCATCCGGGCCTTCCATAGGCTTTGATGGCATGAACTCTTTTTTCCGTATAAGGGGCTTCCCATGCCGGTCCAAGCCACATGTCGTAGTCAAGCTCAGCCGGAACCGGCATAGTGGGTTCAGGCTTTAATGGATCGCCCGACAGTTCTGCAGGCACTGCAACATATATGCGCTGAAGTTTTCCAAGCCTTCCGTTCCTGACTATTTCAACTGCTTTTGAAAATTTGGGCAAGGGCCTGAACTCCGAATCGTTACGGGTAATTACATTATATTTTTTGATTGCTTTTACTAGCTGGCGGCCATGTTCGATGCACGTTGATATCGGCTTTTCAAGTGAGATATGTTTCCCTGCCCTGGCAGCTTCAATAGCCAAAGGTACATGCCAGTGATCAGGAGTTGCAATCATGACTGCATCAACATCCTTCCTTATCATAATTTGACGGAAGTCTGAATATGCATCGCAGCCTTTATACGTAAATCCTTTTTGCCGGGAATAGAAATCGTTAACCTGTTTTTTCCCATTCTCAAGCCTCCAGGAATCGACATCGCAAACTGCAATGATCTGAGCTCTGTCCGATTCAAGGAACTGCGGTATATTTGGATTGACGGTTTGCCTTCCGATCCCTATTACGGCTACATTTATCCTGTTTGAAGGAGCGGTTGATTTCAGGAGATATCCCGGTATGATCTCCGGAAAGACAATAGATCCGGCAGCAATAACTCCTGTATTTCGGAGGAAGTCTCTTCTTTTTACTTTCATGTTATTTTATGATCAGGTCAGTGTCATCGTTCATTAAAGATAAGCTATTTATGTCGTATCGTATTGAAGTATGAACAGAAAACTAATGAAAATATCCCTGGTTTTGAGTGTCAGGATCCATCTGTAAACATGTTTCCTCATATCTGACAAGTTTGAATTTACGGTAAATGTTACTAACTTTAAAAATCCATTTTTTTCATTTTAAGTAATTTATACGCATATCACTATGAAAGACAAGACAATTTCCAGGCGAAGGTTTCTGGGTACTGCAGCCGCTGCTACTGTTTTGGGCACTGTACCGTTTAATTTTTCAATAATTCACGATGTGAAAAGTAAAAAACCCAATTCCAAAGCAGGAGGTGTTCAACTGGGTGTTACTACATACAGCTATGGAAGCATGCCTCATAAAGTATATGACGTAATTCCATACCTCCTTTATGCAGGGGTTAATTCGATTGAACTCAGGAATGTTGCCGAGGAAGACCTTGGTATTCCACAGGTGAAAAGACCTGCTCCGGGAACACAGTTAACTGATAAGGAAAGGGAGGAACTGGCTAAAGCTGCAGAAAACTTAAAGGAGGAACAGAGGAAATGGAGGTTGTCGCTTCCTATGGACAGGTATGCTGAAATGCGAAAGAAATTCAATAAAGCGGGAATAGAAGTGTACGTTGCAAAATTTGCCCCGTCAGCATGGTCTGATGAAGAAATAGACTATGCATACACTGCAGCAAAAGTTCTGGGATCAATAGGTATAACAGATGAGCTTACAGATGCCAATTGCCAGAGGTTGGGTAAATTTGCAGAAAAACACAAAAGCCTGGCAATGTTTCATACTCATGGACAGGTTGCCGACCCTGGTTTTTCCTTCGACAGGGCTCTCTCATATTCTCCTGCAAACATGCTTAATCTCGATGCAGGACATTATTACGGTGCAACCGGATTACATCCCAATGATGTGATAATTAAATATCACAACAGAATGAGGACCATTCATATCAAGGATAAGACAGGCCCCAAGAATCCGACTCCTAATATAAATAAACCTTTCGGTGAAGGTGAAACTCCGATTGCAGACATTCTTCTTCTGCTTAAGAAAGAAAAGTGGCCGATACGCGTTGATGTTGAACTCGAGTACAGAATTCCTGAAGGGTCCGATGCTGCAAAAGAAGTAAAGAAATGCATTGATTATATGAGGAATATCCTCGAATAATCTTAAAACCATGAGAACGGCGCTTTTGATTTTACTGGGATTGCTGGTATGCTGTTTCTTTCCCCTGTCGGCACAAAAAGCAAAAAAAATAACAATTACGGGTAAGGTAATTGATGGAAGCGGAAATCCGGTTTCAGGTGTAAATATCTTTATTGATAAGGTTAAAACAGATGTTATAACAGGGCAGGATGGTTCATATTCCGTAAAAATAAGACCGGGAGCAAAAGAGATTCTGGCTTTCTCAGTTATTAAAGGAGCGGGAGAAGTACAGATAGAAGGAAGGACAATAATAGATATTGTCCTCGACGGGAAATCTACTGATCTGAAAAATGACAAAAACCCGGCAGGTAGAAGCAATACTCTAAACATAAAAGATTCTTCCACCCCTGTTTACCAGGATATCTATGATATGATACGGGGAAGAGTTCCCGGAGTAGAGGTATCAGGTAAATCGATCAGGATAAGAGGGGTAAATTCCCTGAATGTCAGTACAGAACCCCTTTTTGTGGTCGATGGTGTAATAACGAGGGACATTGATGGTATTGCACCGGAAACTGTCAGTTCGATTGAAGTTTTGAAAGGACCTGATGCTTCAGTTTACGGAACAAGGGGATCCAATGGCGTCATAGTAATAAAGAGGCGAACAGGAAAAGAATGAAACAAAATCATTTCTTTTTCTTCATTCCCCTGAAATATTTACGATAGACTGAATTCTTTGCCGAATAAAAGCCTGAGCAGGATTGTCATTTATTAATAGGGCTTTTCACTTTTATTTAAGCCAGTAAAAATCGAATAAGACCTGAACACTGATGAAAAAAAGAATCACTCTGATTTTTCTTTGTCTATCGGCAATTTTGGCTGTAAATGCGCAGAAGGGTTTACAAACTCTTCCTCAGCTTGGAAAGGATCCTCTCAGCAAGGTTATTTCTGCGATGACACTTGAAGAGAAAGCTTCAATTGTTGTTGGAATGGGGATGCGGATGCCTGGAGCTCCGCCTTCGGCAGAACCTTCCGGACAGCCTCAGCAGGCGGGTCCTGTCATCGGACAAACACTGGATCTGGTTCCGGGAGCTGCCGGAACCACTCACCCGATACCACGACTCGGAATACCGTCTATTGTCGTGGCAGATGGTCCCGCCGGATTAAGGATAAGTCCGACAAGGCAGGGAGAAAATTCCACTTATTATTGTACAGCATTTCCTGTTGCAACACTTCTTGCCTCGACATGGGATTTAGACCTTGTTAACAGCGTCGGGCAGGCAATGGGAAATGAAGCCCTTGAATACGGAGTTGATGTAATCCTTGGTCCGGGTATGAACATTCACAGGAATCCTCTCTGCGGAAGGAATTTTGAATATTTTTCGGAGGATCCGTTTGTGACAGGGAAAATGGCTTCTGCAATGGTTAACGGTATAGAATCGAACGGAGTGGGAACCTCCGTGAAGCATTTTGCGGCAAACAATGCTGAAACAAACCGTAATTCACTTAATACAGTGGTAAGCCAGAGGGCTCTCCGGGAAATTTATCTCAAGGGATTTGAAATAGTGGTTAAGGAAGCTCAGCCATGGACAGTAATGTCATCGTATAATCTTATTAACGGTATTTATACTGCCGAAAATAACGATCTTCTGACTAAAGTGCTTCGGGATGACTGGGGTTTCAAAGGTCTGGTAATGACCGACTGGTTCGGTGGCAGGGATCCTGTTGCAATGATGCTGGCAGGAAATGATCTGTTGATGCCGGGAAATCCCAATCAGTTAAAAGCGATACTTGATGCTGTGAAAGCCGGCAAGCTGGATATTAAGGTGCTGGACAGGAACATTGAAAGGATACTTGCCATTGTTCTGCAGTCACCAAGATTCAAGGGGTATAAATTTTCAAACAAGCCTGATCTAAAGACTCATGCAGAAGTGACAAAGCGGGCAGCATCTGATGGAATGGTGCTTCTCAGAAATGAAAATTCAGCATTACCGCTTACGGGAGATATTAAAAAAATTGCTGCATTTGGAAATACTTCCTATGAGATTATTACCGGAGGAACCGGCAGCGGGGATGTCAATGAAGCATATAGTGTGGCACTTGTAGAGGGTCTTCAAAATGTCGGACTGGCGGTGGATGACAACCTTAAGGTGCTTTATGAGATATACCTGAAAACTGCCAAAGCAGGTAAACCAAGGAGCAGGGGATTCATGATGGGATCGGTTCCGGTTGCTGAATTACCGGTTAATCAGGATATTATTAATAGTGTTGTTAATCTTACAGATGCAGCTATAATTACAATTGGAAGGAATTCAGGTGAGGGTTCTGACAGGAAAAATGAGAAAGGCGATTTTCAGCTCACTGATGCTGAAACAGATCTGATAAAATCAGTATCAGCTGCCTATCATTCCAAAGGAAAAAAAGCCATAGTTATTTTAAATATAGGTGGCGTTATTGAAACCGCTTCATGGAAGGAGTTCCCTGACGCAATCCTTCTGGCCTGGCAGGCCGGCCAGGAAACAGGTAATTCCATTGCCGACATTCTCGTTGGAAAGGTAAATCCATCGGGCCATCTTGCCACAACATTCCCTCTTGATTATAATGATGTTCCTTCTGCAGCTGAATTCCCGGGGAAAGTTCAGGGTCAGACCCGGACTCAGCCAGTGCGTGAAGAAGGTATAATGGGAGGATTTATGAAGCCTCAGCCCTCGGAAGTTACATACACCGATGGTATTTTTACAGGCTACAGGTATTATTCCACATTTAATATTCCGGTTTCATTTGAATTTGGCTTTGGCATGTCATTTACTAACTTTGAATTTTCCAACCTTAAATTGAGCTCAACAAAATTCAATAATAGGCTTACAGCCACTTTGGAGATCAGGAACACCGGAACTACTGAGGGAAAAGATGTTGTTCAGCTCTATGTATCAGCGCCTGGTAAGAATCTGGATAAACCAGCTTTTGAACTGAAAGGATTCAAAAAGACAAAGCTTCTTAAACCAGGTGAATCTCAGCTTATAACTTTCGAAATTACGAGAAACGACCTTGCCTCTTTTAATTCGGAACTTTCATCATGGGTAATAGAAAAAGGTCAGTACACTCTGATGATTGGATCGTCATCCTTAGATATTATGCTTACATCCAAATTTATTGTGGGAAATGAAATCACATTTAAAAAGGAAAGCATTGCACTTGTTCCACAGGTAAGTATCAATGAACTTAAACCAGGTAAATAACATAAAATGAGAGCTATTAGAAATTATTTGACAAGTTTGGCATTCCTTGCCATCCTGATATGTTTTATAGCAGGATGTACACGCAAATGGAGTGAGGAGAAAGGAAACTGATATAACCTCATCCGTAATAAAGATGGCATGACACTTGGATATTCCCCTGCTTCAGGTGTGAAAATATTAACAATAAACAGGCTGGCATTCAAAGATCTAAACAAAAATGGAATGCTTGATCCTTATGAAGACTGGAGGCTTCCTTTTGATGAAAGGTCACGTGACCTGGCATCAAAGCTGTCTGTCGAACAGATTGCAGGTTTGATGTTATACAGCAGCCATCAGTCAATACCTTCAGCAGGAGGAGGCCGTATGGGAGGAGGTACATATGGAGGAAAACCTTTTGCTGAAAGTGGTGCAGATCCCGGAGACCTCACTGACCAGCAAAAGACATTCCTGTCAGAAGACAATGTGAGGCATGTTCTTATAACAACTGTTCAAAGCCCTGAAGTGGCTGCAAACTGGAATAACAATGCCCAGTCCTTTGTGGAAGGAATAGGTTTCGGAATTCCTGTCAATACAAGTTCCGATCCGAGACACGGGAGCGATTCATATGCTGAATACAATGCCGGGGCAGGAGGAAGAATTTCCATGTGGCCGGGAACTCTCGGAATTGCAGCAACTTTCGATCCTTCGCTTATGAAAAAATTCGGTGAGGTGGCCTCAGCAGAATACAGGGCACTTGGTATCACAACAGCATTATCACCACAAATCGACCTGGCGACAGAACCCAGATGGAGCCGTTTTGACGGGACAATGGGGGAGGATCCCGACCTTTCTGCCGATATGGCACGGGCTTATGTTGACGACTTTCAAACATCATCAGGCAGTGATGAGATTTCAGGCGGATGGGGATATCACAGTGTAAATGCAATGGTTAAACACTGGCCGGGAGGAGGTCCGGAGGAAGGCGGGAGGGATGGCCATTATGGTTATGGTGCATACGCCGTTTATCCCGGAAACAACCTTAAGGATCACCTGATCCCCTTTACAGAAGGTGCATTTAAACTGGAAGGTCCTACAGGTATGGCTACAGCTGTTATGCCTTATTATACCATATCCTATAATCAGGATACGATATACAGTGAAAATGTCGGCAATAGTTACAGCAGGTATATCATAAAAGATCTTCTCAGGGGAGTTTATAAATATGATGGCGTTGTATGCACCGACTGGGGTGTGACCGGCGATGTTACCGGAGTTGATAAGTTTGAAGGAAAATCATGGGGCGCCGAAAATCTTACAGTAGCACAACGGCATTATAAAATTATAATGGCCGGTGTTGACCAGTTCGGCGGAAACAATGACAAAGGACCTGTCCTTGAGGCTTATAATATAGGTGTAAAGGAAAACGGAGAGGAATTCATGAGAAAGAGATTTGAAGAATCAGCCGTACGGCTTCTAAGGAACATCTTCAGGGTTGGTCTGTTTGAAAACCCCTATCTTGACACTGAAAAAACAAAAAGTGTCGTTGGCAATCCCGAATTCATGAAGGAAGGTTATGATGCCCAGTTAAGATCGGTTGTGATGCTTAAAAACAGTGCAAATACTCTTCCTATGAAGAAACAGCTTAAGGTATATATCCCCAGAAAATTCACTCCCGCTGGCCGTAACTGGTTTGGACAGGAAATACCTGAACAATGGACCGATCCTGTAAATCTGAATGTTGTTTCGAAATACTTTAATGTTGTAAAAGAACCAGCCGATGCTGATTTTGCACTTGTTTCAATAGCCAGTCCTTCAGGAGGTTCCGGTTACAGCGCTGATGACATTAAATCGAAAGGAAACGGATATGTCCCGATACCGCTGCAATATGGAAAATACATGGCTGAATTTGCAAGAGATCAAAGTATTGCCGGAGGCAGTCCATTTGAAAATTTCACAAACCGTTCCTTTAAAGGGAAGACAGCTACTGCACAAAATACATATGATATGAAGATGGTAGTTGAAGCAAAAGCCAGGATGGGAAAGAAACCTGTTGTTGTGCTTGTAGATATGTCTAATCCCTTGGTTTTCTCAGAGATTGAAAAGTATGCATCGGCAATTTTGGTTCATTTCGGGGTACAGGACCAGGCATTGCTTGATCTCGCGACCGGAGCCAGTGAACCGGAAGGACTGTTGCCATTTCAGATGCCGGCTGACATGCTTACTGTTGAAAAGCAGTTTGAGGATGTCCCCCATGATATGACATGTTATACCGACAGTGAAGGTAACCTTTATGATTTTGGCTTTGGTCTTAACTGGAAGGGCATTATTAAAGACACACGAACGCAAAAGTATAAAAACTAAACCGAAGTGTCTGAAAACTAAGGTATAGGGAAAATCATCCGTTCACGGATGATTTTCTTTTATTGGTCAAATTAAATATTTGTCTATTACATTATTATGTAATTTAGCCAATGATGTTTGAGTTCAATACCGGCAGAAACTGACTTTATTGCCTGATGAGGAAAATCTTATTCTGATAAATGAAATATTCCTGTCAGGTAAACAGTATTTATGTATGATTTTTGTTATAGGAGTTTTTATTTAGTAGTAGAAACTATTTTTTATAAAATAGAAAACTGAACCTGAAAAACATAAAAGAATATCTGATGAAATTAATAAGATCTGCTTTATTCCTTTTAGGCCTGATACTGTCAGCGGACATGATACAAGCACAGGGCACATGCATTACACTGACCTCAGGTTCAGACAACCAGAGTGGCTGTGTGAACTCTCCGATCACCAATATAGTTTATACACTGGCTTCAGGTGTAACGGCTGTTGTAAACGGTTTGCCTACCGGTGTTACAGGATCGCAGGTTGGAACCCTTTTTACTATCAGTGGCACACCCGTAGTTATTGGCAAATTTGATTATGAAGTGGTAATCACAGGTACCTGTACCGGTACTCCCAATGCCAAGGGCACAATTCAGTCATCCGACATTCCATCTGCTCCATTAGCGGTAACACCCCAGTCTTTCTGTCAGATCAATGCACCTACGGTTGCAAATCTTACGGCAACAGGTTCCAATATCAGATGGTATAACGTAGTTTCAGGCGGTACGGCATTACTTACGACTACACCTCTTGTTTCCGGTACCTATTATGCATCCCAGACCATTGATGGATGTGAATCCATCTCCAGAGTGTCAGTTCTTGTTGCCGTGAACGACTCACCGGCCCCGGCTTCCTATTCTCCCCAGTCATTCTGCCAGATCAATAATCCGACACTTGCCAATATTTTTATTACAGGAACAAATATAAGGTGGTATTCAACACCGACCGGCGGCACAGCACTGCCTTCATCTACACCCCTGGTATCAACGACCTACTATGCAAGCCAGACTTCGGTAAGCAGTTGTGAATCAAGTATACGTACCGCAGTCGTTGTAGTAGTCAACGATCCCCCGGCTCCAGGCGGTTCCACAACCCAGAATTTCTGTGTTGCTGATAATCCAACGATTGCCAGTCTTACTGCAACCGGCCAGTCGATAAAATGGTATCTGTTTGCAACAGGAGGAACGGCACTTTCTTCAACAACTCCACTTTCTACAGGGATATATTATGCCAGTCAGACAGTAGGTGGATGTGAATCATCTCTACGGCTGGCTGTTTCGGTGACAGTTGCCAATCCTGATGCCCCTACAGGTACCTCTCCACAAACTTTCTGTCTGATTAATAATCCAACAGTTGCCAATCTTACTGCGGTCGGAACAAATATTAAATGGTATCTTACTGCCAGTGGAGGGACACCACTTGCATCAACAACTTCACTGACAACAAGAACATATTATGCAAGCCAGACATATGGAAGCTGTGAATCCACATCGCGACTTGCAGTTTCTGTAGTAATAAGCAACCCTGCAGCCCCTTCCGGAACATCGCCTCAGAATTTTTGTGCAATTGACAACCCAACTGTTGCCAATCTTGTTGCTACCGGGAGCGGGATACTCTGGTACACAGTTTCCACAGGCGGAACACCACTTGCCACCACAACAGCGCTGAGCAGCAGAACTTATTATGCGAGTCAGACTGTAGGAGGATGCGAATCGACTTCAAGACTCGCTGTCGTGGTTTCAATAAGTAATCCCGCAGCTCCCACTGCTTCTTCTCCTCAGATTTTTTGTGCAAGCAATAATCCCACTGTTGCCAGCCTGACAGCTTCCGGTACCGGAATAAAATGGTACACTTCATCGACAGGAGGAACAGCACTTGCGACTTCAACGGCACTTTCTACCGGTGTTTATTATGCCAGCCAGAATGTCGGAGGATGCGAATCAATGACACGTGTGGCAGTGGTCGTAACTGTAAACAACCCAACACCTCCAACCGGGGCATCACCACAGAACTTTTGCGCGGTTAATAATCCGACAGTTGCTAATCTTTCAGCCACAGGAACAGGCATCAGGTGGTACACTACTGCAACTGGCGGAACCGCACTGGCATCCACAACAGCTCTTGTTACAGGTAACTATTATGCAAGTCAGACGGTAAGTGGCTGCGAATCAACTTCACGCCTTGCAGTAAGTGTGATCGTCAATAATCCGGGTGCACCGACCGGAAGTGCAACACAGGCTTTCTGCTCAATAACAAATCCGACAGTTGCGAATCTTGCAGCTACAGGAACAGGAATTCTCTGGTATCTTACATCAACGGGAGGAACACCTCTTTTGGCCACAACCTCTCTTGCAACCGGAAATTACTATGCCAGCCAGACTGTTGGTGGCTGCGAATCAACTGCACGGCTTGCAGTTGCAGTTACTGTAAACCAGACTCCCACTGCTAATGCAGGAACAGGAGGAAGCGTTTGCGGACTTACGTTTACACTGGGAGCAACTCCGGTACTTACAGGTACGGGAACCTGGTCGCAGACTTCCGGCCCTGGAACATCAACATTTTTACCAAATGCAAACACTCCAAATGCAACCGTCACCGTAACATTATATGGTACATATGTCTTTACATGGACTGTAGTAAGCAACAATTGTTCAAACACTTCAACTGTTACTGTTGTTTTTTACCAGACTCCTGTAGCCAATGCCGGCAATGGGGGAACAGTGTGTGACCTTAATTTTGTTCTTAATGCTGTCCCCACTGTAGGTCTGGGAGCCTGGACACTAGTGACAGGGCCGGGTACTGCAGCATTTACACCTTCGGCAAACCTGCCGGGAGCCACGGTGACTGTATCAGCATACGGTACATATACATTCAGATGGACTGAGACAAATGGTCCCTGCATAAGCAGTGCAATTGTAACAGTCAACTTCTATCAGCTACCGGTTTCCAATGCAGGACCCGCAGGTGATGCCTGCGGCCTGTCATTTCCACTTAATGCGGTCCCAAGTGCAGGTATCGGTACATGGACAATGACAGCAGGAACAGGAACAGCTACCTTTGTTCCTGATGCCAACAGCCCTACAGCTACAGTGACTGTTTCTGAATATGGTACAAAAGTATTTACATGGACCGAAGTTAACGGAATCTGTACAAGCAGTTCAATGATAACCGTAAACTTCTATCAGCAGCCAGTAGCAAATCCGGGAACCGGAGGTAATAACTGCGGTTATGTGTTTAATCTATCGGCAATTCCAAGTCTGGGTACCGGAACGTGGACACGGGAAAGCGGGCCGGGAAATGCCACCTTCAGTCCTAATGCCAACGTTCCAAATGCTGCGGTAACAGTAACCGCATATGGTACTTACGTCTTAAGATGGACGGAGATGAACGGAACATGCTCCAGCAGCGCAACGATTTCGGTTACTTTTATTCAGCAGCCCTCAGCCAATGCCGGCAAGGGAGGAAATGAATGCGATCTGAACTTTGTACTTAATGCAGTACAGGGTTCTGGTGTAGGAACATGGTCAAAGGTTAGCGGACCCGGTAATGCAACATTTACTCCCAATGCAAATACAAGTAATGCAACTGTCACTGTAACCCAGTTCGGTGCCTATGATTTTGCCTGGACCGAAGTCAATAGTCAGTGTTCCTCCAGTGACATAATCAGGGTTACATTTCACGATCTGCCTCCTGTAAGCGCAGGCGCTGATGCACTTATTTGCAAGGGAAGCAGCACTCAGCTTAATGCATCGGGAGCAGGCTCATTTTCATGGTTGCCAGCAGGCTCACTTAACAATCCGTTTATTCCAAATCCGGTGGCTTCACCTTCAGAAACCACAGCTTATACCGTAACTCTCACCGACCAGTGGGGTTGCAAAAACAGTGATCAGGTTAATGTTGAGGTCAGGGAACAGCCCGTTGCCGACGCCGGACCTGATCAGGTTCTTGAATTCAGGTTCGACACCCGTCTTGATGCGAAATCTCTGGAAATAAATCAGACTGGAGAATGGACAATACTGGAGGGTAAAGGTGATATCTCTGACAAAAATGATCCGGATGCAAGGGTGACCAACCTTGGAATTGAGAACAACAGGTTTGTTTGGACTGTCAGTAACGGTGCCTGCCCTTCTTCAACAGATACGGTAAACATTATGGTACATAATCTTATCATACCAACTCTTATAACACCCAATCTTGACGGGAACAATGATTACTTTGTGATCAAGGGAATTGAAACCCTTGGGAAAAGTTCCCTCATAATATTTAACCGCTGGGGAGCTCAGGTTTATCAGAATGAGAATTATGACAACAGCTGGGACGGTACTGATGAAAAGAAAAACCAGCTACAGGAAGATACATACTTTTACATACTCAGATCTGAAGAGGGTCTGACATTCAAAGGTTATGTGATTATCAGACGATAGTTAAGGGCTTAATGGGAAAGGAAACCAAAATACTGATTGTTTTTTTCTCACTGATGTTGTTGTCAGCATTTAAGACATTTGCCCAGCCTGTATGGGTTAACGGAACTCCTTCGGTTGTACTGACAGGCCCATTGTCAATAACCCTGAACTATGGGATCAATATGACAGGAACCGTATATATAATTGTCTACAATTTCAATAACACAGAAGTCCTCAGTTCCTCTACTGTTAGAAACCGTGCTATACTTGGCCAGAGCGGAAATCTTGTTGAGGCCAGGGTGATTTCAGTCAGAAAAGCTGACATTGGAAAAACTCTTCAGGTAATCCTTGAGGTAAATAATCCTGATCAGATACATACTATTTATATTGTTGCTGCCGATAGCAAAGGTAAGCTTCAGCTTATTCCGGTACGGCTAAATGCTACAACACTGCCATGTCCTTTGGCAGATGCAGGCCAGGGAGGTAATGAATGCGACCTGAACTTTATCCTTAATGCCGTTCCAAAGCTGGGTACAGGGATATGGACCAGAGTATCAGGGCCAGGCAACGCATCGTTTGCACCAAACGCAAATGCACCAAATGCAACAGTTACTGTTACTGTTTATGGAACATATGTTTTTCGCTGGACTGAAAATCAGGGCGTTTGCAGATCAAGTGATGAAATAACCGTGATATTTACGAGGCCACCTGTCTCAAATGCAGGATCAGGAGGTAATACATGCGGTCTGGATTTTCATCTGGGTGCAGTAACAGGTTCAGTAGATATTCATGGCACATGGATCATGAAGAGTGGTTCCGGTAATGCAATTTTTTCACCCGGTCCAGACAACCCTGCAGCGGTAGTGGCTGTGTCTGAATTTGGAAGGAAAGTTTTTACATGGATTGTGAGCAACGGTTTTTGTTCTGACAGTTCTGACGTTACAGTCGATTTTATCCAACCGCCTGAAGCAAATGCAGGTAAAAGTGAAAATAACTGCGGTCGTGAATACTTTCTGAGGGCCGTTCCGAGTGTAGGAACTGGAACATGGACAAGAGTCAGCGGACCTGGAAATGCTTCATTCAGCCCTGATAATCATGATCCTATGGCTAAAGTAACAGTTACTGCATTCGGAACATATGTTTTTCGATGGACCGAAGTAAACGGGCAATGTTCATCAAGCGCCACTGTAACAATTGGATTTTTTGAACAGGTCGCCGCCAATGCCGGTAACGGAGGTGACGAATGTGATCTGAATTTCAGACTGAATGCAGTCCCAGGTGCAGGAACCGGAACATGGTCACTAGTAAATGGCCCGGGAAACGCAACATTCAGTCCTGATCCTCATCAATATAATGCGACTGTTACTGTTACAGTTCCCGGCGCTTACGATTTTGAATGGAGGGAGGTAAGCAGCAATTGCTCATCGGGTGATATAATAAGAGTTACATTCCATCCACTTCCTTATGTTTCAGCAGGATCTGATGCATCGGTCTGCACCGGAAACTCGGTACGGCTTTACGGACAGGGAAACGGCACATTATTATGGAATCCGGCAGGCTCTCTGAGTAATCCGTCTGTTGCCGATCCTATTGCTTCACCTTCATCTACAACAACTTATACATTAACACTTACTGACCAGTGGGGTTGCAGGAACACAGATCAGATTACAGTAACCGTGATTGAAAAACCGGTCGCTGATGCCGGTCCGGATCAGATACTTGAGTATGTCTTCGGGACTGTACTTTCAGCTTCCAAAGTCCAGAACAATCAAACAGGTGAATGGCAGATAATACGAGGATCATGTACATTTTCAGATAAAAACGATAATAATGCTACCGTTGCCAGCTTATCACTTGGTGAAAATATTCTTGTGTGGAATGTGACAAACAGTGTATGTCCTGCATCATCAGATACTGTTTTGATTATGGTCAGGGAACTTCTTATCCCGTCATTTATAACCCCCAACCTTGACGGTAAAAACGACTTTTTTATTATAAGGGGACTTGAATCATTTGGTTTAACCAACTTTGAAGTTTTTAATCGCTGGGGTGCAACTGTTTATCATTCAAGGGATTATAAAAATGACTGGGATGGAAGGGACCTGGAAGGAAGTCCACTCCCGGATGATACTTATTTCTATTTGCTTAAGCCGGAAAAAGTTGGTCCGGTCAAAGGATTTGTTGTAATAAAAAGATCAAAATGAAAAAAACACTCAAATTGTTGTTTTTCCTGGCAATGCCTCTTACACTTTCGGGGCAGCTTACTCCGTATTCAAACCAGTACATGCTTAACCCTCTTGCTATAAATCCTGCTTTTGCAGGCAACAGGGGTATCCTGAACATGACCGCATTTTACAGAAAACAATGGGTCGGAGTAAAAGGTTCGCCTGAAACCATTTCGCTTACCGCTGATATCCCTTTTAGCAACAATAAAATGGGTCTTGGTCTTAACATCCTTAACGATAAACTTGGTGTTACACGCGAAACACAGTTCAGTTCAAGTTATGCTTATAAAATTGCCATGAAAAAGGGAACTCTTTCATTTGGCCTTTCTGCAGGACTTGTTATGACAAATACTGCATGGTCCGACCTTATAGTCCTTGATCCGGGTGATGAGTTTTTACTTATAGACTCAAAGGTCTTTATAGTTCCAACTTTCAGTTTCGGAAGCTGGTATGCGGGAGAAAAATATTTCGCAGGATTCTCAATACCTCGTCTGGTCGGATATAAGTTTGATTTTGAAAAGAATAAATATGTCCTGAACAATAATATGAATGACTACTATTACCAGTTTAATACTGGTTATCTTATTGATATTTCATCTGATCTGAAATTCGTTCCATCAGTTCTTGTAAGTTATTCTCCTAAAGACAAAATCCTGTATGATATAAATGCTCATCTTAGAATGATGGACCGTTTCTGGGTAGGAGCATCATACAGAAACGACAGGGCATTTGCCGCCATGTTCCAGGTACAGTTGACCAATCAGATAAAGTGTGCATACACATACGACTTTGACTTTGCCAAACTCAGAACATTCAGTTCAGGCTCGCATGAAATAATGTTCAGGTATGAATTCCGTTATAGAGTTGAAGCAATAAGTCCTTTGAATTTCTAATTAGAGATTATGAAAATATTAAAAATAACAGTCCTTCTTATTTTAGTATCTTTTACTTCTGATATTTTGGGTCAGAAAGAAACCTATACTATAAGTCCTGTCGGATTCAATTCTAAAACCAACGATGAATTTTCGCCGGTATATTACAAGAATGGACTGGTTTTCTGCTCAAACAGAAACTGGAACCTGTTCAGGAACTACCAAACTTCTGAAAACAAGGGATTATTGAAAATCAATTTTGCCGATACACTTACAAATAAGGTAAGACTCTTTTCGAGAAGCCTGAGTACAAGATATAATGACGGCCCGGCATCGTTCAGTAAGAATGGTGATACTATCTATTTCTCAAGGAACCTTAAAGTTGATGGTATTGCCGAGCAGGAAATAAGCCCGAGGAACAAACTGGGGATATTTACTGCAACACTCGAAGGCAATGATTGGGTAAAGATCCTTGATGTCAGGTTCAATAATGAGTATTACAATATAACTACTCCATATATTTCTCCTGATGGAAAGCGGCTATTTTTTGCATCAGACAATCCCTCCGGAATAGGTGGCACTGATATTTATTATTGTAACTGGAAAGGGGATTACTGGGATGAACCCGTAAATCTTGGCCCTGCTGTCAATACCACAGGAAATGAATCATATCCTTTCGTTAACAGTGAGGGAGGATTGTTCTTTGCATCTGACGGACATCCCGGCCTGGGTGGCAAAGATATCTTCTATACAAAGGAAGTAAACAATAAATGGCTGGCTCCTGTTCATCTCGACGCTCCTATTAATTCCAAAAATGATGATTTTGGACTTATAGCCGATTCCATTATGAGTAAGGGTTATTTTAGCTCAAAAAGAGGTACATCAGTTGATATTTATCAATTCAGAACTAATATCAACCAGCTTTTTTATTGCGACAAACAAAGGGTAAATCTATATTGCTTCAAATTCAGTGATGAGGGTAAAATAGCTGTTGACAACAGATATGTTCAGTTAGTATGGAGTTTTGGTGATGGGGCAACAGCAACCGGCCAGAACGCTGAGCATTGTTTTAAAGGTCCTGGCAAATATCCTGTTAAACTGGATATTATAGATAAGAAAACCGGAAATGTCTATTTTTCAAAACTTAAATACGATCTGGAATTAAGGGATATTGAACAACCTGTTATAACTTCATTATCATCCGCTATGGTAGGACAGCCTGTTAATCTGGATGGTCTGGCATCACATTTTCCGGGATCGGAAATACTTAATTATACATGGTATTTTGATGACGGAAACAGGGCAAAAGGAGAAAAACAAAGTCATGTATATCTTGAAAAGGGGGATTATAATGTCAGGCTTGGACTTATGGTAAGAAATTCAAAAACAGGGATTATCCGTCAGGCTTGCGTTATAAAACAGGTAAGGATTTTCAGTGACAAAAATGAAAAGGCAGCTTTTGATAACAGGCCACCAGAGCCGGTAGTACCCGTAAACGTCTTTGATTATGATCATATAATGACATCCAATATGTTGTCGGCAGAGAAAAATCTAAGCCCCGATATGGTTTATCGTCTGGAGATCACTAGGTCCAAAAGGAGGTTGTTGCCTGAGGAAGATATATTTAAAAAGATCCCCGGCAAATTCAATCTGAAGGAAGAATTTATATCCGACGAAAAGATATATTCTTACACTGCTATGGAAGAAATAAATATGATGGATCTTTATCCTTCATACAGTGAACTGTCGGGACTTGGGTATTCAGATGTCAGGGTAATCGCACGGCAGGTTACAGATCCGGCCACCAGAGAACTTCTTAACCTTAAGAGGATTTTCGGAACCGCATCAGATACTTTCTTTACAGCCAGCGGATCTAATCTTTCTTCCTCAGGCACCCAGATGCTTGATCTTCTGCTCGGTTTCATGTCCAAATATCCGTCCCTTAAACTCGAGATTGAGTGCCATTCCGATAATCAGGGGACACCCGCATCGAGCCTGGCTCTGACTCAGAAGCGCGCTGAGGCTATGGTCAATTATCTTGTGATAAATGGCATAAGTGGTGCACGGCTAAGGGCAAAAGGTATAGGGGGAGTTAAACCCATTGCGCCGAATTATCAGGAAAGTGACAGAAAACGAAACAGAAGAATAGATTTCAGGATAATTGAAAACAAGCCCTGACCGGATTTAAAAACCTGAAGAATTCAGTTTGCTACGATCAGCTTCTGGGAAAACATGGTCATTGAGCCTTTTCCCATCTGGACAAGATAAATTCCTTTTCTGAAAGTAACCGGTATCTGCAGAAGCCTTTTATCAGGTTCAATAATATTTGTATAGATAATTTTTCCCGTAAGGGTAAGTATATTTATAAAATCAGGAACAAAAGACGGCTCATCAATTTTTATGTTGACTATTTCACTGGCTGGATTAGGGTAAATCTTTACTATCTGTTCTTCGTATGAAGGATTTCTGTATCTGTAACCGAAGATTCTGAGTTCAGCAATGTAATTCCATTGATCAACTGAATTACCCTGACCGACGACCTTAACATATTTAAATTCTCTTTCAGCTTTTGATGCAGGGAAGTCGAAGACCTGAAGATTCCCTGAAAATGCACAGGAACTTGATTTAGATAGGATGGGTTCCCATGCCACCTTGTCGTTCGAACCGTAAATGTCGAAATAGAATTCTCTTTTCAGATTAGGTTGAAAAGCAAGTTTTACATGCTGTATATTGAAAGCATTTTTAAGTTCAAGGATTATCCATTGATCCCTTCCCTGCGCAGACCATGTCGTTCCTATATTACCATCCACAATATTGTAGGGCTGGCTTGACGACTGCGATTCATCAGTTTCAATATCGATCACCTCAGCGCTTTCAAGGTCGGGCTGGTATGGCATAATCTCAACAGGGATCAGTTTTGTCTGTGGTGATTTGCCGTCACTTACAATGAGGGTAAAGTCATAAGTCTGCTTTGA
>Ga0172375_10003002_pt1 | contig 25923 bp, 20 predicted proteins | sample LakKiv1m_FD_114537 | JGI IMG/M metagenome (GOLD analysis project Ga0172375, IMG submission 114537) | Freshwater microbial communities from Kabuno Bay, South-Kivu, Congo - kab_092012_11.1m | ecosystem: Environmental > Aquatic > Freshwater > Lake | place: Democratic Republic of the Congo...
AGCAGGCTTAACAGGCATGCAATTAAATTGCTTCGTGAAGGAATAATCGGAGATATTTATATGGGAAGGGGAACTGTGTACCGCTCCCGGCCAAGCATAGGGAGAAAACCGGATGGCCCGGTACCACAGGGTGTTGATTGGGATCTTTTCAGGGGACCGGCACCAATGATACCTTTTAATGAAAATCATTTCTTTTATAATTGGCACTGGTACTGGGATACCAGCACGGGTGAATTCGGAAATAACGGAATTCATTACATGGATATCATAAGACAAGGAATGGGTATTGATGAGCATCCACAGAAAATTGCATGTTGCGGAGGTTTTTATGCATATAACAAGGAATCAGATCAGAATGTGCCAAAATTCCAGGTCGCAACATTTGAATATGCAAGCGGACAGGTCCTCGAACTTGAGGTCAGAAGCCTGCCGACACCCAATGAGCCATGGGGTAATCTCTGGCTCGGCACAAAAGGTTATGCAACAATACTGAATGATTTCCAGGTATTCCTGAGCGGGAACGAAAGGGCTTCTATTAATGGTCAAACCAGCACTGCTGCATTCAGTACTGGACTTCAGCAGGACAGATCAAATAAACCGTCCCTGGTTATTACCCAGGCAGATCTTGAACCTGATCCTCTCTATGACGAGCTTATAACTGCAAAGATAGATCCTCATTTCCAGAACTTTGTTGATTGCGTAAAAAGCCGTAATCATAAGGAACTTCTGGCCGATATTGAACAAGGCCATATTTCGACGGCAATGATGCACATGGGCAATACTGCCTATCATACAGGCCGCAAGCTTATTTTTGACGGAAAGGTTGAAAGATATGTCAACGATAAGGAGGCAGATACCTATCTGTCGCGTCCCGAAGGAGGTAGAAAACCCTACAATATTCCCAAAGAGGTTTAGTATCGGAAGACGATAGTGTAAAGAATCAGGTTTTCATTTTATCTGGCGACAATGTGAAAACAGCCCTGCTGCCTCTCATAGGTTGCCCAGCATTTCTTTTCCTGTCTGAGCTGCCAGATTACTTCAGCAAGTGCTTCTTTCATGTACCATTTATCGCATTCGTTTACCCTGAATTTCATTATGGAAAAGCGGGCATAGGAGATATCAAAGGCATTACCGTTCAGGTGGGGACTGTTGTCGGATGCGTTCATGTTTGTTTTTCCAAGCCCTTTTATTTTCTCAGTTGTTCTGGTCATCGAGGTAACTATGAATTTAGATCCCTTCAGACCGTCCTTTTTAGTCTTCTCCCTGAATCTCCTTCCAATCTCCCTCAATAGCCTTTTACCGTCACGTGTAAGATAAGGATAGCTGTGTGTCATTGTCTCAATCTTGTAAAGACGGTTGCCTTTTACCCTGGTAAGCTGCCCTTTCAATACCCTGATGCCAATGTCGCGGGCATTGGAACATCTTTCTATTCCTTTTGCGCTGGCGCTGGAGGAATAATCAACTATCCAGTCAGTGAGCTTTCTGCTGAAAACTTGCTGCTCATTCCTGCACCTGCTGCTGAAAAATGATGCAATCAGGGCCCTGTTTGGCTTGGGAAGAAAGATTAAGAAAAGAAGACATATTACAAACAATGCAATTCTTCCTTTAACCCTGTATTCTTTCCTGAAACGAAGCATTTTTATACGCATCCCCAATAAATAAGGGATTAAAAATATATATATAAAACCGTATTGAGGGATTTAGATATTCACAAATCCGTTAACGTATTAACATTCTCTTAGGCACTGCTTTCACTCTCCGGCTTTATTTTTTGTCTTTTGACAGAATCGTTAATTATTGATAACTTTGCTTAAAGTAGGGATTTTTATAGGGTAAGCTGGTACCTGGGAGGTCTTTATAACGACGTAAAATAAAAACTTCAGAAGAAGTATGAAACCTTTTATCCTCCTTATATTTCTTCTTTCCGCGACCGGACTCAATGTTTCAACCCACGGCCAGTCAAAGGCAAACAAAAACTTTATTACCGGTTATGTCACAGACCGTGATTATTATCCGGTGGTCGGGGCACTTGTGATGATTGATCAGCAAGCTACAAATATTACAACAGATGAAAAAGGATATTATAAAGTCAGAATTACCCGCAATGCCAGCTCAATAGGGATCTATTCATCAGACTGCGGGATAATAACGGAAATAATAGGAGGCAGAACAAGAATTAACTTCAGGTATTCTGTTTCATTACCATCAGATACAAATTCTGATCAGATTGACCTTATATCAGATAACGACAAGATAAATATAGGATACAGTAAAATCGACAGAAGGAACCTGACCACCTCAGTGAGTTCAATAGACGGTACAGACAACAGGTTTGCTTCATATACATCGGTTTATGAGATGATGAAAGGTACGGTTCCCGGAGTCTTGGTAAATGGCAACAGGGTACTTATCAGGGGAATCACCACCATGTTCGGCAGCAACGAACCTCTATATATAGTTGATGGTATACCCGTCACTTCTCTTGATGACCTTTCACCCAGGCTTGTAAAATCAATAGAGGTATTAAAAGGACCAGCAGCAGCAATTTATGGTTCAAGACGAGCAAATGGCGTAATTCTTGTCGATCTTATAGATGCACCTGAAACCGGGAAATATGTGCCTCCTGCCTCCATAAGGGTACCCTTCGCCGATACCCATCCTGCCACTAATGTTCAGACGCGATCAGCAATGCTCAATGGTATGGTGAATCCCAACGGCAAATATGTAACTGTAACATTTGAATACGGCATTACCACTGATTACGAAAACAAGGCTCAGGCAGTTCAGAATCCTGTTTCAGGAGATTCATCTGCCCGAGTAAGTGTAATAATCGACGGTTTGCTTCCTGGCACTATATATCATTACAGAGTCGTGGCATACAATTCCTATGGTTCGGAAACAGGTTCTGACATGACATTTACGACAAAAGGAGGGGTTCCTGAGGCAGGAGATGTCATTGCAAACAACACTACCCCCCGGTCGGCGCAACTGAACGGTACCATTAAACCCAACGATCTTCCGGTAAGGGTGACTTTTGAGTATGGCCCTGATTTAAATTACGGTATGAAGGTCAATGCCAATCAGAACAATATTTCAGGCAGTTCTCCGGTAAGTGTCAGTGCGATAGTGACAGGACTGAATGCCGGTACTCTATATCATTTCAGGTTGGTGGCAGAAAATGAAAAAGGGGTTGCCAGGAGTGAAGATGCAGTTTTCATAGCGCAATATGAGCATGGGGATTTTTCGAATGGAGGTTATATTTTCTATATCGATGAAACAGGAGAACATGGTCTTGTATGTGCTCCTTCAGATCTTCATCAGGCATCTTCATGGGGCAATTGCTCTCCCTCAGGTGCTGCCGGTAAAGCAATTGGTACAGGAAGAAACAATACAGAAGATATAGTCAAAGGTTGCCCTGAAACATCCTCAGCAGCAAGATTATGTAATGACTTTGTGCTTGAAGGATATAATGATTGGTTCCTGCCGTCTGTAAATGAACTGCAGTTGATGTACAGGAATCTTCACGAAAAAGGATTTGGTGGTTTTAAGGAAACTTATTACTGGAGCTCCACTCAGGACAAATTCGGGGCATGGGTAGTGAGTTTTTATTATGGTAATCAAAGCAACCAGAAAAGAGACAAACAGGGAGTACTTGTACGCCCGGTAAGGGCATTCTGATAATCAACTGATAATTACTTAACCCGGCGCATTCCATTCTACTGTACCTTTAAATTTCGGAATTAGTCAGTATTTTAACATACAAGCTTAATTTATTGTTATTTTTTTCACAACAACAGTGAACAAAAGACTTCCCGTTTTTTCCTCATATTCAGTTGGTATTTCTGAATGATTGATGTAATTTTAATGGCCAACTGCTTCCTTTATTTAAAATTACAAGGGGTTTCAAACTCTTAAAACAATCGTATCAATCATGAAGACAAACAGACGCAACTTCATCCGGACAATGGGAGCCGGAACAGCCGGACTTACTATTGGAAGTGCCGCTTTATCATTGCAATCATGCACATCTTCATCAGCGAAGAATGCATAAGAGGACGGACAGATTATTTTCATAGGGGATAATATTGCAATCGCAGAAACAACTCATGGTAAGGTAAGGGGTTTTATCCACAAGGACATATATAATTTTCTGGGTATACCATATGGTGCCAGCACAGAAGGGAAGAACAGGTTTATGCCCCCGCAAAAACCTGAACCATGGACAGATATTTTTCCTGCTGTTTACTGGCCAAATGCAGCTCCGCAGCTGCTTGAGAATTTCTATGCCAACAGGTATCTTGCTTTTACTGATTACTGGCATTATGATGATGTCAGCGAAAATTGTCTGGGGATAAATGTATGGACTCCTGGTTATAATGACAGTACCAAACGGCCTGTAATATTATGGATACATGGAGGAGGATTTACAAGCGGTAATTCAATTGAACATCCTGAATATCATGGTGAGAATCTGGCCAGGAAGGAGAATGTTGTATTTTGTTCGCTTAACCACAGGCTTGGACCTCTTGGATTCTCTGATTTTGCAGGTATAGGAGGAGAGAAATATGCTGTATCAGGAAATGTCGGCATGCTTGATATTGTTGCCGCACTCGAATGGATAAGGGACAACATCTCAAATTTTGGCGGCGATCCCGGTAATGTTACAATAATAGGCCAGTCAGGAGGAGGTGCAAAGGTATGTACCCTCACTGCAATGCCGTCTGCAAAAGGCCTGTTCCATAAAGCAGTGGCATTGAGCGGGACCGGTCTGAAAGTGGCGGAGAAGAGTAATTCGGAAAAACTGGCAGCCTATATTCTGAAAGAAGCCGGTATAAAAGCATCACAAATTGATAAGCTTCAGGAAATGTCCTGGAGAGATTATTATCTCCTGACAAGGGCAGCAAGCATAAAATTCAGAGAGGAATCCGGAGCGGCAACAGGTATGATGGGTGGATTCAGCCCTGTTGCAGACGGAGTTTTTATCAAACAGCATCCTTTCTCTCCCGAAGCATCAGATCTGGCTGTGGATATACCCATGATAGTCTGCAGCACTTTTTATGAGAGATCCCCCAGTTCCTTTGACTCCTCCCTTGAAGATATCACACTTGAAAAGGCAAAGGAACTCGTTAAAACTATGAGAGGCTTCGGACCTGCACTTGGTGAAAACGGTTCTGCGGCTATTGATGCATATGCCTCAAGCTTCCCTGACAGGAAGCCGATAGAAATACTGGCAATGGTTCTCAGCAACAGGAAAAGTGCCATTGAGCTTTGCAATGTAAAGTCCCGTCAGCCGGCTCCTGTATACCTTGCATGGTTCGGATGGAATACCCCTATGTTTGACGGCAGACTGAGGGCATTCCATACTATGGATATTGCCTTCTGGTTTTATAATACCGATGTCCAGATTTCCCATACAGGGGGCGGAGCCCGGCCCAGGAAACTTGCTGCTGCAATGTCAGCTTCCCTTGCCCAGTTCATGAGAACCGGAGATCCGAACGGCGGCGGTTTGCCCGAATGGCCTCGCTATTCTTCGGAGAAAGGTGAAACTATGATTCTTGATGACAAATCAGAAGTGCTAAATGATCCCGACAGAGAGGCAAGGAAATCATTGCCATCATAATGCGGCCATACTATAATCCATATAATATTGAACCTTTAAGAATTACAAATAAAAATCAAATGAAAAGAATACCTTGCATTTTTTTGTTATTTCTATCATTATCAGCAGTTAATATCACATTGTCGGGGCAGGATTCAGGCAGCCTGTCGAGAAGCATCCCAGAGCTTGAAGGTGTTTCTTCAGCCGGGATAGTTGACTTCTTAAATGCAATTGATACAGGCCGTCAGGAAATACACAGTTTTATGTTTATCAGGCATGGAAAAGTAATCGCTGAAGGATGGTGGGATCCGTACGGCCCCGGCCTGAGGCACCTGATGTATTCAGCAAGCAAAACTTTCACTGCAACTGGCATTGGTTTGGCAGTGTCGGAAAACAGACTTAAGCTTTCAGATAAGGTTATATCCTTTTTCCCATATTCCCTGCCTGACTCGATCGGGAAAAACATGAAGGAACTAACCATCAGAGATCTTCTTACAATGTCGGTAGGTCAGGATCCTGCCGGGATGGGAGGAGGAGCCGAGGATGACTGGATTACTACATTCATTAAAAATGAACCGGTTCATAAACCTGGTACTGTTTTTCTTTACAATAATATGGCAACGTTCATGCTCTCCGCCATAGTCCAGCAGGTAACCGGACAAACACTGTTTGAATATCTTAAGCCAAGGATATTTGATCCGCTGTCAATAAAGGGTATCGACTGGGACAGGAATCCGCAGGAAATAAACCTTGGTATGATAGGTCTGAGGCTTCATACCGAGGATATGGGCAAATTCGGCCAGTTGCTGATGCAGAACGGGAAATGGAATAACAAACAATTGATACCTGAAGCCTGGGTGAGGGAAGCAATATCATTTAAGATTGATAGCAGCGATCCTTCCAACAAGATGCCAAAAGACAAAAATGACTGGGCCCAGGGGTATTGTTACCAGATGTGGAGGGGTAGGAATAACAGTGTCAGGCTCGACGGTATGGCTGGCCAGTTTGTGATTTTGTTCCCCGAAAAAGATGCAATAGTTGTCCTTACCGCAAATGCAAGAAACACCCAGGAGGAACTTAACCTTGTACATAATTATCTGGTACCTGCAATAAAATCAGCAAAAAGCATACCTTCTGATCCCTCGAATTTTGCTGAATTGCAAAAAAACAAAGTTCTCTGGGCATCCTTTCTCCAGTTTCAATAGCTGACGGATCTGTTTTGGAAGGAAAAATATCGGGTAAGGAATTTATTCTTCAGAATAATGATTATAACATTCAGTCAGTGTATTTTACATTTAAGAACAATGAGTTGAGCTTTGCCATAAAAAGGGATAATCAGATTTCAGTACTGAAGGCAGGTTCAGGTGCATGGAAAACTGTAAATACAAAATCCTCTTCCATTCTGGCACCTCCCCGAAGCGCACAGCCAAAATCAATTGATGCGAACTATAGCGTCATACAACCTGTTATAAAAGTTGCATCATGCTATACGTGGAATGATCCCAAAACACTCGAGATCACATCACGGTTTGTGGAAGAGAGTCTTGGTTCCCAATCGGTGGTCTGTATATTCTCAGAAATGAATGGTACTATAACAATTACTTTGGGTCCGAAATCAATGCCCGGTATGATTGGCGGTCCTGGAAGGCCTCAACAACAAAACGTTCAGTTAAGAGGTGTGCTTGTGAATCCTGAATGATCCTCGCCGGTATTGCTTCAGTTATGGATGAACTTTAAAAATATTCTTTTTGCAGGAAGCGGTAATGAATGATCAGGCAAACTTTATGAGGATCCCTGATAGGAAAAAGCCTTACCTTTACCGTCTTCCCTGGCATCCTTTATGCTTACGTTCAACTCAAATCCGATAAGTATGGCAATTGAATTCAGGTAAAGCCACAGCATTATCACCAGCAAAGTTCCAAGCGAACCATAGAACTTGTTATACAATCCGAAATTATTGACATAAGCCGAAAATCCCATGGATGTAAGAATGAAAAGTATTGTAGCCATTGTCGAACCCGGGGAGAAAAACCTGAAATCGCGCTTTTTTGCAGGAGCAAAATAATAAAGGAAAGAGATTGCAAGAAATAAAAGCAATATGACAATAATCCATTTTGTAAAAATGAGAAGTGTCATAACAAAGCTTTTTCTTATAAAATCTATCTCAACGAGATAGTTCAATAACTGCTTGCCAAAAATAACTATGAATCCGGCCAGCGAAAACATGCAAACAACAATAAAAAGAAGGACAAGCGAGATTTTTCGCTGATTGACCCATGACCTTGCCGGGAAATTATGTGCCGAGACCACGAATGCATTTATTACAGCATGAATACCGTTGGTTGAAAATATGATTGTTGCAAAAAGCATTATGAACAGGAGTCCTTCACTTTTCTTTGTGATGATCTCGACAATAGAAGATTCAAGAAAACTAAATGCATTGTCCGGGAGAATATTTTCAAAAAGCTTTATCATTTCTTCCTGAAAATTGGGAATTGGAATAAATGGTATAAGGGAGAACAGGAATATTGATGCAGGAATCAGGGCCAAAAGAAGGTTGAATGCTATTGAGGAAGCCCTGGTAACAAGAACCCCCTTCCTGAAGCCCTTAATTATAAAGATCATAACCTGGCTGATAGGTACACCTTCAAAGCCGGGCAGTACCAGGTTCTCAAACTTTGCTTTCCTTTCAGGTGGTATAACTATATTTAAGTTCATCAGGTTGATGAAGACCGGCAAGCCGTTTTTCTTCCTTTAAAAAAAAATCAGGTCAGGTATTTAAGGTATCTGAACCCAAAGATATTTATATTTCAGAAAAATCAGTACAGTTTACTTTATGGTCAGAAGCGCTTTTTTTACATCCCGGCTGTCGGGGCCAATCATTATTTCAAAATCACCAGGTTCGCAAACATACCCAAGTTCATGATTATAATATTTCAGATCGTTAGCTGTGATATCGAAAACGACATCCATGCTTTCACCAGCTTTGAGCTTAATCTTTCTGAAAGCTTTAAGCTCTTTTACCGGACGGGTTGATGTGCTGAAAATATCGCGAATATAAAGCTGAACTGTTTCCTTTCCATCCCTTAAACCAGTATTAGTCACCTTGACAGTGGCTGTTATCTTTCCATTCATTGCCATCTCCCGTGCTGACAGTACAACCTCACCGTAATCGAATCTTGTATAGCTGAGTCCATATCCGAAAGGATAGAGCGGAGCGTTTATTACATCGATATAATTGCTTCTGAAACGCGCATAGGGTTCTGTCTCCCCATGTGGACGGCCGGTATTTTTATGGTTGTAGAAAATCGGAATCTGGCCGGCATTGCGTGGGAAAGTGGTTGTAAGCTTACCGCTGGGATTCACATCCCCAAAAAGTATTCCTGCGATTGAAGTTCCAGCCTCAGAGCCGGGAAACCATGAGTTAAGTATGGCAGGTACATTCTCATCTTCCCATGACAATATCAAAGGTCGCCCTGTAAAGACAACGAGAACAACGGGTTTTCCTGTGGCTACAAGCGATTTTAACAATTTTTTCTGCGGTTCCGGAATATCGGGTATAGACCTTGATGCGCCTTCTCCGTTCATATTTGAATTTTCACCAAGTGCTGCAATTATGATATCAGACACAGAAGCTATATCAAGAGCCTCCTTTAGCAATTCCTCAGGTTCTCGGTCATGTATCTTCTTTGCCTGCATCCCGGGTATTATAAAACCCATCATTCCGTTAAGCTTGGTTTCAAGAAGAGAGTCAGCTACCAGATCACTCCCCTTTGCATATCTTACTGTTCCGTTTGAACCTATGGCAGCTTTTATCCCCTGATAAAGCGAGACTGACTCGTTTCCCTTACCTGTTATGGCCCAGCATCCGGGCATATCACTTGATGCATCTCCGAGAGGACCGATGACTGCAATTGTACCCGTTTTCTTAAGAGGTAACAGGTTGTTCTCGTTTTTCAGAAGCACCTGGCACTCATCCGCAGTTTCACGGGCTATTGTCCTGTTCTGAAGGCTGAAAAGCTCTTTGGATGCCCGTTCTTCGTTGCAGAACCTGTAAGGATCGCTGAATAATCCCAGTTTGTATTTGGCTTCAAGTATCCTTCTGCATGCCATGTCGATTTGTGCCTTGGTTATTTTTCCTTCGGCCAGTGATTGTTTTAGAGTTTTTGAAAATCCTTCACTGACCATGTCCATATCAATACCGGCATCGAGGGCTCTGGCACTTACTGTTGTCAGATCGCCAATGCCATGGTTTACCATTTCCTGAATCCCCGTATAGTCTGAAACGATGAAGCCCTTAAATCCCCATTGTTTTCTGAGAATATCATCCAGAAGATATTTGTTAGCTGTGGCGGGAATACCTTCGAATTCGTTGAATGAAGCCATATAGCTGCCTGCACCCTGTTCGCATGCTGCCTTGTAAGGGAGCATATATTCATTCATTATCCTCTGACGGCTCATGTCAACGGTGTTGTAATCGCGTCCGGCCTCTGCTGCTCCGTAAAGTGCATAATGTTTGACGCAGGCCATAACAGTGTTTTCAACAGAAAAGTCGTTGTTTATACCCTGATAACCTCTTACAAGTGCTTTAGCAATTTCTCCTCCAAGATAAGGGTCTTCTCCGGCACCCTCGGCGATCCGTCCCCAGCGAGCATCGCGGCAAATATCGACCATAGGGCTGAAAACCCAGTTTATCCCGTCGATGCTTGCCTCGACAGCCGCAGTCCGTGCTTCACGTTCAATAAGTTCCATATTCCATGAAGTTGAGAGTGCAATTGGGATCGGGAAAGTGGTCTCGTAACCATGTATCACATCAAGGCCGAAGAGCAAAGGAATATGTAAACGGCTTTTTTCAACTGCAACCTTTTGCTTTTCCCGTATCTCTTTTGCTCCTTTCATCCCGAAGAGGCCGCCGATCTCTCCTTTGGCAATCCTTTGTTCGAGTGGACTCATCTCCCCTTTTTTAATTTCACCGGCAACGAAACTGCTTGATACAGGCAGGTTTAGCTGTCCGATTTTTTCTTCGAGGGTCATCTGCGACATCAGCTTGTCGATGAAGGTATTCATCTGCTTGTCAGTCTGGGCATTCACCTGAAGGATCACCATCAGGAGAGTTGCAATTGAAAAATACCGTCGGATCATATTATCATGATTTAGAGATCTAAAATTAATGAATTTATTGAAAATCAAATAAAACAATCTGAGAGGACAATGACAATCATCGGAAAGAAAAGGATAGGCAGTGATCAGCTTTCAGGCTTTCCCTTCATAAGCATTTCAAGTGCATCGCTGAATGATCCGGCAGCAATTATCTCCCGTGAATTGACAAAGAATATTTCGTCGGCATTTTCAATGGTATTCAGACGATGCGCGATAATAACCTTTGTTGTCGATGATGGCAGATCATCAAGTATAGTTTCAAGCTGCTTTTCAGTCACTGTATCTATATTGGCTGTGGCTTCATCAAGAATAAGCAGATCCGGTTTTCTAAGTATTGCCCTCATAAATGCAATAAGCTGCTTTTGCCCGAGGCTTATTCCGTCTCCGGTCACCCTGATCTGTGTGTCGAGCCCTTTTTCAAACCGACTGAGCAGACCGTCAAGCTTTGATTCTCTTATGGCATCTTCAAGTTGATCATTTGTAAGCCCCGAACATTCAGGATTGCCATAAAGGATATTATCCCTCACAGTTCCTGAGAAGAGGATCGGATCCTGAAGAATGAATCCTATCCTCGATGCCCTTTCGCATGGTGAGTATGACCTGATATCTTTCCCGTCGAGAAGTATTGTTCCCTTTGTCGCATCATAAAGCCTGGCCATAAGTGACGCCGTTGTCGTTTTGCCTCCTCCCGTAGGGCCAACGAAAGCATATGTTTTCCCTCTTTGAAGATCAAAACTGACATTATGCAATACATCCTTGCCACCAGGATACCTGAAAGAGACACTCCCGAAATGAACCAGTGAATTGTTTTTATGACCATTCGGATCATCAACTATCACAAGATTGTTTTCAAAGGAAAGAAGCAGTGAAATTCTGTCCCATGCTGCAAGCGCAAGCTGAAAGTTTGCCCATAGGGCAGCCATCTGACGTAAAGGGTTATAAAAATTGGCAATATAGGCGATAAAACTTATAAGCAGCCCGACTGAAAAATATCCCTTGATAATAAGCCATATCCCAAGTGAAAGGACAATAAGCTGACCAATATTTGAAGCAAAAGTGTATACCGGGGTAAGAATATTGTTTGCAATGCCTGCCTGCACCGATTTTTTATAATTTTCTGTGTTTACTTCTCTCAAACGTTTTCTGAAATAGTCCCGTCTGTTGAAGGTAATTACTACCCTGAAGTTGGCAAGGCTTTCCTGTATTTCGGCCGAAAGGTTCCCCAGGCTTTTAAGGCTTTCTTCATTTCTCTTTCTTATCCATGGTGAAACAACTTTAGTGAAGATCCAGAGAATCAGAGCTGGCGAAAGTGCGGCAAGAGCAAGAGGAAGGTTAATTATCAGCAGAATGATACCGGCCCCGGTCATTGTAATAAGGCTGCCTATGAACTGCATAAGTGACTGGGAAAAGAACTGGTTCACCTTGTCAGTATCGTTGTTGATCCGCGATATCAGGTCGCCTGCCTTATTCTGGTTAAAGAAATCAAGGGGTAGCTCCTGAAGTTTGTTGAAAACAGAATTACGAAGACTGAATAGCATTCGCTGGCCTATTCCGCCCATCATCCGCATCTGTGAATAGTTAACAGCAAATGCTGTAATATACATTGCGAGGAGGATACCAGAAAAGACAAGAACCCCGTGGTAGTCTTTGTTCTGGACATATGTGTCAATGGTGTAACCAACAATGTATGGTCCGAGAAGGCTCAGCCCGGCATTCAGAAATATTGCTGCGAATGCAATTGTCACGTTCCGCCGTTCACCGCTTAATATAGAGACCATTTTCTTTAGCGAAGCAAAAACCGGAAGTTTCGCGGTTTCTTTTTCTGACTGATAATTCAGATTATAATTCATAATGCCGGGTGCTCCTTTGCGAATTATAAATCTGAATATATTCAGGGGAACTCTCCTTCAGATCCTTATGCTTTCCGGTCGCTATTATCTCTCCCTCCATAAGCAGAATGATCTGGTCAAAATGCGTTACCGGAGCAATTTTTTGTGTTACCGAAATGAGCGTTATTCCAGGGTAGTTGTTCTGAATATTACACAGGATCCTGTTCTCGGTCATCCTGTCAACCCTCGATGTAAAGTCGTCGAGCAATAATACCCTTGGATTAATGGCCAGAGCCCGGGCCAGCATTATTCTTTGCTTCTGTCCGCCCGATAGACTGGTCCCTCTTTCAGAAACTATTGTATCCAGTTTCTCCGGCAACGATTCAATAAAGTCGTTCAATTCGGCTGTTTCTAATGCTTTCTTTAGCGATTCCTCTGCCACTGTATCACTGAATGCAATGTTTTCCCTGAGACTCATATTGAAAATCACACTGTCCTGAAACACAAATCCTACCTGTTTGTAGAATACCTCCCTTGAATATTTTCCAGAAGGAATTCCGTCAAATTCAATGCTTCCTGAATCAGGACTGACAAGGTTTGTAAGGATATACAGAAGCTGGCTTTTACCAGCTGCTGTAGGCCCTATTATTGCAGTCCTGCTTCCAGCTTTAACAGTAAACGAGATATTCTTCAATGCAGGTTTCTCGCCATACTTCAGATTAACATTTCTTATCTCGATATCACCTCTTATGGTGGAGCTTATTGTTCCATATTCTTGAGGAGGAGGTGCATCAAGAACCTGTTTTATTCTCCCGTACGAGGCAGTGGCTGACGCAATAATATTGCTCATGAATCCTATCATCATTACGGGGAAAATGAGCATAATCAGGTAACTGTTGAAAGCGGCAAAATTTCCGAGCGTGAGAGAGCCTGTAACCACAAAATGCCCTCCAAGTGCAAGAATGGTGACAACAGCGATATTTGATGTGAACATTATTACAGGAATAAGGACAGAGAAAAGTTTTACTATCGACAATCCAAGGTCGCGCGATTCTATATTCTTTTCAAGGAATTTCTGACACTCGGGTTGCTGTGAGTTCAGGACTCTTATAAGCGCCGAACCAAGGATGCTTTCATTTATTATTCTGTTAAGGGTATCAATTACTTCCCTGCTTTTTCTGAAGACTACACGAACCTTCCTGAAAACAATATAAAAGGAGGTTGCAATTACTGGAACTATAACCAAAACAGCCAGCGCCAGTTTCCAGTTTATCATTATCAGCAGTACAGCTGCTCCGATGATAACAAAGAGCGACGAAATGATGTTTACAAATGCCTGTGAAACAAACATCTTGACCGAATCCATGTCAGATGTCATGTTTGTAAGAAGCTTTGAAGGATTGGAATTTAAAATGAATGAATGGCTCTGGTCAGATATTTTGTCTGCAAGTTTGTTTCTGAGATCCCTTGCCACCCTTTCGGCTGTAAAGGTTTGTAAAACGCCCTGAAGAAAGGTGAAGATGAAGATACCAGAAGCAGTCGCAATTAGCTCAATTATTACAGTTCCGGCATTGAACCTGTTTGCTGAAAAGGAATCAATGGCACGGGCAATGATCTTCGGGATAAGAAGATTTATACTGCTCGCTCCCAGGGCCATGATTACCAAAAAGCTCACTATCCAGCCGTAAGGTACAAGCAGGCTGAAGAGACCTTCTCCCTTCATTGTTTCAACACCGGATATCTTCCCCGATCTGGACATTAAGGATAAAAATATTATGCAAATATACTTACTTGCAAGTATCACAGGCCGACAAAATGATGGAAGCTGTTTTAAATACCTTATAAGGCAATTTGCCCCGGCTTCCATCTAAATCCACATTATGACATAATCAGACCGGATTATTTGATGAGCAGTTTCCTGCAACAGTCTGAGATTTTTCCTGTCTTTAATGTAAAATCAGAACGAAATGGATTTCCTTTAACCGTATCTGTATTAACTCATTCATCTCAAATATTTTGGAGTATGTTTAACGATCTTTTAAAACACAGTCTCCGGTCTTTCAAACGACAGCGTGCATATATTGTAATAAACATCCTTGGCCTGGCTATCGGGATTGCCTGCAGTATGCTCATTACCCTGTATGTTATAAATGAAGCAAGCTATGACAGGTTCAATGAAAAGAGAGACCGTTTATACAGGGTAATCCTGAATGGGAAAATAGGAGGTCAGGAGATTACCGGGGCCTTTACACCGGCAATTATGGGACCGACATTGCCAAAGGAATTCCCTGAGGTTGAAGATTTTCTGAGAATGAATGGCATGGGTCCGACAACTGTGGAATATGAACAGCAGATCTTCACTGATAATGATATAATTGAGGCTGACTCATCTTTTTTTAATTTTTTCACGATCCTGGTTGTAAAGGGTGATCCGAAAAATCTACTTAACAGTCCCCATAAAGTCGTTTTGTCAGAGACAACTGCCAGAAAAATTTTTGGGAATGTGAATCCTATTGACAAGACGATAAAAATAGGATCTGATTCAATAAGGTATGTCGTTTCCGGCATTATGGAAGATGTTCCTTCAAATTCGCATTTTAATGCAACCATGGACTTCCTTTATGACAAATTCAAGATCGAAGGAAGGCGAATGGTTGAACAACAGCTTCGGACTTTATCTCCTTCTCCGGCCAAATTCGAGCCCTGCAACGGTAGATGCCAAATTCACCGATCTGATAATAAAATACGTCGGACCTGAAGTTCAGAAATATCTGGGCACAACAATTGAGGAATTTTTAAAGAAAGGCAACAAATACAGGTATTTCCTTCAGAAACTGACGGATATTCATCTCGACAATACAGTACAGGGAGATTTTAAGGCTCCGTCCGATCCGAAATATCTGATAATCTTCGGAAGCATTGCGATCCTGATAGTTCTTATCGCAGCCATCAATTTTATGAATCTGGCCACAGCCCAGGCATCAAGAAGGGCAAAAGAGGTTGGTATCAAAAAAATCGGAGGCTCAACAAGGGGAATGCTTATAGCCCAGTTCCTTACTGAATCTTCTATCCTGGCTTTCATCTCTCTGTTATTTGCTCTACTGATTGTGAAACTGAGTTTACCTTATTTTAACAATCTACTTGGAACAAAGCTTGTCCTGAACCTGTTTACATCATGGTATACTATACCGGGATTACTGATATTCACATTGATTGTCGGGATAATGTCCGGAAGTTATCCTGCATTCTTTCTTTCATCTTTTAATCCATATGAGGTGCTCAAGGGGAATCCCAGGACCGCTTCAAGCAACGGGAGACTCAGGCAGATTCTTGTGGTATTCCAGTTTGCCGTCTCAATACTTCTGATTGTGGGAACTCTCATAATGAACAGGCAGATAAAATATATGCTTAATAAAGATGTCGGATTTAACAAGGAACAGCTTATTGTTATTGAGAGGGCCCATGTAATAGGAAACAGGATGAAATCGTTCAAGGAGAGCGTCAAAAGCATACCGGGAGTAATAAACATTGCAAGTTCTACAGCTCTCCCTGGTCGTACAAATAACAATAACGGTTATATGATTGAAGGAAGAAAGGATGAAACCTTTCTGATGACAACAAGCTGGGTTGATTATGATTTCCTCGACACCTATGAGATGAAGCTTGATTCGGGCCGGGTATTCAATGAGTCTTATACAACTGACAAACTGGCATGCATTCTCAATGAAAGTGCCATGAAGAATTTCGGCATAACCGACATGGAAAAAACCAGAATAATGCGTCCGGACGATAGCGGACCGCAATATCTTTCAATAATAGGCGTTGTAAAAAATTTTAATTTTGAGTCCCTTCGGAATCCGATTCAACCATATATACTTCTGTTACAAGGAGAGAACAATTACTGGGGTTATGTCACAGTACGACTTTCATCATCAAATTATGCAGCAGCAATAAATGCTATTGAAAAGACATGGAAGGAATATGCTTCAAACACACCTCTTCAGTATTACTTTCTGGATGCTGATTTTGAAAAAATGTATAGTCAGGAACAACAAAATGCCAAAATGGCCATGATATTCTCATTGCTGGCGATTTTTATTGCAACATTGGGACTCTTCGGCCTTACGTCATATACGGTGGAGCAGAAAACAAAGGAGATCGGCGTGAGAAAGGCAATGGGATCATCAGTTACAGGTATTTACATTCAGATATCAAAGGAGATAGTTGTTCTTGTTTCAATCTCAGCCCTTATTTCATGGCCTGTAATATATTACTATGCAGGAAAATGGCTTGAGAATTTCTATTATAAGATAAATCTGGGCTTCTTAAGTTTCATTGCCGGATTGATTATTGCAATGGGGATAGCCTTGATAACAATTAGTTACCGTGTTTTAAAAGCTGCCAGTGTCAATCCGGCGCAGTCACTTAAATATGAATGATCGCTGGCCAGGTTTAACGTCCGATTGTTATTCATTTAACAATCGGAGCCTGATATCACGGATAGCTCCGGTTGTTTTATAGGTTGTGAAGCCAAATGGAACTGACGATTCAACTTCAGATCTTAAGGAGAGCCTTGATTTGCCTATTGTAAAATCGACAAGCTTTTCGCCACTCACCCAGGCTTCAACTTTCCCTCCGGCAACTCTGAGGCGGACATCATACCACCAGCCTGATCCGAAACCATACACAATTCCGGTCTGGTTATTGGCTGCATCATAACCGTCGATGCAGCTTAATCCCGACAGTGCCCCCCTCCATCCTCCAAGCACCAGGGTCAGGAATGAATCACTGACTGGGAAAGTCATCCCGCAGAAAAAATCATTCCCGTTCACCCGCTTTGCCCTAAGGGTTACTTCATAATCTGAAGTCGGGAAATCCTCCATCCATCGGATCCCCGATATTAGTTCACCTTTCCCGATTATAATGCAGCTATCAGATACGGTAACCTCCCCATGTCCTTCATAATCAATGATCTCCCAGTGGTCAAGCGACACACCGTTGAAAAGGATCTTTTCATCGGGTCCATCGCTGCCGAAGGTTGTTAAGAGGATTGTGCAAACCAGTAGTATTGTGTTCATTGCTTAAATTACCAGGTACGAATGAAATCATTAATAATAACCGTAAAGATAATTCCCTCAATTGACCCGGACAAAACGTAAAGCGCTATTCAAAACTTTTTGCCGTAACATGATATAAGTAAATTCCAGTGTGTCCGGTAACTATCCCAGTCCAAAAAAAGCAGGAAAGGCAAAAACAACAATTATAATCCAGATGAGGTAGACCGGAAGATATTTGGAAACCGTCATCTCAACAATTCTGAATTCTTTTCCCTTAAAGTTGATCCTGAACAGGTCGGTCATTATCAGAGCCAGGTTTATAAAGACAAGAATATTTGATACAAGAACTGCCAGCCTGTTTGGGGTGAGACCGTATTCCCCAAGTCTGTAGAAGATCGCCGACAGGGCAATAAGGTCGATAATGATCGTTACAATTGAAAGGACAAGCAGAACTGCCGCATTGAATTTCTGGTTTTTTATTACTGACGTTTCGGAAACAGAAAAGATTATTATCGCCATTACTCCGAGCAGCATAATATTGAATATCAGGAGGAAGTTGCGGTCATTGTAAGGATCTTTCCCTGTAACGGCTATTGTGATCAGGAATATAATCAATGTCAGCAGAACCAGGGGGCTGAATATTGCGGCCAAAAGGGGCGCTGTTCTGGTGACAAGGGAAGGAAATTTCTCAATCAGAAAGGCTGCCACAACAGGTGCTGCTGCTGCTCCGGCCACCACTATATTCTCACCGTAGAACTTTTCGATGCTTAATCCTATCGATTCGAACAGACCGATTGTTATTGCTGTCAGTATGCCTCCGGCTATTGCGATCAGGGCATATATAATTGCCAGATCGCCATTAAACCGTATAAAGTCGATTCTTTTACCAAGGTTCCTGAAATCATATCCTGTAAATACGAATCCGAAGATGAACCACATGAGAATAGGGAGATGGATATAGACCAGGTTCACAGAATCACCAGCCTTATCAGCAGGAAGGATGTTTATATAAATGGCAGGTACAATAAATGCCATAACTGTCATTATTATACGCACCTGCTGTGTGATCGCGGCACTCCACATAGCGTAAAGAGTCAGACCTGCAAATACAATGATCGAGGCATTCTTCATATAAAATATTTCATCAGAATATCCGAGGCTGAATAGCGCCGGAAGCTTTATCAGAAATGCAACCAGAATACATATTACCCCGACAGTTGCTATTTCCTGCAGAGTAAATGTCTTCATTATGTCGGATTTACTTTCAGCGTCAAGCCGTGCTTTCCAGAATTTTGCGGCTTCTGTGGTTTCAATTTCAGGATAAATCCTGTCGAATGAGGATTTAAAGGCTTTCCTGTCTTTACGGAAAAGCTTTTCAAGCATTTCAGGATTGCTGAGGTTGGATTTAATTGTGTCGGACATGTCAGTCGGTTTTAAGTTAAAGTACTTTGAGATTCAAAGTTTATGAATAAAAAAATTACTGGTTCCTTATAAGATTTTCAAGGGCATTAAGGTGTTCGCGGAATGATCTTGCGCCTTCTTCAGTAATGCTATAACTTGTATTGGGCTTCCTTCCGATGAATTGCTTTCTGGCCAGAACAAAGCCTTTGTCTTCAAGTGCTTTCAGATGGCTGGCAAGATTGCCGTCAGTGACATCGAGAGATTCTTTCAGACTGTTGAAATCAAATGAGTCATTCACCATCAGGATCGACATAATGCCAAGTCTTATCCTGCTTTCAAAGACTTTATTCAAACCGGAGATAAGGTCCTTCATACATCATATTTTCTATACATCATAACTCCGTAAACAATATGGAGAATTCCGAATCCTATAATCCAGAAAAGCAGACCCAGACCGGGGAAGAGGACCGCGGCAAGGCCAGTTGAAATTTCGAAAATGCCAAGATTGAATAATTCACCATATGTGAATTTAACTGCGTTAATGAGGGCCATGCCGTAAAAAATCAAAAATACCGGTATTATCAGGTCAAAATGGTTCCTGAATGCCAGGAATAGCGCAAAAATACCTCCGGCAGCAAGTGGAATGAACAGATTCACAAGTAGCCTTTTTGATGCCGGAGTCCAGAAACTTTTACCTGAACGTAAGGCATTCCTGTACGAAAAAATGAAGCCTGCCGCAACTGATAGAAAAAGCACAACAAATGCTATTATTATCAACTGCCATTTGATGGCTTGTGCTTCTTTCCCGGGCAGATTGTTCAGATACTCCTCAAAGCTTATGCCGCTGTCAGGGAGGGTGAACCAGGCAGCTACTGCTCCGGCTATTGCGAACAAGCCGAGGAATATGCCTGAAAAACCGCTCAGCGAAAGGAACTTAGTCGATTCCTCCATCATCTTCCTGATGGTTTTTATGTCTTCAGCTGATGAATGGTTATTTTCCATATAAGAGTACTTTGAAATGCAAAGTAAATATATTAATCCGAAATTTCCAAATTTATTTCAGAGTATGCCTCCCAACCCCCCTTCGGCCTCACCCCCTGTAATCCCCCTCTCCCGGAGGAGATGGGGATAGAAACTGCTCGATTTTAAATTCGATTACAGATAATACTTTTTCAATACTAACGGATGTCATTAATATTCACCTTCTTAAGTCCCTCTCCCCCGGGAGAGAGCCTGCCACGTATCAGCGTGGGGTTGGGGTGAGTCCAATCCAATATGTATTTGAACTCGTGAGTACATCAGAAACCCAGCTTTTTCAATCCATCCTGCACTTCAGGGCACGACATGAACAGGTTCCATAACAGGCCGCTTCTGTAGTTTTCAATCATTACAACTTCAGGACCCTGGTCAATCGCAAGATATCTTTTCGGGTTCCAGTTGTCCTTTACACTGAAAGCGTCATAGAATCCATATTCGCCCCAGAGTTTGTCACGGTAACTGTTGTAGAAACATTTGATTGCATTCACCGATTGTTCCGGAGTATATACTATTGAAGAAATTGCAGCTGTTGGTGATATTACTCCCAGATCGTTTGTATTTCCCGGAGCATGGGCTGAATAGCCGTTAACCGAGTAACTTGCGGTGAGGCCCCAGCAGTTTTCATTATATCCCTGATAATTAAGCGGATTAAGTGAGCACCATTTCCAGTTTATGAGAGTATGATTTTTGTTATGTTCCATGTAGTCAGCATATTTGTCCTTCAGATTCCGCGGATCAAGTCCAAGGTATGAATAATGGGACCAGAAAAGAGGTCCTCCGTATTCTTCAGCTCCGTTATGTTTCAAAACAAGTTTGTATCCATATTTTTCAGTGTTCCCAACAATTTCTCCGTCCCTTGCCCAGCCTTCATGATATGCTTCAGCGCCGACAGGAAACGTCGGAGAAGAAGCTGCAAGTACATAAAGGATAAGGCACTCATTATAGCCTTTCACAGGAAAGTTCATTTCCCAGCTGTAATCAGGCGACCAGTGCCAGTAAATTACGTGTTCTCCTCCCTTTGTGAACCAGTCCCATTCAACTTCCCTCCATAGTTTGTCGATGTCGGCACTTAGCTGCTTTTCAGTTTCATTTCCATCCTTCAGATATTGCCTTACTGTCAGTAATCCCTGGATCAGATAAGCAGTTTCGACAAGGTCGGCTCCGTTGTCCTTTGGAGAAAATGGTTTTACCCTTCCTGTTTCACCATATATCCAATGGGACCATGCTCCGTGAAAACGGTCAGCACCCTGAAGGAAATTTACTATCTTTCTGAACCTTGCAACACCTTCCTGCCGTGTAATGAATCCTCTTTCCATGCCGGTAAGTATTGCCATCACTCCGAATCCGGATCCTCCCGACGTTACAACATTCATATCGTTCTCGGGATATACCCCGTCCATGTGAATCCGTTCCCTTGCCATTCCGGAATTTGGCTCCGCTCCGTTCCAGAAATACTGGAAGGTCCTGTACTGGACGAGACTAAGCAGGGAATCATCAGATATTTCTTCAGGTCCGGGAGAGCCCTTCTTTTCACCTGAACAGTCAAAGGAAAGAAAGGCAATTAATATCATAGCAAAAACAGGAGAGTAGAGCTTCTTCATTCAGGATATGATTTAAAATTTTTAAAGATATATTTATCACAAGATAATGATTTCCTCAATTTCAGTTAATAATGGTTTTATAAATCAGGCAGTTTTAGTGATGGTTAATTGATCTTTATGGCAAAAATTGATTTGAAATCTATTTGTTAAATTTACCAGTGGCAGCAGTATTTCTGTCATTTAATTTATTGACTTAAATATTTTAAGGATGAAAACGTACATTCTTTTATTTGGTTGTCTAATAATGACGGCTGGAGTCTCTGCGCAGCTCTCTGAGGAACAGGCTGTTAAGCTCGCACGGCTCCCCCTCCGCTGCATAAATACCGAGTACCCTAACAAAACCGGGCACATAATAAATGACCGGTCTGAAGCGGTCATGACCCCCGGCATGCTTCACCCTGCATTTTATGGCTGTCTCGACTGGCACAGCAGCGTTCATGGCCACTGGATGCTTGTTAAAATATTGAAGCTGTTTCCCAACATCCAGATGAGGGACAGTATTATATCAGTTCTGCAAAACAGTTTCACCGACATTAAGATAAAGGGGGAGGTGGATTACTTCAGCGACTTTAAGAACAGCGGTATATTTGAAAGAACTTATGGCTGGGCCTGGCTCCTTAAACTTGACCAGGAGCTTAATACATCAGATGATCCGGTGATAATGCAATGGGCTGAAACTCTGAAACCCCTTACATTAAAAATAACAGAGCTCTGGAAAGCTTATCTTAAAAAGGAGACATACCCGAACCGTACCGGAGTACATCCCAATACTGCATTTGCCCTTGTTTTTGCACTCGACTGGGCAAGAACCAGTAACGACACAACCTTCGAAACCGAGATCATTCGCAAAGCCAGAAATTACTTTGGTGATAATGTTGCCACACCGGCATATCTTGAGCCTGATGGCACGGACTTCCTGAGTCCGGGCCTCGAAATTGCCGATCTGATGAGCAGGATTCTCGCCCCGGTTGAGTTTAACAGGTGGTTCCGGAAATTCTTCGAACAAAGAAGCATAAATAATCTGGTAAAACTGCCTGTTGTCAGCGACCGTGCCGATTATCAAATAGTTCATCTCGACGGTCTGACGATTAGCAGGGCATGGTGCATGCTTAGCATTGCCAGGAAACTGCCGGAAAAGAACAAAACAAGGATCCTTTTTGAGAAAGCATCCTCCGAATTCCTTCAGAATGCTCTTTCGAATATTCTGAGCGGGAATTACGGAGGAGAACACTGGCTTGGCAGCTTTGCGGTTTATGCACTTAGTCTTTAGAAAATTATGAAGCCTGGGAAACAGGAAAAAGTTTGAAATTTTCTTTGTGGGTCAGGTTATTTGTTTTATTATTTTTCTTAAATTGCTACACATAGGTGGCAATTATGAATTTCACAAAAACCACATCATATTTATTGCTTGTTCTGACATATATGGCAAGACATGAAAACGATATCATGTCAGCCAGCTTTCTTCATAAACAACTCGGCATACCGTATTCATACCTTCGTTCTGTGCTTCTTGATCTTTCAAGGAAAGGTCTGATTAAGGGAGTAAGAGGCAGGAATGGCGGATTCTGCCTCGGGAGGGGAAAGGACAAAATCTTTCTTTCTGAAATAATAGACACTACAGAAGGAATCGATGTTCTTAACAAATGCATAATGGGTTATGAAAAATGTCCTTTTGATAATATCTGCATTTTTCATTCTGCCTGGACAAGGATGAGGGATGAGGTTCTTGATATACTTGAGAATACAACATTAGCCGACCACTTAAATAGTACAGAAATTTCCAAAAGCAATAAAAGTCACTAAAAAAAGGAGGTAATATGGTTGATTCAAAAATGGTTTTGACAGGTCAGACAATTGCATATACAATTTATTGTATTGTAATTATTCTGCTCATTGCCTGGTTTGCCTGGAGAGTAACGCACAAAGGCGACGGTAAAGGGGTGAAACCTGCAATATTCTACACTTTTGTCGGATTTCTGACAGTACTGGGTGTCTCATTGCACCTTATTACACTGAATACCATCCCATGGACAAAAGTTGATCTTAACAGGTCAGAGTACACTCCGGATAAGACATTCAGCATTACGGTTAAAGATCATCAGTTTATTCTTCCCTCAGACAAGTTGATAATCAATGTAAATGACCTGGTCCTTTTCGATGTGAAATCGGAAGATCTGACATACGGGTTTGGCCTTTTCAGAAAGGATAAAAGCATGCTGTTTCAAATGCAGGTTGTCCCTGGACACAGGAATGATGTTCTGTGGCGCTTTGACAGGCCCGGGATATATTCGATTCGTTCAACAGAATACAGCGGGCCGAAAGGATCACATATGGTTATTGACGATGCAGTTGAAGTCGTCTCAGGAAATGGGACTAATTAAAATCAGGATGAATCTTTAAACTATATGATATGAATTTTTCAAAAACACTGATAAACGGGGAAGAAGGACTTTTCAAGTCTGAAACTCTGACCCCCATGCAGAAACTGACACTCAGGTTTGTTGTTGTCGGACTTGTTTATTTCGGTTTCGTAGTCATTGAGGGGATGCTGATGAGACTCTATGAAGTAAAACCGCTTCCATTCATAACGGAACCGCAGTATTTTGCCATCCTTACGGCACATCCTCTTGTCGGTATTTTCGGATCAACTTATTCCATAGTGTGCGGAGCCTTTTTGTTCCTTGTTCCATTTCTCATGAAAAAACCTCTGTGGAGCATTAAGATGGGAAACTGGACATTTATTCTTATTACAGTCGGCACATTTGTTTTCTGGGCTGCCGGTTTTGTAAGCCATTATTCACCTCTGTACACTCTTTACTGGCCACTTCCGGCCGATTTTTCACAGTTCAGTGTCTGGGGCGGAACATTTTTTATTTTTGGCATTGCACTTGTTATGGTGGGAACGGCATTGTTTATAATTAACATTTTCAAGACAATTACTTATACACCTGAGGGTTGGGAACGGCAGAGGGCAGGCGCCCTTTTATCGTCAGCACTTGGTGTTACCGGATTAAATAACCTGTTCAGAAAGAATAAGAAAGAGCATCTGGTACCTCTTCCTGTTGCTGCTGTTGCGAGAGGAAGTGTGGATATGGCACTGAATACAATAACTATCCTGTTTACAGGGGTCCTGATACTCGTTTATATGGTCGGAGCAATTCTTGGATTCGACCTTAAGGAAACAGCAATTGATGCACTGCTTTATAAGAACTGGTTCTGGTGGGGTCTTGACCTTATCGCTGACGGCCTTGTACTAATATTTGTCGCAGGCACATGGTATCTGCTTGCGATGTTGATAACCGGCAAACCACTTTTCATGCAGAATATTGCCAGAGCAGCCCTTCTTGTCGAACTTATAGTATCATGGACTGTCTGGTCGCATCATCTTCTTTCAGACCAGGCACAGCCTTCAATCTTGAAGGTTCTCTCTGGCGAAATGGTAACAGCTTTTGAGCTCATAACACAGGGGCTTGCATTCTTCATTACCCTGGCTACCCTTTGGAGTGCCCGTCCCCTCAAAATGACTAATCCCCTGAAGTTTCTGCTGGGAGGTTTGCTCGGTTTTGCCCTGGCAGTACCAGCTGGCATCATGCAGGCAGATGTAGGGCTGAACAGGATCCTTCATAATACTCAATGGGTAGTCGGTCCGCACGTTCATGTCGCAGTACTTGTCGGCCTGACGATGACCCTTTATTCAGCAATATATATTCTGTTCCCTATACTTACAAACGGGGCAAAGGTTTACAGCCAGAAACTTGTCAATATACATTTCTGGTGTCACCTCATGGGTGGTATTGGCATGGGAGCATTCATGGGGATGGCCGGATTGAGTGGAATGCTTCGCAGAACATTATATGTCGATGGAGAATTTAATACGACAATGATCCTTGCAGCTCTTTCCGGAACCCTGATCTTTGTTGGCTTTATTGCATTTTTCTTTAACATCGTAATGAGTGTAGGGATTAAAGGGGTTTTGGGAATTTTCACCGCGGCCAGGATAAGGACCAAAGACCTGTTGCCTGCATAGTCTGGATGAACATTTAACAGGCATAAAAATTTATTTTGCCGGTATAATCAGAGGAGAAATGCCGGGAGCCGGAGTACAGGAAAGCATAAGATTGAGAGAATAAAGAATTAATTGCCTTTCCTGTACTCTTTTTATATATTAAGTGATTCAACAATTATTTTTTTGAGTTCATGGAAGCACCATTATGATCGATAATAAAGGAATATTCTGA
>Ga0172375_10003003_pt1 | contig 25905 bp, 24 predicted proteins | sample LakKiv1m_FD_114537 | JGI IMG/M metagenome (GOLD analysis project Ga0172375, IMG submission 114537) | Freshwater microbial communities from Kabuno Bay, South-Kivu, Congo - kab_092012_11.1m | ecosystem: Environmental > Aquatic > Freshwater > Lake | place: Democratic Republic of the Congo...
AAGAACCAGCGTGCCATCGGGCAGCGGGTGGTCATTTGGGGTCTTGTAGCGGCAGAATTAGCCATTTCGCTGGCGGAGGCGGGTAAAGACGTGGTGATGATTGGCCGCGGCGGCGAGGAGACCCTGGCGAGAGATTATCCGCAATCGCGCCGCTATTACGTTATCCGCAAACTATGCGATGTCAACGTGGTAAGAGCTTTGCCTTATCAGCAGCGGGTGACTAATCCCAGGGTAATTTATTTTGTAGATGTGGAAAAGATTGACGACGCCGGCATTCATCTGGTGAGCCGTGAAGGTGAGCATGAGGTGCTTCCTTATGATACGCTGATTATCTCGCGGGAGCGGGCGAGCAACAACGCGGTGTACGAGATGCTGAAAGGCGCCGCGCCGGAGGTGTACAACATCGGGGACTCTGCCAAGGTGGGAGACATCAAGGAAGCCGTCTGGGCTGCCAACGAGATTGCCCGTAAGATTTAACCACAAATTAAAAGAGGGCGGTATTTAACTACCACCCTCTTTTTTTACTCGTCCTGTTGATCCAAGAACCCCGGTTGCCGGTAGGCGGGGTCAGGATATACATAAAACCCTTTGCCTGTTTTTATACCCAATTCACCGCGTTTTACATAAGGTTCAAGAAAATTTAGAACGATGTCCCGTTCTGATATTGTCGGATTGCTTCGAGCTACATCGTATGCGAGGTCAATCCCAACGGCGTCGATGATGCCAAAGGGTCCGTAGGGATTACCGCTGGTTATCATCCAGGCGCGGTCAATATCATGCGGGGTGCCGCTACCATTCGCTGCGAGCTTTAAAGCAGTCATATTCAGGTTGATTAAGAGGTTATTGTATAGATAACCCGGGGTTTCCTTTCTCATCACCATCGGTACAAGCCCGATGCTCTTCACAAATTCCTTTAGAGAGTTTACGGTTTTCAGGGAGGTTTTTTCGCCTCGCATAATATCTACTAAAAGCCCCAACCCCGAATGGAAATGCATGGCAGCAAAGCGTTCCGGATGAACCAAAATCTTTGCGATGTCAGTGACTGGTAAAGAGGATGTGTTCGTGGTGATTATCGTGTTTTCCTTACACAAAGATTCGAAATTCGCATGTAACTGTCGTTTTAATTCCAAATCTTCCGGGATAGATTCACTTATAAAATCCGCTTCAGCCGTGGCTATTCTGGCATCGGTGGTCATGAGGATTTGTTTTAATATCGCGGAGTTATCCGCAGGCTGTCCGATGCCCATTCTCAATGCCATTTCAAACATTTGTTTTTGGCGTGCTTCTACTTGTGCCAGTGCTTTCTCCGATACATCGAAAAGTGCCACCTGGTAGCCTGATTTAGCGGCTTGTATTGCTATTTGTGTACCCATCGTGCCCGCGCCGATAACGCACACCCTTTTTCCCTTTTGTCCATTCATTGATTAAAGTACCCCCACAACCGTGTGCTAATAAACAGAAGAGAGTGTTTACCACCCTCTTCTGTTAAGTGTAGGATGATTATTTTTTCTGGAGTTCTTGCCATTGTTTTTGTACGGCTTCCAGTTCCATCTGAATACGCTGCCGGGGGCTGGGTTGCCCGGTGGCGACGTAAGCTCGCATTAATGCCATCGCCTCCGCGCTCTTCACCAGTTCCATAAAAAGTTCGCCTTCGATGGCTAAACCCTGCTCGATGGGCATTTCTCTTGCCAAACTGATGCAGTGTTTGGTATGGGTAATAGCTAATGGGGGTCTGGCTGCCATTGCCCTGGCAAAATCTATCGTCTCGGTCATCAGCGTCAACGGGTCGCAGGCGCGGGTAATCAAGCCGATTCTTTCGGCTTCGTCGGCGAACACCCGGCGCCCGGTGAGCATCAGTTCCAGCGCCCGCGGTAAACCCACCAACCGGGTCATCCGCTGGGTGCCCCCGCTCCCCGGCAGGATGCCTACGTTGACTTCGCCCTGAGAGGCGCTGGCATTTTTTGCCATAAAGCGGAAATCGCATGCCATCGCTAGTTCCAGTCCGCCGCCGGAAAGGTTGGCGTTGATGGCGGCGATGGTGATTTTGGGTCCGCAGCGGTAAACACCGCGCTCAGCCTGTACTCTTTCCAGTTCTTCACAGCACCCGGTATCATTGAGCTCGCAGCCCATCTCTACCAGCTTGGCGACATCGAAATGCAGGATAAAAACATCCGGCATGGCGCTGGTAATAATCCCCACCCGGGTGTCGGGGTCTTTATAGAAATCCTCGACGATATCGTTGAATTCCAGATGAACTTCGCTCGTCCAGATGTTGTTGGGCGGGTTAAAAAACTTCCAGACGACAATCTTGTCTTCTTTTTCCACCATAAAATGACGTGGTTTTACGGACATTGTTTTTCCCTGCCTTTACCTGCGTTTTCTCGGGCGTCAAGCTATGGTTTTTTCTGGCAGTCCTCCCATTGTTTCTGCACCGCTTCCAGTTCCAACTGGATGCGCTGCCGGGGGCTGGGCTGCCCGGTACTGACGTAAGCTCGCATTCGGGTCATTGCCTCTTCGCTTTTTACCAGTTCCTGGAAGAGGGTTCTTTCCATTTCCAACCCCTGAGAAATGGGCATATCACAGCCTTCGTAGATGCATTTCTTGATATGAGCCACCGCCAGCGGCGGTCTTTCTGCCATTGCTTTAGCGAAGTTCATTGTCTCGGTCATCAGCATCATCGGTTCGCAGGCGCGGGTAATCAAGCCGATTCTTTCGGCTTCGTCGGCGAACACCCGGCGCCCGGTGAGCATCAGTTCCATGGCTTTGGGCAAGCCCACCAGGCGAGTCATGCGCTGGGTGCCCCCTCCTCCCGGGAGAATGCCTACATTCACTTCACCCTGCGCGGCGGCGGCATTCTTGGCCATAAAACGGAAATCGCAAGCCATTGCCAGTTCCAGTCCGCCGCCGGAGAGATTGGCGTTGATGGCGGCAATCACTACCTTGGGGCCACGACGGTAAACGCCGCGCGGCTTGGGGCGCTCCGCCGGCTGCGCCGGCGTATTTTTCTGCAGTTCCTCGCCGGATTTTACCAGCGACCCGACATCGAAGTGCAGGATGAAGACATCCGGCATGGCGCTGGTGATGATACCCACGCGCATCTCCGGGTCTGCGTACAGCTCCTCGACCAGGTCATTGAATTCGAGGTGTGTTTCTCCTGTCCAGATGTTGTTAGGGGGATTATAAAACTTCCAGACCACTACCCTGCCTTCCTTCTCCACCATGAAAAACCGGGGTTTGATCGCCATGCTTTCTCCTTCCTTTCTTATCTGCAACGCTACAGCAGAATACGCCGTTTGGATATATTAAGGTGCGTCACCGCGAGAATCAATAATAAAGTAAACGTCTGCATATTCTCACAAGCGTGGCATTCCTGTCAAGAGCAAGGCAATTTTGCCCTGACGCCGGAATATTGGTATAATATGACATAATATTTTGGCTAAGGTATATTAAAGTATTGATATGGCGGTAGATTCTAACCTATTTATAATGATTCCCTACCTGGCGGATTTGTCCTTTTCTGAAAAAGAATCCGTCAAATCTTTGTTTTTCGAAAAAACATTACGCCGCGGCGAGATGGCTTTTCTGGAAGAGGAACCGGCGGATACACTCTATGTGCTGGTGGATGGCGTGATGAAAATATTCAAGACCTCTGCTAACGGGAAAGAGCAGATCATCAGCCTCGCGACCCCTTACGAGGTGTTGAATGATACCTCGATATTCGATGGCGGACCGAATCCGGTGAGCGCGCAGGCGATGAGTCCGGCGGTGCTTTACGGCATAAAAAAAGACAAACTGGAACAGGTTATCCGTCAGTATCCGAAGATTACCTTAAGCATCATCAAGCTCCTGACCGAACGCACCCGGCGGCTGTTGACTTTGATCGAAGATTTATCGTTTAAGCACGTTATCGGCAGGGTGGGGAAGATACTGCTGGAACATGTCAGCGACACTGCCGGGAAGCCGCAGCGTTTGACACAGCAGGAGATGGCGGCTATCGCCGGCACGGCAAGAGAGGTGGTTGCCCGTTCCCTGAAAACCCTGGAAGAGCGCGGTATGGTGAAAATCGACCGTAATAAGATTCTCATTACCAACAAGCCGGCGCTGGAAGAAATGATTATGGAATCCGCGTGAGACAAAGGTTACAGATAATGGGAGTTGGAAATATTATTATCGTCATTACAGGGGGGCGATTCTCATGGTAGAAATGCCGTCCATCGATCAGAAAAAATGCAATAAATGCGGACTTTGCGTCGTATCCTGTAAATGCGGGGCGATAGTGTGGTCCGGGGATACTGTAACGATTATCGAAACTGAAGAGTGCCACTGGTGTACCGTTTGCGAAGCTGTGTGCCCCACCGGGGCATTATCCTGCGGTTACGAAATTACCATCGAAAGAAAGTAATCAGCCTGAAAATCTTTTTTTAAACGAGGGGAATCATTCCCCCTCGTTTTGTTTTTGCGACCTTGGTTACATTCACCGCTAAATACCTGTACTACTATTTTAATGAACAGGAGGTGAAGACGATGTTGAGATGGAGATTGAAAGCCTGTCCCCGGTGCCAGGGTGATGTGTATATTGATAAAGATGCTGACGGCTGGTTCGAGCAGTGCTTGCAGTGCAGTTGCCGCCGCGAGTTTAGGGAAATAGGGTTATTCCAGCGTGATGCGGTGGGTGTGGGTAGTACCAGAGAAGATTGGTCAAAGGATGCCGATTATTGACGATCGGGTAATCTTTGGGTTTGCCATCTGGCGCCCCAGTAGTAAAATCCGAGCGCGGCGATACCGCCGGAAAGCCCGATGGTGCCCCAGATAAAGATAGGCTGCCGGGGAAAAACATCCAGCAGGACACCGCCGATGAGCGGCGCAAAAGAAAAGCCAACTGTAGAGCTTAACCCGAAAAACCCCATATAGCGGCCGCGTTTTTCCTCAGGCGACGCCCGCGCCACCACGGCGGAAGACAGCGGGGAAAAAATTACTTCTCCGAAGGTGACCAGCACGATGGATAAGACCGCCCAGTTGAAATGGTTCACCCAGCCCAGTGTCAAATACCCGAAGCCGTAGAGTAAGGCGCCCGCCATTAATCCCTTGTGAATCGGGAATTTGGCCGTGAGCCAGGCTGCCGGGAACTGGGTGAGCACCACGATAATCCCGTTGGTGGTTAATAAGAAACCGTATTGAGAAGTGGAAAATGCAAGCCGGTCGACGGCAAATACCGAAAGCGTGCTGCCGAGCTGTGCCATCGAGGCGAACAACAGCAGGCAGATAATACAAAAAGCTAAGAAGGAACGGTCTTTGGCAACCGCCAGTGTCGAGCGTAAGTTTACCGCTTCCTTGTTCCCGGTGTAGGATTCTTTAAGGAACAACAGCACCAGCAGGGCGGTCCCGGCGCAGGCAATGGCGGAAAAACCCAGCAGCCAGCCGTAAGAAATAATCCCCATCATATAGCCCCCGAGCGCCGGCGCGACGGCAAACCCGATATTGCCGCCGATGCGCACCAGGGCGTAAGATTCAGTGAGCTTGTTCCGGGGGGCGACGTCAGCGATTATGGCGCCGACGGTGGGGTTGATTGTTCCCAGGATGCCGCGTGAAGTGATATAAGCCGCGCTGATTAACCACAGGTTCACCGAAAAGCCCACCAGCAGCGCCAGCCCAACGTAAGCGAGTATGCCGATAGCAGTCACTATCAGCAGCAGTTTACGCCGGCCGAATTTATCGGAAAGCATACCGCCTACCATATTGGTTGCCGCGGAGCACAGTCCCCCGATGAGAAACAACAACCCAACCAGGCTCATCGAAATGCCGCGCTCTTCGTGTAAATAAAGCGCCAGGAACGGGAAAGAGACCGAAAAGCTGCAGGTTACAAAAAAATCAATGCCGGTTAATAACCAGATAACCGGCGGGTAACCACGAAATAATCGGGGTATTTGGGGTACGTCCGGGGTTTTGAGACTCACTTTTGCATTATACCACTACAGGGGAGCGGATTGACGCTCTGATTTATTTATGTGAACTCAAAGGCTAGGACGGCGTCACGAACTTATAGCCTTCCCCATAATCGGTGAGGATAATCCGCGGCGGGTTATCCTTGAGCTTGCTGCGTAACCTCCGCACGTAGGTGCGCAGTTCATCGGTATCCACCGGCTCTTTACTCCAGACTCCCTTGGCAATGACCTCCCCGGGTAAGGTGTTTTCCGCGTTTTCCATCAGTACATATAGCAATTTAGCCTCAGTAGGTGTAAGTTTGGTGGTCTTGCCTTTCAGGGTAACCTCGGCGTTGGAGAGATTCAGCGTCAATTTACCGCGGACAATGTTGGGTTTATCTTTATTGGTGCCGGTAGTAGCGGCATAACGCCGGAGTACGGCATTGACACGGGCAACCAGGTCGCGCGGGCGGAAGGGTTTGATAATATAGTCGTCAGCGCCGATTTCCAGCCCCCGGGTCTGGTCTTCCTCTTTGCCCCGCACTGTCAGGATAATGGTGGGGATATCAGAGAATGTCCGTACTTCCTGTAGCACATCAAACCCGTCAATATCGGGAAGGTTGAGGTCCAGAATCAAAAAATCGCAAGGAGTATTTTTCAGGGTTTCAATGCCACGTTTGCCTTCTGCCGTGACAATCATTTCCGACTCCGGCCAGCGTAATTGTAAACACAAAGAGACGGCTTCCACTATTTCCGGGCTGTCTTCAATTATCAATACCTTCATTTATTCTGCCTCCCCTTGATTTGAGCGGTCCTCCGGATTTTGCTCCATTTCACGCCAGATTGGCAGTGTAAAGTAAAAAATATTTCCCTGCCCTTCTTTGCAAATCACGCCGATTTCACCGCCCTGGAGCTCAACCAGTCTCTTAGAAATCGCCAATCCCAGACCCAAACCGGAAACACGCTGCTGCTCTTCATTGCTGCCGCCGCGATAGTAGGCGTTAAAAATCCTTTCGCGGTCTACCTCGCTGATGGTAGGCGCAGAATCTTTCACTTCCAGCGTAATCATACTGTCATCAGCCTTGGCAAGAATTGTAATGTGACCTCCCGCCGGTGAAAACTTATTGGCGTTGGAAAGCAAATTGAGAATGACTTCCGTTGTGCGCTCCCGGTCGCCTTTAGCCTGGGGTAAGGTAATGGGAATGACTATTTCTAGAGATTGCTCTTTGTTTTTGAACAAAGAAGATAACTGCGAGGTCAAATCCTCAATTATCTCTCCCATATCCAACGGGGTGAGGTTCATTTCCAACCGCCCGATTTGAATTCTTGCCAGGTCCAGCAGTTCGCCAACCTTCCGGTCCATTAACCAGGCGCTGCGGTTGATATTATTCAGCAAGCGTTCCCGTTGTTCTAACGGGATATTAACGATATCTTCCGCCGTCATCAGTTCGGAAGATGATATGATGGCAGTAAGCGGCGTCTTCAGTTCGTGGGCGACGTGGTGCAGGAATTCAGTTTTTTGTTCATCCTGCCGTTGTAATTCTTTGCGCACCGAAAGTTCCTGCGCGTAAAGGCGGGCGTTTTCCAACTCAATAGAGATACGACTTGTAACCGTGATAATGCGGCGTAAATCCTCATCTGAGTACGGTTGCTCCGATTTTTTCTGACCCATCAATAACAAACCGATAACTTCGCCTTGGTTGGACTTAAGTGGGACGAACATATGGATATCTAAATGGGTGATATCTGTCTTTTCTTTCATTGTAATCGCCTGTAACTTGGGGTCTAGTTCCAGTTGCAATCTAGGTAATACCCCTTTGTTATTGTTTAGCCACTCAATGATAGGGCTGCTTTTCGATATGGAAATATGGCTTCCCACCTTTTCGGTCGTTGCAATGGGATTGAATACTCCCGTTTTTTGCAATAATAAAAGATAGACACTGGGTACTTGAAAACCCCTTGCGACGAGTCCAACCAGCGAAGAACTGAGTTCTGGTAGATTGCTGATATCATGGCTTTCCTGGCTGAATTTCTCCAATTCGTTTAAAAAATCATACTGGTCGCGGTAAAACCACCTGTCTACCTTTTGTTGGACTCCACGCCATAATGCCTGTAATACTAAGGCAGCTGCCAGAAGCAGAAAAATGTGAGCCCATTGGGGTAAGGATTGCTGCAGGATGGTGCTAAATAATACAATCAATCCAACGTAAATGATGCCGACAGTTGTACTGGTTAGTAGATAAGCGACACCTTTACGTACGATAATCCGGATATCGAGCAAATGGAACCGCAATACAGCAATGGTTGCTAAAGCCCCGAAGATGACATTGCCAATCAACCCGATAGGGGGCACAGTAGTGCTAAGTGTGGAAGTATAATCCACTATTCCACCTGCCATAGCAAAAAAGATGCCTACCAGGATATAAATATAAGAATTGCGTTCTTCGTAGGTATTAGAACGCCGATAGGCGCGGATGAAATTAACGATACCCAGAATCAGGAAAACGTATGAGATAGCCGCGGTAAACTGATTCAAGGACGAATATATCGGCAAATAACCCCAGGCATCTATAATTACATCTTCAACCAGTAGACCGGCGATGGACATGAAAAACACCACAACAAATAGCCCGTAAATAACCGCCAGCATCCATGGTTTGACTTTTAACCTTGTGTGCAATATGGAAAAATGTAAAAAAGTGGCGCTTGTAAGAATGCCACTCGGAGCGATGGTTTGTGCCCACACTTTCGCATGGGCAGTGTCCGGGCTTGCTCTTAAAGCAAAAATGAATAATCCCCAAAGACCCATTCCTGCCAGGTATACGGCAAAAAGGCGATAGTTAGCCTTGCGGTAATTTCGATATAGCACGAGTATGGCCAGAAAAAATGCTACCGCAAAGGCGAGAATCGGGGGTACTTGATTAACAACGTCTAATAAGGACAAAGCACTTTTACTCCTGCTTCAATCAGTCCCTAAAAGCTTTTTAATGGCATCCTCGGTTGGGTTCATATGGGGTGGTTTTAAGTGGGCTAAATCAGCGCCTTCGGCTTTTCGCTTATCATAGTAACGCTGGTAACTGCCATTATCCAGAATTTTAACACTTACCGGCATTGTCTGCATTTCGTGTATCGCTTCTGCGTAGAGCGCGGAATCTTTTATTAATTCATCATGGATTTTTAATTCAAGGACTTGAGGATTTTCCGGTTCCTTCATTTCGATGTATATCTTTAAAATGGGGTTCGAACCAACATACTCTTTCCGTGCCGACCAATCCTCGTATTTAACTCCGATATTGTCAATTGCCTGCCATAATGTTCTTTCATCTAAACGAACAATGCTGTACAGGTCAATCAGGAAGTCGGCTCGACTGTAAAAAGTAATGTGGGGTAATTTAATACCATTCTCCGCATCTTCCAAAGCGGTCACTTTAATTAAGTCCCCAGGCCGGTAACGCATTAGGTGCATGCCATGAAAATTAGTGATTACTACTTCGTATATTTTCCCAACCTCAAGCTCGTTGATCAGGACAGTCCTTGGTTTGAAAGCAGTGTCCTGGCGGCTCCTCAGCCAATCTTCTTCCGGGATAAACTCCAAAAACGCAAGGTATGGATAGAAAGTCATATCTTTTTTTGCCCAAGTCTGCATTGTAACGACTCCCATTTCTGACATACCATACATTTCGTGGGCGTCCTTTCCCCAGTAATAACGGAGCTTTTGACGATAAATACTGGTATCGGTGCCCCCGCAGGCAATTCCCTTCACAGGCCAGAGGTCACGGGGCATCATCGGCCGCTTTTCAATTTTACTAATAATAAACCCCCGCAACATACGGTATAAAACTGGCGGTCTAAGCATATAAGGTGTGATTTTCATACCGCGCGATCTAGCAGTCATATTTTCCCCGACCTTAACCAGTACAGTACTGATAGCGCCTACGAAATCCGCGCCATCGTTTAACGCCATCTTAAAGCCAAGCGCGATTCTTTCCTGAAAATCAAGTTTTTCCGATATTTCCGGTGGTGGGATGAATTTTATATTAAATCGATTTGCAAGAGCATAGCCGCTGATGCCGGAAATATAAGGCGACGGCGCCAGTATTGAGAGTAACCGGCAGCCGTCCGGAATATTTACGTTGCCCTTACGGTCGGCAGCGGCTAATATCATTCCGGTCATTGTAGCGTCAGCGTATTTTTCCAGCCCATCTTCCGTCCAAGGTATCCATTTGAATTTCCCGCCTCTGCCAGAGCTATGTGCCCACACGGCTGGTTTAGTGGCTAGAAACTCCGTTTTACCTTCTTCCCCGATATAATCGGCATAATGAGTGTTATAACTGGTCAAGGGCGCCATTTGTCTGAATTCTTCCATCGTTTTCGGTTTTTTACCGTTGAGCAGTTTCTTCCAGAGCGGGCTTTCTCCTACTACTCCTAGTTGTTCTTCTAGTAAACGTTTCTGAATTTCAATGAATTCCGGTACACTAAGGTCAAGAAAACCGCAAAACCGTTTCCATATTAATTCAGAATCGCCGGATTGGAAAATAGTTTCTCGAGTTATCATTTCGCCTCCTTAAGCGTTAACGAACCCCGTGAACAATGAAATCGTTATATAATTGGAAATCTTCTATGTGTAGTTGTTTCATTGTCAATCTTTGGAATATCGCTTCGACATCTAATCTACTATAGAAACGCCGTTCTTTACGGAACAGGAAGGGCAGATATATAAAGGCAGCAACGATGGTAGAGAGGAAAAAAATTGGTATTTTCAGATATTGTTTGTTATGCCAATCGTGCTTGATAGCGCTGCCGATAACCTGCATTCCGAATCTAAAATCTTCTTTACCTGAGGGGAATGTGACGGCAAATTTCCCGTTGTCTTTAAGCACCCGCATCAACTCCGCCGCGGCTTTTTGGGTATCCGGCACGAAATCCATGACGTGAACACATAGGACTTTATCAAAGCTTTTATCCGGGAAATCCAGCGCCTGTATATCCATCAATTTGGTTTCCAACCTCAGGTTGTGTTTTTGAGCTTTTCTCTGGATTTTACGCAAGGCATTGATAGAAGTATCGATACCTGTGATTTTGATATTCGGGTAGTCCTGCAGTATTTTAATGGCCTCGTTGCCGGTGCCGATGCCGGCGCAGAGTAAAGCATCTCCCTCCTTCAACTCGAGCTTGTCGATGCAGTTCTGTTGAAGTTGGTGATAAGGGGCACTCTGGGATACGATAAAATCGTAAACCGGGTTATAGACATGGTCAAAATAAAATCTCATACCCGAACCCCGGAGAGCGCCCCCTTTTCCCTATAATTCCATATCGCCGTAGAACCGGTCGCTGATAACCGGGATTTCGTCCAGCCCGGGGTTAGCATTCGTCCACTCGGTGAGAATGCCCTGGGCGAAATAGAAAGCCTCTTCCACCGTGACCACCCCGTCCGCAGGGTAATAATCCGCTGCCCCGTAGGTCAAGCCCAGCGTAAAGAAGAAGAAAGAGAATAATCCCTGCTCAATCCAGCCAAGCTCCGGGATTTCCACGGCGCCAAAGTCGGCGTATGCCGGGCCGTATTCGCCGGAGATACCGTCCTGGTCGGTTGCCATCACTACAATTCTGCCCAGCCCGCCGAATTCAGCGAATGTCTGAGCATAGCAGCAATCCAGCCCGATAACGAGGCGGTTGGTTTTCAAAGTATTGAAAGCTTTATTCAGTTCGCGGTCCCAGACCACGGCTGGAGTATAATCGTTACCATCATCAGCCCAGACTACCAAGCCGGCCTTATCGCCCACCCGCGCCGGGTTCCGGCCGGCGGCGGTATAAACGGCGCTGTGCCCGCTGAAGTAAAAGACGACCTCATCGTTCTTAGTGACCTTTTTCTTTAATTGTGCCAGCGTGCCGAGGACGGCGCCGCGGGTGGCGGCGCTATCTACCAGCAGGGTCACGTTCCCCGGGTCAAACCCGTAAACTCCGACGAGCCCCTGGTAAATGGCATAAGCGTCGTTATCAGCGTAAAAAAGGTCCAGTCCACCTTCCAGTACGCTGCCGGCGCCCGGGTAATCGGAAATGCCGATAATCACGGCGTAGCGGTTCCCTTTCACCGGCGCCCCGATAAAACCAGCCGGCGCGGCGGGTTTTTGCCAGCCGTGCATAAAGCCTTTTACTTTTTCGGGAAGTTCTGAAAGGTTAACCCCGGCGGATTTTTTCATTATTGTCGCGCCGTCCAGTCCTGCTCCCGTACCGTCCGCGGCAACTGCCGCGGGCAGTAATATCACTCCTAATAGAGCCAGGGTGGTAAATACCGCGATAAGCTTTTTCAAAGTTGCACCTCCTGTATCAGTTGAATTAAATCATAATCAAATTTACATAAAATGTAAATAGTATATTAGTCATAATACGGTTGCAACTTGTGAAGGATTATAACAGATAATTCAAATTTGTGTCAATCATTACACAAATGAATTAGAGACAAAAAGGAATAGATTGCCGTTTAGATAGCGTTTTGTGATATGATGACTTAAGAAAAGCAGGTGGTAATGCCAGTGAAAACGCGGATGAAGCTAAAGTTTTTAGGCGCCAGCAAGAATGTAACCGGCTCCCGGTTTCTGTTGGAAATAAACGAAAAGAAACTGCTGATAGATTGCGGTTTACACCAGGAAAGAGAGCTGAAAGAGCGTGACTGGGGCCCGTTCCCGGTGGCTCCGAATTCAATCGACGCTGTATTGTTGACCCATCCTCATCTGGACCATAGCGGTTTTTTGCCGAAACTGGTGCGTCTGGGTTATAAAAACCCGGTATACTGCACGGCAGCCACGGCTGATATCGTGAAGGTCATGCTGCTCGACTCTGCCAAGATACAAATGATAGACGCCGAGAATAAAAAGAAACGGCACGAAAAAAAACAGATAAAAGCTCCCCATCCGGAGATACCCTTATATACCACCGATGATGCCGAAGCGTGTTTTCCCTTGCTCTCACCCTTAAAATACCTGCAAAAGATCGATTTGGGCGACGGGGTGACGGCGCGTTTCCATAACGCCGGGCATGTGCTGGGCGCCGCGATGATTGAAATATTAGTTGAAGAAAAAAAAGACTGGCGGCGGCTGGTGTTTTCCGGTGACATCGGACGTTGGGATCGCCCCATTATTCACGACCCGTCAACCTTCGAACAGGCTGATTACGTTATTACTGAATCGACTTACGGCGAGAGGAGTTTACCCCCGGGAGAAAACATGCTGGCGGAATTTGTGGAAATAGTGAAATCGACGCTGCAAGCCGGCGGCAACCTGGTGATTCCCAGCTTCGCGCTGGAGCGCGCCCAGGATATTCTCTACTATCTTTTTAAAGCGCTGGATGCCCGCCTGATTCCCCCGGTGAAAGTATACCTCGACAGCCCGATGGCGGCGGATATCACCGAAATTTTCAGGAATCACGCCGAGTTGTTTGATGATGAGATGAAGGCGCTTATCGCGCAGCAAAAGACGCCGTTCCATTTCCCCGGGTTGCGGTTTGTGCACGACGCCGAGGAATCAAAACAGTTGACCACAATCAAAGGTCCGGCGATAATTATCGCCGGTTCGGGGATGGCAACCGGCGGCCGTATTAAATTTCACCTTGCAGCAAATATCAGCCGCCCGGAAAGTACCGTCATGTTTGCCGGCTACCAGGCGGTGGGCACGCTGGGTAGAAACATCGTTGACCGTCCGGAGGAAGTGCGTATACTCGGGGACTATTATCCCGTGAAAGCGCGTGTTATTCAGATTCACGGTTTTTCTTCACACGCGGATAGAGAGCAGTTGTTACGCTGGAATTACGCTCTCAAGCAGCCGCCCCGGCAAATTTTTGTTGTGCACGGTGAAGAAGAGGCTGCTCACAGCCTGGCGGAAACTATCCGCCGGGAGAAAGGGTGGCAGGTCGCGGTACCGGGCTACCTGGACGAGTACGAACTGGACTAACCCTGGTATTTAATCGCTTTCCGTCCCACCAGTTCGTGGCGGATGTACCATTTTTGCACTACTTCCACGACGGCGTCCGGGGTATCGCAAATACGCAGCAAGTCAAAGTCATCCGCAGAAATGTATTCATTTGCCAGTACCGTGGCACGCAGCCAGTCTAAAAACCCTTTCCAAAAATTACTATCATATAGTATTACTGGAAAAGGTTTCATTTTTTTTGTCTGTACCAAAGTCAAAACCTCAGTAAGTTCGTCCAAAGTTCCCAGCCCGCCGGGCATGATAATGAAAGCGCTGGCATACTTCACGAGCATTACTTTACGGATAAAAAAGTGGTTAAAAGTAATAACTTTCGTGGCAAATGCGTTACAGGTTTGTTCATTAGGCAATTCAATGTTAAGCCCGATAGATTTAACGCCAGCTACAAGCGCGCCTTTATTGGCGGCTTCCATTATTCCCGGGCCGCCGCCTGTGATAATGGAAAAACCCAGCTCGCCAAGTTTACGGGAGATTTCAACGGTTTGATTATATAGTGGTGTTTCCGGCAGCAATCTGGCAGAGCCGTAAATACTGACTGCGGGCTCTACCCCCTGCAGTTTATCAAAACCCTCTACAAATTCCCCGATAATGCGGAACATCCGCCACGTATCTTCTTTAGCAAGGGTGTTTATTTCATATTCGTTAGCCATTTTTACCTCCGACCTTTAGTAAAATGATATTAGCATATTTAGAGCAAGGATTGACACTTTTTTATCTTTCACGTTATTCTAGTACCACTGGTAGAATCAGATACTGGTACCATATTGAACAACTCCCAATCCCGCAATAAAATTTTCGAAAGGAAAATATGACTAGCGAAAATACTGCGATATTGTTCAGTTCTGTTTTTCTTACCCGGGGTGCGTTGACGGAGAGCGGCATCGCCCAGCTTGCTGCTTGGGGAAAAAAGTTAACGGAAATCGGCGCAGTAAAGGATACCGAAGGGAATATGAGCTACCGCTCCAGCCTGGGCTTTATCATCACCGGCACCAATGTGGCGCTTGATAATATCAACGGGGAAACAACGACGGAGATTACCGGCGTGGTCTACGGGCTGCATCGTCCTTCCGTGTACGTGAAGGGAATGGTGGCGCCTTCCCGCGAGACGCTGCTGCATACCCAGATTTACGAAGCCAGAGAAGATATCCGCGTTATTTTTCACGTTCACGACAACGAAGTGATGGCGCGGGCGGAAAAATTGAGGATTCCGGTGACCGCGGCCGAGCAGCCGGCGGGTTCTCCGGAACTGGCGCAGGAAGCTGTCAGGCTGCTCAAGGAAAACCCGAACATTCGCTATTTTATTCTAAAAAATCACGGCGCGGTAGCGCTGGGCGCCAGTCTGGATGAGGCAGGTAAACTTATCGAGACAATGCGGTCGAAAGTCAGGAATACAAAAACGGATAAATCCCAGAAAAAGTAGTTGTAAATAAGAATCCGGTGAATCAGGCGCCGTATTTATTGAGTTTAAGCGCATTCGCCATCAGCAAAGGCATAATCTGAGTGGCGGGAAAAATCCCCAGACCGCCCCGTAAGCAGGCAGACTCTGAGAATTCCTTTACTCCATCGTGCCGGCAGTAGGGTGAATAAAGAAGCGTAGGCACCGGGTGCCAGCTATGTCCCTTGAGCACGGCCGGGGTGGAGTGGTCGGCGGTGACAACCAGCGCCTCCGGTCGCAGCGCCATTATTTCCGGGATAAGCCGGTCGATTTCTTCAATACCCTTCACTTTCCGGGCGAAGTCGCCGTCTTCTCCGGCAGCATCGAGCTTTTTAACGTGGACAAAGAAGAAATCGTGTTCGGAGTAATGCTTTTTCAGCGTGGCGATTTCATCTTCGAATGTCGTGCCGGTAGCCAGTATTTTCATTCCCACCAGTCTTGCCAGCCCGCGGTACATCGGGTAGGTGGCAATTGCCGCCGGGTTGAGTTTGTAAATGTCCTGCATCGAGGGAATATCCGGCTGCTGCGAGAAACCGCGCAGGAGCAGCATATTTGCCGGGGGTTCTTTTGCCAGGATGGTTTTGGCGCGTTCGATGAAGAGATTGGCAATGCGGGCGGTCTTCTCTGCGGCAGCGGCAGCAGCGTTTACTTTAAGGGGAGGTTTGCCGGTCTGCTGGGGGTCGGTTTCCGTGAGCTGCGCGCTCAATCCGGCGCCGCGGAAGACCACGACGAAGCGGTGCTCTTTCACCGGGGTGGTGATAATGCGCACATCTTCGATGGTCATCTCGAGCATTTTGCACAGCCGGGTGTTAATCCCGGTGGCGATGCGCCCGGCACGACGGTCGGTAATCAACCCGTTATCATCCACGCTGCAAAAATTGCCGCGGGCGATGACATCGGTTTTTTCAATGGGGAAATCGATGCCGACGGCTTCCAGCACGCCGCGACCGATGTTAACTTCAATCGGGTCGTAACCGAAAATGGCGGTGTGCCCCGGCGCGCTGCCGGGAGTAATGCCGTAACTCACCGGCACGCTCAAACCGCAAACCCCCTGCGCCGCCAGTTTATCGAGGTGGGGAGTGCGGGCGGTCTCCAGTTCGGTTTTCCCGGTAGCATCCGGCAGCCCGCCCAATCCATCCAGCACCAGCAGTATAATTTTGCTGGGAGTGGACTGAGCGATGGCTTTTATATGTTGTTGTGTAAACATCAGCGTTACTTATCGAGCAGCGATTCAACACCCGGGAGCTTTTTGCCGCTGAGAAAGCTCATCGACGCCCCGCCGCCGGTGGAGACGAACGACATTTTCCCGGCTAAACCCATATTAATGACCAGCTCCGCCGTAGAACCGCCGCCAATGATGGTGGCAGCATCGATGCCCGCTAGTATCCACGCCATCGAACTGGTGCCGTGCGAGTACTGAGGGATTTCGTAAATACCCATCGGCCCGTTCCAGAAGACGGTCTGGCATTTTTGCAGTTCTTTGCTGAATTTATCTATGGTCTTGGGTCCGATATCCACGATTTTCATATTTTTCGGTATCTGAGTGATATCTACCACCTGGTAGGCGCCGTTTTCGCTGATATCCTCGGTCACCATCGCGTCCACCGGGAGCGTCAGCCGGGCGCCGTTGCCGTCCACTTTTTTAATGAGATTCTCGGCAACATGCAGGCGGTCTTCTTCATACAATGATTGCCCGATTTCGTAACCTTTGGCTTTGAGAAAAGTGGCTGCCATGCCACCGCCGATAAGCAGAAAGTCCACCTTGGACATCATATTTTCCATCAGGGCGACTTTATCGCTGACCTTAGCGCCGCCCAGCAGGGTGCCGAAGGGGTGCGCCGGGTGTTTGAGTAAATCCCCGAGGGTATCAATTTCTTTTTCCAGCAGCAGTCCGGCAACCGCCGGCAGGTGGCGGGTGATGCCGACCATCGAAACGTGATTGCGGTGGGCGGTCCCGAAAGCATCATTGACGTAGGCCTCCGCCAGTTTGGCGAGCTGCCGCGCAAAAACAGGGTCGTCTTTTTCCTCTTCTTTATGGAAGCGGAGGTTTTCCAGCAAAAGGACGTCGCCATCCCGCATGATATTGACGGCTGCTTCCACTTCCGGTCCGATGCAGTCCCGGGTAAAAGCCACCGGTTTGCCGAGTATGCCGGAGAGACGGGCGACCACATGGGACAGGCTCATCTTGGGGTCGAAAACCCCCTTTGGACGCCCGATGTGGGAAGCAAGAATCACCCGGGCGTTGTGGTTGAGTAAATACTGAATGGTCGGGACGCTTGCCTGTATGCGGCTGTCATCCATAATGCGCCCGGTTTTATCATCGATGGGGACATTAAAATCAGTGCGGAGAAAAACCCGTTTTCCGGCGACATCGATATCGCGTACAGTCTTTTTATGCATTCCTCACCTTTGTCCAGTTATTTGACCGCAAGGATTTATTATACCACTTTCTTATCCGGTTATTAGCTTGTCCTTTTCCGGCAGCATTGATAATACCTGCGTGACGATGCCTTTGACATCCAGTCCGTATTTTCTTCGCAGCAGGGACTGGGCGCCGTGTTCAATGAACTGGTCCGGCAGCCCCATACTCTGGATGACAATATCATTCAGTCCGGCCTGTTTGATGGCGCCGGCGACATAGGTGCCGAAACCGCCGTTAAGAGTGTTTTCTTCCACGGTCAGGATGCGGCGCGTCTGCCGGGCGGTTTCCAGAATCAATGCTTCGTCCAGCGGTTTCACGAAGCGGGCATTGATGACGGTTGCCTTTATCCCCTGTGTTGCCAGCTCATCGGCGGCATTAACCGCCGGGGCTACCATCGAGCCGATGGCGATGATGCCGATATTGTTTCCCTCACGGAGAATTTCTCCTTTCCCAATGGGGATTTGGCGGAAAGGTTTTTCCAGCGGGACTCCCAGCCCGGCGCTGCGCGGGTAGCGTACTGCCATCGGTTTCCCGGCTTTCGTGGCGGTATAAAGCAGATGCTGCAGTTGGTTTTCGTCCTTCGGGGAAGCGATTATCAGATTGGGGATGAGGCTTAAGTAAGACAGGTCGAAAGCGCCCTGGTGCGTTTTACCGTCGTCTCCGACGATACCCCCGCGGTCGATGGCGAAAACTACCGGCAGTTCCTGCAGGCAGACGTCGTGAATAATTTGGTCGAAACCGCGTTGGAGGAAGGTGGAATAGATGGCCACAATCGGGACAAAGCCCTGCGCCGCCAGCCCGGCGGCAAAGGTAACAGCGTGCTGTTCGCAAATACCCACATCGAACACCCGGTTGGGGAAGGCTTCCTGCACCGGGTGCAGGGAATTGCCTTCAGGCATCGCCGGGGTGATAACCACGATTTTCTCATTATCCCTTGCTAACTGCAGAGTTGTCTGGGAAAAGACTTCGCTGTAGGTGGGGGCGCCTTTAGCGCCGCCGTTTTTGCCGGAAATGCCGTGGAAATAGACCGCGTCTCCCTCCGCCGGCTGGTAGCCTTTGCCTTTAGTCGTCAACACGTGCACGAGGATAGGCTTGGCAGTATATTCTTTGGCGCGCTGTAAAGCGGTAAATAGTTCTTTGAAATTATGCCCGTCGATAGGTCCCAGATAGGTGAAGCCCAACCCTTCCCAGAGGGTCACCGGTTTGAAGAAGCTTTTCACCCAGTCTTCCATTTTGAGGGCGAAGCGGATGGCGTATTTACCCAGGGGTAAAACTTTGAGGAAGCGTTTGCCGGTCTCTTTGCTTTTACGGTAGCGATGGTCGAACCGGACTTTATCCAGAAACCGCGCGATGGCGCCGACGGTAGGTGAAATTGACATGCCGTTATCGTTCAGGATGACGATAAGTTTGGAGCCGAGGTGCCCGGCCTGGTTGAGACCTTCCAGCGCCATCCCCCCGGTGATGGCGCCGTCGCCGATGACGGCGATGACTTCGTACTTTTCGCCTGCCAGGTCGCGGGCAACTGCCATCCCCAGCGCCGCGGAAATCGAGGTGCTGGCGTGACCGGCGCCGAAGGTATCGTGTTCGCTTTCCAGACGGCAGGTAAAGCCAGAAATGCCGCCGTGCTGGCGTAAAGTATCGAATTCGGTTTTTCGTCCGGTGAGGAGTTTGTGAGTATAGGCTTGATGCCCGACGTCCCAGACAATTTTGTCGCGAGGGGAGTTGAAAACGCGGTGCAGGGCGATGGTCAGTTCCACCACGCCGAGATTGGAAGCCAGATGCCCGCCGCACGCGGATACCACGGCAACCATCTCTTCCCGAATCTCAGCCGCAAGTTTTTCCATTTCCGGCAGGGAAAGATTTTTCAGGTCGCCGGGTTGGTTGATATTATCCAGCAGTCTGGTCATGTGTTTAGCCGATTTCATACTAACAATCACCGAGAACGATTGTCAACAAAAATAATAACTCGACCGGTTCTTTACTCGATTTTTTCAGGTAGCGAAGCCAAGTTGGCAAGCCGGGAGAAATTCTGATTTAATAATAACAGAATTATTAGCAGGGGAGGGCAATAATGTTAGAAATTGGCAGTCAAGCCCCGGATTTCAGCCTGAAAGACCAGAGTGGTAAAACCGTGCAACTAGCGAAGTTTGCGGGGAGAAGAGTTTTGCTCTCTTTTCGTCCCTTAGCGTGGACTAACGTTTGCCACGACCAGATGCTTTTACTTGAAGAATTCCATTCCCGTTTTGATGATTTGAATACGATTGCCTTTGGCATCGGTGTGGATTCTGTTCCTTCTAACAAAGCCTGGGCGCAATCGATGTCAATTGTCAACACCCGGCTGCTGGCTGATTTTTGGCCCCATGGCGAGGTAGTGAAGAAATTCGGTATTTTCAGAGAAAAGGATGGTTTTTCCGAGAGAGCAACGATTATTATCGATGAAAAGCAAAAGATTGTTTTTGCGAAAATCTACCCCACCGCACAACTCCCGAGTTTCGAGGAGGTATTTCAATTTCTTGAACGATAAGAGTTTGCCTGCGAATTATTGTGAAATAACACCGCTCAGGTCGTAATCCATCGTCTCAGTGATGCACACCGGGACGATTTTATCGGGAACTAATTCGCCTTTCACTAACACTACCCCGTCTATCTCGGGCGCGTCCCGGTAGCTGCGGCCGATGGAAACTCCCTGTCCAGCGCCTTCAATGAGCACGTCGAGCGTTTTGCCGAGGAACCGGCGGTTCTTTTCCCGCGAAATCTGCTGCTGCATTGCCATCAGACGTTGCCGTCTTTCCTCTTTTATTGCGTCCGGTACGGGGTCGCCAAGGCTGGCGCCGGGAGTCCCAACTTCCGGGGAATAGGTGAAGACGCCCACCCGGTCGAAGCGTATTTCCTCGAGAAAATCGAGTAAGGACTGGAATTCCACTTCCGTTTCTCCCGGGTATCCTACAATAAAGGTGGTGCGGATGGCTAAACCGGGCAGGGCGCGGCGCATTTTTTTCAGCGTGCGGCGTACCCAGTCGGTGTCGGCGGGGCGGCGCATGCGGCGCAAGACCTCAGGATGGGCGTGCTGGAGGGGTATGTCCAGGTAATGCAATATCTGCGGTGATGTTGACATAATGTTGATAAGTTCGTCGGTTACATAGCCGGGGTAGGCGTACAAAATCCGCAGCCACGGCACCCGGGGCACGGTCTCCGTCAGTTGCCGGAGCAGTGTCGCTAGCCCGTTTCTCATTCCCATGTCATAACCGTAATCGGTAGTGTCCTGGGCAATCAGGTTGATTTCAAGAACGCCGTTGTCCTGCAGATAAGCGGCGTCTGCCAGAATATCATTGACAGGACGGCTGAGGGTAGCGCCTTTTATCAGGGGGATGGCGCAGAATGCGCAGGGACGGCGGCAGCCGTCGGCGATTTTCAGATAGGCGCTGGCGCCCGAGATTGATACCGCTCGAGTGTTGTTGAGGTTGGCTTCCGGCAGGGAGCAGGGGTTAGCTTTCTTTTCCAGACTTTCCAGCAGGGATACGATATCCATCCATTGCCGGGTGCCGATGACGCCGTCGATGCCGTTTACCTGTGCTTTGACCGCTTCACCCTCGCGCTGCGTTAGGCAGCCGGCGGCAATGAGCCGCTGCCCGGGTCTCTTTTTGGCTGCCATTTCCCGTAGAACGGCGTAAGACTCCTCGCGGGCGGGCGCAATGAATCCGCAGGTGTTGACGATTAGTGCCTGCGCCCGGCCGGGGGTTTTTACCCGCCGGTACCCGGCGGCGGAAAGTAACTGCGCCATTCCCTCCGTGTCCACGGTGTTTTTGGCGCAGCCCAGCGAGACGATGTGAAATGTTTTATGCATTTACAATTATCATACCCTATTTTATCTTGACGCACTTTCATCGATTTGTTAGACTCAATTCATTGCTTAACGGAGAATAACTTGCTGGAATCATTGGAAAACCTGCCCATCGCCCGGGAACTGATTGTCATTATCATCGCCATGCTGCCTATCTTCGAACTGCGCGGCGCTATCCCGGTCGCTATCAATGTCTTTCAGTTTCCATGGTATTATGCCTTTTTACTGGCGCTTATCGGCAATTTGCTCCCGGTGCCTTTTGTTCTGCTGTTCCTCAATGCCGTGGTGCGTCTGCTGGGCAGGTTTAAGCTCTTACGCCGCTTCTTTGACTGGGTTTTTCAGCGCACCCGGCGGCACACCGGGAGCATCCAGAAGTACGAGACCATCGGACTGACGCTTTTCGTGGGCATTCCGCTGCCGTTCACCGGAGCGTGGACAGGGAGTATTGCCGCGGTGTTACTGGGTATGCCTTTCTGGCGTTCCCTTGTACCCATTACCGTGGGGGTATTGATGGCAGGGGTGATTATGACCTGCCTGTCTTTGCTGGGGTGGTGGGGAGCGATAATCGCCGGGGTGGGGTTAGCCGCGGCGGCGGCTTTCGGGCTGTGGAAAATGTAGCCGTTTAGCCTTGACGTGAATGCGGACCGGTGTTAAATTTATATTGTATATATTGTAGTCAAAGCGCGTCCCTGTAGCTCAGTTGGATAGAGCGGCTGCCTTCTAATTTTCCAAAAACCCTGTCTTTTGCTTTTTTTGAATCTAACCTGCTAACTGCTATCTGCCTGTGTTTTGAGGCCAAAAATTTCGTTGTCGGAAGAGTCAGTTAGCATTTTGTTAGCAAAAATTATATTGTTTTCTATTTTCGGTAGTGTATCATTTTGAAAATCCTAGTTGTTGACTATGCTTGACCGATTTAGTATTCTTAAGGTATGAGAAAACAGAAAAGAGATAGTGATTTCGCCGTGACCGCTTTCCGTGTAATGCAAGAGGCTACTGGGCAAAAAGAAGCCAAACCAGAGAAGCCCTTATCAACTGAGGGTAAGAATCCAAACGCCGTTGCCTTAGGGCGTTTGGGTGGTCTCAAGGGCGGTAAAGCCCGGTCTGAGAAGCTAACGCCGGAACAACGGAAAGAGATAGCTAGAAAAGGTGCTCAAATTCGTTGGGCTGGTAAGCGAGAGGATTGAATCATTTTTTGACCAATTCCTTGCAACACAATGTATGGAATCAGTTGTGGATTAAGAAAGCGCCAACGATATGCTTTTGGTTTGCCTTCTCTTTCAAGAACTGGTCCACGTTCAGATTCACAAAACCTAGCTAAATGTGCTTGAAAAGCTCCTGTTGTATAATCCCTGCCAGTCACAAGTTTAAGAGGTTCCTGAACTGCACCTACCCCAAACCTACCTAGTGAATCTTTCCTACAAAGGGCGCAGGCTAACAATACCTCTTTAAAAAGGCTAGTTTTCATAATCGAATGAACTGCTCGCTCATACTGTTCTTGTAATCCTCCAACAGCGTTTTTTAGCGCCTCTGGAATTGCCTTCTCCAAATCATCATTAGTGAGCTGTAATCTTTTTGATTCAATGGCTTTTCTACCTACCCAAAGTCCAAGTAAATGAGTATAGTGAGGATACCCTTGCGATAATTTTGCCATTTCTTTGTCAAGCCCTGATTCACAGGTAATGCCACAGTATTTACTTCCGTTTAATATTATTTGTGTGAGCTCAGGAATTTCCATTGGTTCTACTTTTATCTGAGCCACGTTACGACTGATTGAGGGATGCTCATTTAATAAATTACTCAAGGTCTGCCCTACTCCTACTAACATTAATGTTGTATTTACTCCATTGTCAGCGAAGTATTTTATCGTGTCAGCTAAAAGGGCTCTTGCATCTTGATTTCTTACTCGGTCAAATTCATCAATAACAATAACTAATGGGCTTCCCAATGATTCTAAAAATATTCTTGCATCACTAGGACTGTTTATGGTGCTATCTAAATCTAATCGCCCAACAATTTCACGAGTTTCTTGTAATCGAAAACCTAACTGGCGTTGCGACATTAATATTTCTTGCCCAATTTTACGCCATATAGAAGTATACGAATCATCGGCGCTACCTGATACCAAAGCACAACGTCGTCCATTTGCTTTATCAGGTTCTTGAACCAAATAAGCGACCACACGGGCAATTGAAGTTTTACCGGTTCCTCTATCCCCGTAAAGCATAACGTGTAAACCGTCTGTATTTATCGCATCTGTGATTCGGTGAAGTAGTTCTAAGCGTCCAGCGAGAAAATCTGGCATGGATATCGGCTGATGAGGTGTAAAAGCTTTTTGAAGTTTTGCAAACAATTCCATTTGATTTATTTCAATTGCCGGGGATTTACCAGTATTACTCTCCATATATCTCCATAACCTCTTAATATTAATTATATAACTACCATATTATATCTTATAACTCTTAATAATAACAATATCCTTTCATAATTTCCTAAGCAAACCCCGAGAAAACACTTGACAATGCTTGAGCGGTATAGTATTATATAGTCAGTTAGATAAGAGGATGTGGATATGAATAAGCTAAGTGTTGAACGCCAAGCACAAATCATCAAAGTACTATGCGAGGGCAATTCCATTAGAAGCACCGCCCGGATTACTGATACCGCTATCAACACAGTGGTTAAGCTACTTCGTGATGTCGGGGCTGCCTGCCTTGAGTACCAGGATAAAACAATGCGGAATTTGAACTGTAAGAAGTTACAGGTAGATGAAATCTGGTCATTCTGCTATGCCAAACAAGACCACCTGCTAGAGAGTAAACAGGGTAAATTGGGGTATGGCGATGTCTGGACATTCACGGCTATTGATGCCGATACAAAACTTGTTCCTTGTTGGTTAGCTGGATTACGGAATGTAGAATGCGCTCGTGAGTTTACTGATGATTTGAAGTCTAGACTTGCCAATAAATTCCAGCTAACTACCGATGGTCATAAGATGTATCTTGAAGCGGTTGAAAGAACATTTGGCTCTGAAATAGACTACGCAATGCTTGTAAAACTCTATGGTCACGAACCAACTGGTGAAAAGAGATACAGCCCTGCAAAGTGCATCGGTGCGAATAGAGAAGTTATACAGGGTAATCCTGATATGAATGCGGTATCTACCAGTTATGTAGAACGCCAGAATTTAACAATGAGAATGGGAATGAGACGATTCACTAGACTTACCAATGCGTTCTCAAAAAAATTAGAAAATCACGTATTCGCTTTAGCTCTTTACTTCGTGCATTACAACTTCGTTAGACCGCATAAATCACTAGCCAACCCATATCCTAGAACTCCAGCAATGGCGGCTGGAATTAGCGACCATATTTGGACAATTGAGGAAATAGTTAAACTGATACCCTAATAGTCATCTTCTTGGTAATCAACTTGGCGTGGGGTATTTTTCCTGTATTTTTGATGGGGTTTTTTCGGGTACTTTTTATGAATAGGCTTGGAATTTGCATGTGGAGGCAGAGCTACATCATATGGAACAGCCCATCCAGGTCGAAATGCCCTCATCAGCGCAAGGGGTTCCATAACAAAAGGCTTACGCCCAGTGAAATATACCAATTCAACAGACTTACCAGAATCTCCTACTATTTTAGCTGCGGGTGCATAATCCCCGTCACTGGCTACAATGATTGCAACGTCATATTCATCTTTAACCGCTAAAGATACCAAGTCAGCAGTTATCGCTGTATCACAACCTTTTTCATGGTAAGATGGATAGGAACCATATTCGTCGGCTTTTCTAGTTGGTTGTAGCCAACTAGCACGAAACGTGAGATTAGGTGTGTTTTTTACACGAGCAAGATACGCATTACCTCTATCTGTATGTGGTTTGTTCCCCGGAGGAGGTGCATTATAATAATAGATGTGCACAAGCTTTCTATTACCTACAAGTCTTTTGGCTAAAAGACCTACATCAGTCCACGTCCTCCACCCACGTTCTTTGATACAGTGATATAGGTTATTACCATCAACAAATACGATAGCTCGTGTTGTTTCATATTCATTATTTGAGTCTTCTTCAACTGTTTGGTTCATCAATCTTCACCAAAACTAGATAATAAACAATAGGAGGGTATTTCTCCCTCCTATCGTTGCTCACAGATACTCAATTCTCTGCGAGGTTGCTATCAAGCCCGCATTTCCCATATCAAACTGAAATTTAGTCCTGTTGCTATGGTAAAATAGCCTCAACGGCCTCTGTAGTTAGCTTCAAGGCAAGGGGGCTGTCTGGAGGAACCCAATGGGTGAAAAGA
>Ga0172375_10003005_pt1 | contig 25897 bp, 23 predicted proteins | sample LakKiv1m_FD_114537 | JGI IMG/M metagenome (GOLD analysis project Ga0172375, IMG submission 114537) | Freshwater microbial communities from Kabuno Bay, South-Kivu, Congo - kab_092012_11.1m | ecosystem: Environmental > Aquatic > Freshwater > Lake | place: Democratic Republic of the Congo...
TAAGACAAGCAGATTTGTTTATTCAAATTGTAGATATCTCAGGCACAACAGATTCTGGAGGAAAAGAAGGGCAAGGTAACCCAATAGAAGATGTTAGAATGCTAGAAAACGAGTTAGATCTCTGGTTCTTAGGCATATTTAACAAAGTATGGAAATCTTTTGCACGCACCTTACAGCAAAAAAAGGAAAATTTTGCAAAAGCGATTGTAAAGCAATTTTCAGGTTTAAGAGTAAGTGAGGAGAATGTCAAGCAGGTCTTATTAAAGCTTAATCTTGATCCAGAAAACCCATCTAATTGGACAGATATTCAACTAAGGTACTTTGCAAAAGAATTGAGAACAATAACTAAACCAATGATTATAGCAGCAAACAAAATAGACAAACCAAATGCAAAAGAAAACATGGAAAAACTAAAAAAACATTTCCCAGAAACACTAATAATTCCTTGTTCTGCAGATTCTGAGCTAGCATTAAGAGAAGCAAATAAGGCAGGCCTAATAACTTACATTCCCGGAGAGAGTCATTTTAAAATTATTGAGGGAAAAGTAAATGAGAAGCAAAAAACAGCACTGGAATCAATAAAGAAAAATGTTCTTAATAACTTTGGTTCAACCGGAATTCAAGAAATATTAAATCGAGCTGTTTTTGACTTTTTAAAATATATAGCAATATTTCCTGCAGCATCAAATAAACTAACAGATTCCCAAGGCAGGACTCTGCCAGATTGTTTTTTAATGCCCCATGGAACAACAGCCTTAGATTTTGCATTTAAACTACATACCGATATCGGAAATAATTTTGTAAAGGCAATTGATGCCAGAACAAAAAAACCAATTGGGAAAGACCACCCCCTAAAAAACAGAGATGGTATTGAGATTATAACCAAATAATTCAGAAAATATCTCAATTTTTTGTTTGCTATCGTAACTATTTCAAATAACTTAAATAAATTAATGAAAAACTGCACACAAGTTTTGGCTAATGTTTTCTTAAGTTTGGTGCTATTAATAAAAGGTGAATAAATATAATAAAGCTAATAAGCTACTAAATACCCCATGCCAAGAGCACAGGGTCGTTTATTCATTTTTTATGATTATGTTTTTAATAATTTATCGAGGGAGATGCCGTAAGCATTGTTTATAGATATTGTATGTATTCGGGGTGCATAATTACAACTTATTAGAAAGCAATATTTAAACCTACTTATTTATAAATCTCTTTACATCATGAAAAGCAGAATCAATTTCCACTTCTTTCCAATTTGCTTTTAATAAAACATCTCTTAATTCAGATTCAGAAATGCCTTTTTTCATCTCTTTTAGTATATAGTTTCTTAATGACAATCTTGCTGCATTTATTAAAGCCTGTTTTTGCTTTTCAGCAAGCATATCATGTTCATGTTTTTGTTGAGGTTGTGGAGCTGGTTGAATTGTTGGTGTTCTAGCAGGTATTGGATTATATTGTGGTCCATTATTCAAAAACGATGGCCTTTGCTGATCTTGAAATATTCTTATTTTTTCAGAGCTTTTATTTTTCATGGAATAAAAGAAAATTAATATAATTAGCACAATAATTATTCCTATAGAAGCAAGAACAATTATTAAATTTGTTCTGTCTTCAAAGAATTTATTTATCTTGCACATCAGATCACAATCTGGTGTTGGTGTTACATCAATAGCACAGGTTCCACCAATACAACACCTGCTTGAGTCAGATGAAGCGGTGAAACTTCCTGTTGAACATGTCTGCGTATCAGAACAAATTACTCCTGATTTTTGTAAGCATGTTTGTGATCCAGGAGATATACATGCACCCACACAGCATCTATTTGTATCAGAAGCACTTGTGAAACTTCCTGTTGAACATACCTTGTCATCTGCACATTTAACTCCCCCAGATATTTGTGAGCATGTTCTTGTTCCTCCATCATTATTATTTCCACCATTATTATTGCCTCCACCATTATTTGGATCTGGTTGAGTCTTATTAAACCAGCTTGAATGCTTTAAAATTTGGTTTGCAGAATCAGTGCATGTTAAATTCCATGCATAAAATCCATCTTGAAGAATTTTATACTTATAATATACTTCCTCTCCATCTTTTACTTCAGTTGAATCAAAACTTTTATCTAATGCATCATTTATTATTAATGTGCAGTTTTCAATGTTTCTTCCGGGGATAAAATGAACAGTAAATCTAAAAGTTATATTTTCTGCTACTGTTTTACGATTATCTTCAGGAGAATCAATAGTCCAATAATAACCTTTAACTTCAAAATTTCCAGCTCTGCTCGATATAAATGAAATTGTTCTGCTGTCTAATCCTAAAATTTGAGTGCATGATGGGGTTGTGGTTGAATTGCAGACCTGTCCATTTACAATTAGGCTTCTTGTGCCCTGTCCTTCTATTCCTAAGAAAGTTATATTTGCAGATTTATTCAATCCGGGATTTGAAGAATTTATATATAGATTTCCTGAAGAAAATTTAATATTTTCATTTAAGTTTCCTTCAAAATTTATAGGTTCAAGAAATTCTATCTCTCCATAAGATGTTTTTAATCTTATATTATCATTGTCAATCCTGCACATCCCAATTGCAGTGTCTAAAATATTTGTATTGCTTGTTCCAGACGAAGATATAAGATCCTTGAATGTAGAATTTGTTCCAGAAATTGTTAAACCAGTCAATATATTGCTATCTCCAGAAGATATTATAACTGCATCTTTGCCTGTATTTAAAACAGATCCAGATAATATATTTTCACTCCCAGATAAAGTGATGCCATTTCCAGCTGTATTTGAAATTATTGATGAAAAAGCAATATTTGTTCCAGTTAAACTAACAGCATCGTTTATACTATCTGAAATTGTTAAACCAGAGATAATATTGTTATTTCCTGCAACAGATAAAGCTTTAGTTATCGAAGATGAAATTGAGTTTGATCCCGAAACTGTGTTATTATAACCTCCAAGATAAATTCCATTGTTATCATTTAATGAAGATATTCCAGAGATGCTATTTAAATTTGAATTAATTATATAAATTCCATTAGTATTATTCTCTGTTCTTATGTTTTGTATTGTATTTGAATTAGAACCACTTATTTTTACTGCTGAATCAAGTGTATTATAAATTTTGCAATCTTTTAATGTTACTCCAGTATGTCCATAAATAAATATACCAATTTGCCCTAATTTTATTCCATCAATAGAATTTCCTTTGCAGTCAAATATAATATTATTTGCACTAACTGAAAAGCAAGTTCCAGAGGAAAAAGAGATGCTTGTGTTTAAACAATATGTCTGTCCAGCACTATTAATTGGTTGACTACAATCCGATAAATTATTACATCCAGTTACAGGAAGAGGATTATCTTTATCAGTTATAGGTGAATAATCTATATTTAGCCCATCATTTGTTATATTATACGGATCATTACATATATGATCAATCTCTCCTGTATCCGGATTTTTATCAGTGCATGTTTGAGAAAATCCACTTCCAGATGGTGTTGCCCAATAGTTTCCGCCTTTTCCAGTTATTCCAAGGATGTTTATTGCCCCATAACCTAAAGTTTCAAGATTCCAAAAATTATTTTCTCTTGAAGAAGAGAAATTTTCTACTTTTGCATTAACATTATTTTTAAAATAATTATTATATATTGATTGCCGTCCGCTATCAATTATAGATATCCCATATTGGCTATTTTCTTTTATAAAATTAGTATAAACCTTATTTGGATAAGTTACAGATGACGCATTTATTATCTCAATCCCAATTGAATTTGAATCTATCTTATTAAATGTTATCTCTGCGTTCATACTCGATTCCAATATAATTCCTCTTCCACCAGAATTAGAACTTATAGTTGAATTTGTAATGATATTATCTTTTGTTCCTATATCTTTTATTCCAAACAACCCATTATTTGTTACTAACAATCTATCAAATGTTGTATAATTGCTTGCATAATTTATTATACCTGCACCTTGGTAATTATCTTTTATAGTTGTATTTATGATATTTATAGTATTACCTACCTCCAATATCATGCCATATTTATTTGATGTTGAAGAAGAATTTTCTATCCTTGCACTATTAGTCTTATAAAGATAAATTCCTGCAGAATAATAGTTTGAATCTGCAGAAGAGCTGATCATATTTAAGTTAACTGAATTGTTTATATAAAATCCAGAATATGAATTAAGATTAGCACTTGTTTTTATTATTAAAACATCATTTGCATTTTCTAAATACACCCCATTTGTTGAATTAATCAAGCTTAAATTTGTCTGAATATTTGATGAAATAACGCATGATTTTATTGTATTATTCTTAGAGTTTATTATAGATATCCCCACCCCAGTATTTGATGAGATTGTGCTATATTCAATTCTATTATTGTCATATCCCCCTGCGTTATTAGTTCCATTTATGAAAATACCTCCAAGTGCATTCTCTTGTATCATTGAATTATTAACAAATAGATTTGATGACCTATCAGAAACAATGCCAAATCCATTATTCTTTTTTATTGCAGGAGAATTTTTTATTATAATCTTCTCAGATGAATTAATAATATAAATTCCAGTCCCATTGTTCTCTTGTGAGGTTATTCTTGAGAAGCTAATTACACTGCCATCTGAAATAATTCCGCCCCCATTTCTCGTCTGCTTTGCCTGAATATCATCAAATACAAGAGAACCGCTTGTATCTATGTAAATTGCCTGTTCAGAGTTATTAACAGAAGTTATTTTTGTTAAATTATTTGAACTAGATTCTTTTAATAATATTCCTGCACCATTTGCACCATTTAAAACATTAATATTATAAAATGTATTGTTTATTGAAGTCTTATTTATCTTTAATCCTTCCAGATAGCTGTTGTAGATAGAAATTGTTGAAAATTTATTATTCTTAGATGTTGATATTAACAGGCCAATATCAGATGAATCATAAATTGTTATTCCAGATATTGTTGAGTTAGCTACCCCATATAATTTTATTCCCTTGCTCAAGTTATATGCCCTTGCGGTTAATTGGTTAATTGTAACATTTCTAGAATTCTTTATTATTAAGTTTTCTTCAGTTTGATTTTTTAGATTAATAGTCCCTCTTAAAATAGAGTTATTTGAAGAAACAATATTAATTCCTATTCCTTGACCACCAGTTATATCAAGAATTCTTGGTTCTGCAATTAAATTAAATCCATTGGAATTTATAATACTCATTGCATTATATAAAGGATTTTGAATTATAACATTCCTTATTACTGCATTATTAGAATTAGTTATATTTATGTTTCCAGAATTATTTATATCTATTGTAGATAAAGATAAATTTGCTACCCCTGTTGCATAAATCGCAGACCTATCAAAATTCTGTATTTTATAATTTATTATCGAGATATCTTCTGAACCCCCAGTTATTTTAATTGCATGAGCATTGCTGGAGTTTCCATCTATTGTATATCCCCGACCATTGATTATTATCCCTTTCTTGCCAGTTATATCAAAGCAAGCCCCCCCATTTAATCCAGAATAATTTATACTTTGATTTATGCAATAAAGTTCATCATCATTCCAATTTGCAAAACTGCAATTTATGTAAGCATTGCAACCTTCACCTCGCGTATAAAATTCGCTTGAAAAGAACATGCTTAATGGCAGATAATCTATATTGTTCCCAACCAATGTAAATGAGTTATCGCAGATACCATCATAAAAATCATCATGGCAACCTATGCCTCCAGGAGGAGAATCAGAGAAACCCAAGTTATCTAATCCGCCCCAATAATTTCCTCCAGAAAATGCACCGTCAGCAATATTTATTTTCCTTGATTTAGATATATTCCAGAAATTTAAGGGAAGTGATGCCTGATTTACATTCAAATTATTAACATTAATAAGCAAGTTATTGTAAAACAAATTAGTTATTGCAGAATCTCCAAGATAAATTCCAAGCCTATTTGATCTAATTTCATTATTAAAAATTGTATTATATACACTTGTTCCGTCAATTTTAATCCCAATTGAAGATCTTCTTTCATCATTTTCTATATTATTATTAGAAATATTATTGTAATTGCTTGATTGAATTACAATTCCTGACTGGTCTGTGGTCTGAAAAGTAGAGCCATCAATATTATTATAATCTGAATTAGTTAAGTTAACTCCTGCAATTCTATTGCTGACAAAGTTACTATCTATTACCCAATTTGTGTTTGAACTAATGATTGATATTCCAGAATAATTATTGTCATGAATATTTGAACTATTAATTGTATTATTATTTGCATTTTTAATTATTAATCCATAAGGAGAATTATAAGATTCTATATTTTCAAGAATGTTATTATCACTAACATTTACAAGTATTCCTGAATTAGCAAAATTTTCTAAAACACAATTCTTTATTTTAACATTGTTTCCATTTACAATGATTGCATTCTGTGGATTTTTGATGCCTGTCCCATTTCCAGTTATTCTATGGTCCACACAGTTTAATATAATATTGTCTGCATTTATATTTATACAATTTGTAGTATTTGCTATTAAATCCGCGCTAATACAATAAATTACACCTGCCCCGCTTAATTTTCCACATTCATCAAAACGCCAACCGCAAGGTTCTGGAGAAAACAAAACAAACCTCTTGTTAAAATAACCAATGATAAACACAGCTAAAGCAAGCAAAAGTATTAGTGAGATAGAATATAATATAACTTTTTTTCTGGAGGTTTTTTTTATATGCAACCCCTTTTTTATATGCACCCTTTTCATCATTATACATGAAGAATTATATTTATAAATATGTTGGTTATCTATCGGAATTATCAAAGAGCTCTGTTGAAAATCTCATGCTAAAGCAGTTTTGCACTTCGCTCATTTGATAACTTGTCTTCTCATCAGATTATTAATAACTTAAAAGGAGCCAAAGGCGACTACTAAATGATTATCTCATAAACTATTTGTCCAGAGGACTTTTTTAATAGAGCATTAGGCAAAGATATAAAAATGCAAATAAATACAATCTAACATGAACGAGGTGATATCTAGTGCAATTCTTGGAGGTTTGGGAGGTCTGACTCGTGGCTTGGTTGGATTGCTAAAAGCACTTGCACTCAAAAGAAAAATTTTATGGGATTATTATGTTATAACAGTCACAATTGCAATTATTATTGGAGTATTTGTAGGTATTGTATTCAGCTTTGACTATCGTCTTAGCTTGCTTGCAGGTTATGCAGGAACAGATATACTTGAAGGAATATACAAAAGCTTTAATGTGAAAAAAATTTATATACCTCCGGCTAAAATAAAATAAACATGGCAAAAAAACAACCAACTGAATTAAAAATCCCATTATTTCTATATGCGGTAATTTTTATCTTTATTCTTTCAGGAATATCTTCATTATATCTTCTTTTTCTAAAATTATACTCAATTTTTAGAGGAACAGCCCTAATAGGAGTTTATATCTCGTGTATCTTGCTAATATTTTACTGCTTTTTCCTGTTTAAATCACTTTACCTTATGTTAAAATTAAAAACAAAAGCAATAAAAACAGGAATAATAGCAATTATTTTTAGTATTGTTGTCTTATTCTGGATTAATATTATGGGGTATATCCTATTTTTAGGTTTTGACCAAGCAATTATAATTATAAAAGGCCTTTTGCCAAGAATCTCCATTAATCTGTTATTAGCTTTAATTATCCTTGTTTATTTTATAAAGTCAAAAGAATTGAAAGAATTATTTTGCAAAAAATGAATAAACAGCTCATTAAGTTCATAAGAGAAGCAAGAAAAAGAGGATTCGACGATTTGAATATTAAAACTCCGTTGTTAAAACACGGATGGCCTATTGAAGAAGTTGAAAAAGCATTTGCATTTCTAAATAAGAGCAAAGACAAGCCAAAATTTAAAAATAGAGTTGAAATCTGGCTCGATAATAAGCTTTTAAACATAATAAGCAAAAGAGCTGAAAAAAATATGATGAATCTGCATGAGCAGATTGAAGACATATTAAGAAGAAGTTGCTTGAATCTCAAGAAATCAAAAAAACAAGAAAAAATCGACGATCTATTTTTAACCTTCTTTTCCAGAAGGAAGTAGGAGAATTTAAAAAGAAAAAAAACTTATAAAGAACATGACAAGTGGTGATGATATTAAAAAATTTATAGCAATTGCAAGTCCTAATCTTTGTGCTGATAAAAACGACAAAAATAAATTTGAAAAATTAATGGATGCAAGAAAAGCAGGAAGCGATATAGACAAGATGAAGGAAAATGCAAAGGCATTATCTTTGGAGTCACATAAATTTGTTTTTGATGGAAGTTCTACTCAATTAGAGCCAATTTATTTTTGGATACTTGATTTTATGCGAGAGGGCGGAGGAATAAAAGATGTTTCAAAATTAGTAGATAATTTTACCTCAAGCCCAGGTAGCGGGCATTTTGGGGAAATGGGTATGCGTGCTTCAAAAATGCAAGAAGAAGGAATGAAAGTCCTCGGAACAATAAACACAGTTGTGAAATCAGTATTAAACCTGGTTTATGACTTAAAGGAATTTGAAATAAGAATTGGCCAGTATAAAGACGCCAAATCAGAAAATCAAGCAATAAAAGATGGTGCCCTACTTTCATTAAAACAGCTATGGCTTGACCAGATTGATATGAAAAAAGGCAATTCAGGAGTAAAAGCAATGACTTTCTCTCAATCTTCTTTTGCGACACTTCTTGACGCATTTATGATTGTAAACTCTCCAGAAGAAGTAAAAAATCTTGATTTAAATGACAGAGTAAAAAGAGTTTTAGAGCAGAGAATAGCTGAATTTAACAAATGGATAGATTTAAGTGAAAAAGAGATTAATAAAAGATTTGAAATTGAAAAATCATATCTGAAGACACAGGTAGAATCATTAAAATTATATGCTTCTTGGGCTCGGCCATATCTTAAGGCAGCAGAAGAATTAAGAATGAAAGGGTTTCCAAATAACCCTGCATTAGTTAATGCATTTAATACAGCAATGTTTGAACTGGTTTTAATGGGAAAAATTCCAGTAGAAATAAAAAGTGAAAGTGATTTAATCGCAAAAAACCTACCCCCAGAATTATATAAATATATTGCAACTAAAAAAACAAGAAATTATAATGCAATAGTATTAATAAGTTTTGTTTTTAGGGGGTTACCTCAAAGAGTAACTCAAAGAGGAGATTATGGTTTCGGAGGAAGAATTGAGATGAGCTTTGATTGCTTTGCAATGAATGAAGATGAATTAAAATTATTTAATAAGTTACTTGAAAAAGATGCATTAAGCCTTAGTTTTGATTTATTGAAAGATGCAGTTGATGCTCCATTACAGCAGTTAAAGGAAGATTTAGATAAATTTATTTATGATAAAGCTAAGAAAGTGGAAAAGAAAGAAGAAAAAAAGTCAGATGATATAAACCCATTTACAGCATTTTTTGAATTATTTAAATTTAAAAAGAAAGAAGACAAGAAAGCTGAAAAAGATCTTGATATAAAAGATTTAGTCAATATAAAACCAGATAATTATATAGAAGAATATCTTAGATTTTTTGCTGCAGACAATGCAACAAAAGTATTATATAGAATATATGATGTTTACAAGAAAGCACACGGACAAGCATCAAGCCCAGATTCATTTGACCCAAATATAAAATCAGGAGTTCCTGGAACAAATACCTGGCAATCTGCACTTAAAAAAAGCTGGAATTATTAAAAACATTTAAAAAAGAGGAAAACGTAATACTAAAAAGATGGTGAAAAAGAAAGAAGCAAAAGATATCTATAGTCCGCTAACAACAAATACATTAAAGCTAGATTCAGAAAGAGAGATTGCATTAGATTTTTCTACTCGAATATATAGAAAATTTGACAAAATTATAAAAGCAATTATTCTCTTTGGAAGCTCTGCAAAAAATACAACAACCAACGAATCAGATATTGATTTGATAATTCTTATAGATGATGTTTCATTAAAATGGGATATGGAACTGACTGCATGGTATAGAGAAGAGTTGGGAAAACTAATAAAAGCAGTGCCATATAAAAAACCACTTCATATAAACACAGTCAAGTTATCTACGTGGTGGGAAGATTTAATGCGCGGAGATCCAATTGTAATAAATATAATAAGATATGGAGATCCTATAATTGATTTTGGAGGTTTTTTTGTTCCATTAAAAATCTTGCTTCAGGATGGAAAAATAAAGCCGAGCCAAGAAGCAATCTTCAGCCTGATTCAAAGAGCCCCAGAACATATGGTAAGAGCAAATTCTGCATTGCTTGGTGCAGTGGATGGTCTTTACTGGGCGATGGTTGATTCAGCTCATGCAGCCCTAATCTCTGCAAAAATAATTCCCCCATCACCAGAACATGTTTATGATATCTTAAGAGCAACATTTGTTGATAGAGATATTTTAAAATCCAAATACGCAGATTATTATAAAGAAGTTTATACAATTGCAAAAGAAATTGTTCATGGTTCAAGAACTAAGATCTCTGGAAAAGAGATTGATGATTTAATTGAAAAGGCAAATGTATTCATAATGGAAATGGTTTCTATAACTGATGAACTAAATAAGTAGTCAGTTTTATTAATTAGGATTTTTTGAAATAGCATCATCTACCGATGGCAAGTTATATTAATTAAATATTAAACTTGTTAGGTATTAGGAGTTCCTGAAAATCTTGAGTTTGTTCCAGGAATCTGGCCACCGAGTTCTTGAGGCAATCCAGAAAATCCTGATCCATACATTGAAAAGTGTTTTTCAGGCATGTAAGCCATTGGCATTCCAAAATAATTTCCAGATAATCCTGCTGCTTGATTCCAATAAGGAGCATTAGCCATCCCATATATTGGAGACCCAAATGCTTGTAGAGTTGGAATAATTGCGTGCTGGGTTCCTTGTTCTGAAAAATGCTGCCACCAAGATAGTGCTTCTGCTATTTTTTTGCCTTGAAAACCATTTGTTTTTTTATTTGCTTCATCTAATATCCCCATAATGCTTTTAATAGGGACGTTTCCCATACCCATAGGCAACTCAGTATGCTCAAAGCCAAAATTATCAGACAAATGAACATGCTTCACAAATTTAGCAACTTTTTTTGTCTGCTCTAAAATATCATCTTCGCTGTATCCATATCTTCTGAGCATATTAATATGGCCAACGTCCCAGGTAGCCCCAATTAATTTTTCAGCTTGTTTTTCAGCTTCTGATTTTGAAACACCGCCAGCAATTGCCTTTTCCTTAAATCTATTTCTTGAAGCTTCAATTACTTGTTTTAATTCCTCTCCAGATGTAAGCAATGATTGCTGAGCAGGATGATTTTCAATGCTGATTATTGGGGCATTAAATCCTTTCTTTTCAAATTCATTATAAGCTTTTAATGCAAGATTTGAAATTGTTTCAGCAGTCTTATTTACTGCAAAATCTTTAAGGGGAGTCAAAATCTTTGGATGCGATACTCCTTCTAAAACTTTCGCACCCCTATCAATCATCTCTGCAAATTTATTAAGCACCTTAGGATCCTGAACTATCTTATCAAAATCTTTAATAAATGGAGCAATCTCCCTTGCATAATTATCAAGAGCTTTTCTGTCTTCTCCTGTTGATTCTTTATATGCGAGATCATACATGCCCTTTATGTTTAGATAAGCATCTCTTAAATATGAACTTCCATATGACATTTGCCTTTCTATTTCAGGATGATGCTCTTGTTTTGCTAAAAGTTCATAATCTTCTTTTGTAACCTTGCCAAAATCATCGCCAACCAATTTTCTAACTTCTTTAATTACCTCTTGTCCTTTTTCATTATAAAAACTTAATTGTGTTAATTGCTTTTGCCAGTACTGCTTGTTTTCATCCTCAATCATCTTCTCTGCATCAAATTTTATCGGTTGCCCTATTTTTCCCTCTTCTTGTCCAAAATATTTTTCTTCTTCTTTAACTTGATGTAATCCTCCTCGAGGATCTATGAGCAAAACAGATTTTATTTTTTCTTCATTGCCCTCTTTCAGCTTGAATTCTGTTGGAGGCAATCCAACTGTTGAGGCATGCATTGTAAAGACAACATTCCCTTTTGGCTTACCATTTTTATCTAAAGGAGTTAAATCTGCACTTCTCTGTAATGCTCTCCATAATTGCTCTTCAGCAGCAACTCGATTAATCTCTTGGAATCCTTGTTGAGTTATTCCGGTAGGCTCTATCATTGGTCCGTGGATTGTTGCTTCACTTCCGGTTAATGTCATTAATCTTCTTATCTCTTTCAGCTGATCCTTAGGCATTGCATCAAAAACTTCTGGAGAATGTGCAGCAACTTCAAATGTCTTCACTCCTGCATTTAAATGTTTTGAAACTTCTTTTACTTGATTAGCGGTTCTAGCATCTAAAGATGTTCCAATATTTGCAAAGTTCATTCTATACCCTACAAAATTTCCATAATTCTTAGAATCTAATGAGGAATAACCTCCACCATAAATATATTCACCTGCCATTTTCCTCTCCTATCACTTATAGATTATCTAATTTAAAAAACCTTGCGTTTCCTGTCTAAAAATGTATTATTAAAAGATTCTTCATTATTACTTTCATAAACAGGGTCTCTTGGTTCATAATTATCACCATTATTTAAAAATTGATTATCTTCTTCCTCTCTTGAAAATGGCATTCTTCTTGTTTGTTCTTCTCTAAAATCGGTTCTTTTTCTATCACCCGAGTTTTTTCCATCATAGGTTTTTGCTTTTTCATACCCTCCAACAGGTGAATATGGTTTTGTTTTTTCATCATCTTCTTTTTTTGGTGTGAAAAAGTCAGCCGTGACACTCTCCAAATTAGATTGTTCTTCTTTAGGAATTTCTTCCAATCCCCTGATTTCTTTTTTATCCTCATCTTCTATAAAACTAGGAATATCTTCTTCCTCTTCTCTGGCCACCCTGTTTTTGTCTTCCTTTTTTTCTTCTTTTTTATCCTCTTTCTTATCTTCATTTATAATTAGGTCTAGCCTTACTTTGTCAATATTCTTTTTCTTTTTTCTCTTATCTGCCATAAATTAAATAGAATAACCTTATTTATATAATTTTCTTGAATGTTTAAGTGAACCTCTCTGTGCTGAATTTTAGTAGCTTCCTTCATTTTAGATTCTCTTTAATAGAACAAATCTTAATTGAGGAGAATTTATTATAGTTTTTTAAATAGTTGTGAAACAAATAAAAATCTACACTGAAAATTTGCACGTTTCCCAATCACGAAGGTCTAATAATAAACTATCATGAACCATTTTTGTATATGTGCTGTATCTATTCTCTTCTGCCCATATTGTTCCTGCATAATCCTTGGGAGAACTTCCAAACTCATAAGTCTCACTAGAACTTTGGGTCTCACTTTTTCCAGAAGAAATATCACTTCTAACTGTAAAAGTAATTATTGGTTCATAATCAGAAGGATTTTCAGAAGCAAATGTTCTTATTGATTGAACAGAATCAGCTCTTTCATCAAGGGCATCTTCAAATGCCTCACGAGTTGCTCTTCTAAGATAATCCGCAGTAGTGTTTGTACTTGGTGGTTCTTCGTCAACAGAAGTCTCTAAACTTTCTCCAATCACCATATTATTGATGTTATATAAAATACTTGCTTCTTTATAAGGCTTGCGATTTTAACAATTTTTTCGAGGAGCAACTAAAAAAACTGTTTATAGTAACTACCTAGTAGTTACAATATCGAAAGGTTTAAATAGTCAAGAAACTATAATAAACCATGACACTTGAAGATATTTTAAAAGAGAGAAAGACACTTAAGAAAAGTAGCAAGTTAGTTGCACAATCAAGACCAGGAGAAATGGGATTAAATTTTCTTGAATCTTTTTTAGATTATAATAAAACCGATAGAAGCAATCCGGGGGAATATAACACACAATTAGCTTTAAATGACAGACAATTAGAATTTGCAGTTCAACAAGCACATAGTGAAGATAAGTTAAGAACATATCAATCTGTCTTAGATTTTGGGTATGTTGCTGTTTTGGATCAAGTTACAGATAATGAAAAATTGGTAGATCTTGCATTATCTATGGCTGTAAAAGAAACAGGTAATGAGGCGCATAATGCTTTAGCAGTAAAAATAGCAAAACTTCAAAAAGCAAGACAGAAAATAGCAGGAGGAGATCCAACACCTTATTTAGATTCCTTAAAGAAAAGGCCTGTTGTAAGAGAAATTATGGCAAGATGGGGTGGAGAAAATCTTAGAGTCGCAGCCTTACATTATCTTGATAAACAAAGAAAAGAAATAATCAAAGAAGCATTTGTCGAAGGCGATGGAATATCAAGAAACAAGGTAAAGGACTTTATACTATCCAATGAATCTGTATACGAAGACGCAGAAAAAGTCGAGCTTTATTCAGCAACTGCATTAGCATTGCCTGAAGAATAAATTTAGTCTTAAAATGAATCAAACAAATTAAACTCCTGATAGTTTAATCAATTATTTTTAACACAATTATAAAGGAGACTAATCTAAGCATTTCAAGAAATGTTATCCCTTTTTTTAGGTTACTAAAACTTATAAACTATTATTATAACAAAGTTTAATGTGGTCTTTATTCAAAAAAAAGAAAAGTGATTTTGACATAGCTCCCGGAACAATAGAAAGCTTTGAGCAAGAGGGGGAAAAGCTTGATCCCCTAGTTTTTTCCAACGGAAAAACGCAGGCAGACATAGTCAAAGAAATTATTGAATGTGTAGAAAAAGGAGAAAAAATAATCTTTATAAAAGGAGTTTGTGGCACTGGTAAGTCAGCCATAGCATTAAATCTTGCAAGGAATTTTAAAAAAACATCCATTGTTGTGCCAATAAAAAGTTTGCAGGAGCAATATGAATTTGATTACACAAAATCCAAATTCCTGCTTAAAAAAGACAAAAGCAAATTAAAAATATCTGTTATCAAAGGAAGGCAGAATTTTCCATGCCATTTTTTGGGAGGAAATGCAGATGCAGAAGATCTTCCCTGCAAAATAGAAATAAGAGAAAAAAATAAAGATAGAATAATGAGATTCATAGAGCAGAACCCCGATGTTGAAAAAACCGATTTTTCATCTTTAGAAGATGTGAGGAGAATGTCTATTGCACCAGCCTGCCCATACTGGAGCCCGCTATTGCCTGCAGATATAAATAATAAAATCCTAAATAAAGCAAAAAAGCTAAAATACAATTCTGTTTCTGGAAAAGAATATTGTTTTTATCAAAGGCAAAATGGATGTGGATATTATGACCAGTATGATTCTTATATTAATTCTGATGTTTTAATTTTTAACAGCCAGAAATATATCTTAGAAATGTTAATGGGAAGAAAACCAAAAACCGATTTGGATGTAATAGACGAATGTGACGACTTCTTAGATAATTTCTCAAATGAAAAGTCAATCAACCTAAACCGGCTCAATTTGGCCTTGTCAAACTTATATCCAGATAGTCTAGAAAAAAGGCAGATTCAGAAAGAAATTATACATTTGATAAATTCCTTGATTTATGATGAAAAAGAGATAGATGTAGAGAAGATTTTTAATACAAACTTTATAAAACTTATAGAAAAAATTTCAGAAAATCCATATCTAGCAGAGGATGAAGAAGACAATTATTATAATAAAGCTCTAGAAATATCTAGAGAATTTGAGCCATTTTTGGATGAGACTTATGTTTCATTTGCAAAAAAGCAAGAAGAAATGCAGAGATCATTATTTGGATCAAATCTATTTGGAAAAAAGCAGGAAACTGCTTTTTTAACTTTAGTCACAATAAATTTAGCAAAAAGATTTGGAGAATTGTTGGAAAAAACTCAAACATTAATATTAATGTCAGGAACATTGCATTCAGAGCAAGTTTTAAAAGAAATATTTGGATTAAAAAAATTTAAAATAATTGATGCAGAGACAAGACTTCCTGGAACAATTGTGAAATATCGCACAGGCCTTGAAAAAAACTGTAAGTATGAAAATTTTAAGCAGGGTTTTGTTACAAGAGAGAATTATCTAAAAGCTTTATCTTGCTGTATTGAAAATGCAAAAAAGCCAATCCTAGTTCATGTTAATTCATTTGAAGATCTTCCAACAGAATATGAAAAAATTGAGTTTAAACTGGGTAACATAATAACAAAAGACAAAATAAAAGAACTGCAGGAGAGATCAAATGAATATATAGATAATTTTAAGAAAGGAAAAATAGATATATTATTCACAACAAAATGCTCTCGTGGAATGGATTTTCCTGGAGAGATGTGTAATTCAATTATAATCACAAAATATCCTTATCCAAATCTCCAAAACTTGTTCTGGAAAATTTTAAGAAAGGAACAGCCAGATAAATTTACAGAGTTTTACTGGGACAAGGCACGAAGAGATTTGATTCAAAAGATAGCTCGCGGTGTAAGATTTAAAGGAGATCACGTTATTTTGCTTTCTCCAGATTCTAGAGTTCTGGAAGCTGATTTAAGATAAAAAAAGAAAAAAAATAATAAAATAGATTTTATTTTTTATATACAAAATAATAAATTATTGCAGTAATTATGCTGAATAATATTGCGCAGATTATCCAGACAGCTTTCATTCCGGTGCTTAGTCTTCTATTCTGAGTTAAAACATCATAGATTACCCAAACAGCACATAGAATACCAACAATCCACAATAATGTTGAGACAAATGTCATCTTTTCCCTCCTTTATAATCTAAAAATAAAGCTACTTATAAATCTTTCTGAAATCATCATCTAAATTTTTAAAACCTTAAAAATTTTTATTTAATTTTTTAATGGCTATCAAAAATTTATAACCTAAGCAGATTTTTGAAGTAAGGCAGATGCCACAATATATGAAAAATTGAGATTAAAATCATAATCCACCCGATTTCTATATGCCAAAAAGATGCATTAGCTGTGGAAAATGAAAATCCATAATTTAATCTCAATAAAATAAAAACAGAAGTTATTGCAGTTATTATAAATGAAATTAAAAGAAGAGAGTTCCAGATTTTTTTATGTAAAACATAACTGATTACTTCACTTTTAACTAGACCAAAGCTTAAGAAATATAAAATAATAAAAATAAAAGCAATCTGCCACATGTAATAATTTGGTTTTTCAAATTGTAATCCTCCTGTATTTGAAGATAAATCCTGGCTTAAATCACAAATTCCATCTTTATTTGCATCTGTGTATAAACCACAACTTCCAGGATAAGTTTCATTTTCCAATCCACGAGGGCAATCAACTGCAGAGGCGAAACTGGATAAAATTAAAATACAAAATAAAAAATTTATCACCTTTTTCATGTTAATAAGGAGTTTTGAAGATTAAAATAAAAAATTTATCACCTCTTCTGTGGATAAAACATTAATTTTATTTTGATTTTTTAATAAATTGTCATTGCTCCATAAAAAACAATTCTCTTTTAGGCATAAAGCAAAAAAATCAGCATCTTTTTCATCTGATGAAATTAATCTTGCCTCTTGAATAAACTTAGAATAAGTTTCTTTATCTATAAATCTAACAATAGATTTTAAAGCATGTAGGTTGTCTATAAATCCTCTTTTACTTATTTTTGTTTTTCTAATTATTTCTAATCTGTATTTATTAAGCTCATCCAGTGCTATCTCAGGAGAAATAAGATTTAAGTGAATATTTAAAATAAGCTTTTTGGTAAAACTTTCTTCCCAAAAAAAGCTGAATAAAATATTTGTATCCACAACAATATTCATTTTTTTCTGCCAGCTCTAACTAATTCTACTGCCCAACTATCAAATCCTTTTTGATTTTTTAATTCATTTAACATTTCTTCTTTTAATGTTAGGCTTCTTGCTCTTTCATCTATACATTTTCTAATAAAAGCAGACCAGTTTACTTCTGGAAATCTTTTCATTTTTTCTCTTACTTCTTCTGGCAAAGAAAGTGTTACGCTTACCATTTTATTATTATGTATAAAAACATAATTATGTTTTAATATTTAAACCTTTCGGTTCAGATTGGTTTATAACTTTTTTTCTTAACTTATAACTATCAGCCCATTTTGCATAAGCATTCCAGCCAAGAAAAAACTCTAAGAATCTTTCTATTGTAATTTTCTCAGTTTCTTGCAGGAAAGGAGAAAGTAGTAGGTATTTATTATTACAATGCTCTATTGGATAAAGAACATAATCTAAGTAAATACGATAGCCAAAACAAATTTTTTGAGAAATTAAGGAAAATACCCAATTTTAATCTTGTCTTATGTAAACTCTTAAAAAGAAATATAGTCGGAACAACTAAAGTTTACTACATTATAAAAGAAGATGACATCAACATGGCAGTAGATATGGTAGAAAACGCTTATGATAATAATTATGATGTTTCTATTTTAGTTTCAGGAGATGGTGATTTTGTCCCAGCTGTTCGTTCTGTGAAGAAGAAAAATAAACTCGTAAAAAATGTTTATTTCAAAAATAGCTCTTCCAGAAATTTAAAAAGTTTTTGTGATGAATCATTAGAACTAACTAAAGAAAATTTGAATAAATTCTTTAGTGACTAAACTTACTCGTGCCCAAACCAGAATTTTATCTTTTCTTCTGAATTATAACAAGCATAGCCCAAACCAGAGAAATAAATAATCTGGCCTTCTTTCAACTTTTTTATATCTAAATCAGATTTACCATAAATAACCAAAGCATCAGGCATAAGAATTTCAATTTCTGATTTTTTTAATTGCTTTTCAAAACTGGATTTTATTGCTTTTTCTTTTACTGCTTCTCTATTAAATAAATTAAGTTCAGCTAAATAATCCTTGCTACTCATTACTTTATCTACCTCACTAATTCCTCGTTTAATTGCCATCTTTGCAAATGCTTCTGGCTGATATCCTCTCTTTCTCAATGAAATCCATGTGGGCAATCTAACATCAGAAGCACTTTCGAACTCGCCTTCATTTAGTGCAATGGTTAATTTTCTTTTTGATAAAATCATATCGGTAAATTTAACACGCCCTATAAACTTAACAATGGGATATTTTTCTTCTAATCCTAATGCTTGGTAAATCATTCTTTGTCTTGTTGCATTATCCTTATGATCCTTGCCTCTGATTATATGTGTCATGCCGTAGCTAATATCATCTATTGTTACAGAAAGATTCATCAATGGCCAGACCCTAAATTTTTTCCCTTGTCTTGGATGTTTTTTTACATTAATTCTTGCTAATGGAAAATCTCTCATTGCAGGATTTGGATTATTTAAATCAGATCGAAATCTCAAGACCGCTTTTCCTTCTTTATATCCCTGTTTATCAAGCATATTTTTCCATCTTTTAATATTTTCATCCACATCTAATTTCCTGCACGGGCATGCAACACTTTTATCAACCAGCTCCTTAAATTTTTCACTTTTACATGTGCATATGTATGCATAACCTGTTTTAATCATTTTTTCAGCATAGTTATAATAAACATGCAATCTATCAGATTGAATTATATATTCAAAAACATTTCCAAAAAGCCAGTCACAATCTTGTTTTATATTTTCATAGGCACTTTCAAGTGTTTTCTCTGGATTAGTATCTTCTATTCTTACATAAAATTTTCCACCATATTTTTTAACATATAATGAAGAGATCATATTAGAAATTATATGGCCAATATGCAATGGTCCGCTGGGGGCAGGAGCAAATCTCATTACAATATGATTTTTCTCTGCATTTTCCAATTCAGGCAATTCACCCTCTTCTCTAACATCTCTATGGCTTATCTCTCCGTCTTTTTCTATTTCATCAAATTTTTTCTTCTGTTCATCCAATGAAAGAGAATTTGTTTTTTTAACTATCTCTTGAATTAATGGCATTATCTTTTTTATTTCTTCTTTTTGCAAGCCACAAGCAAAAAGAGAATTTAAAACAGAATTTGCTTGGGCCTTCCCATCATGTTCAACTGCATTTTTCAATGCATAAGCTTCTATCTTGCTCTTTTCCATGATTATAATAAAAGAAACAGCTTTTTATATCTAACTCTGAAATAGCATTTCATTTTTATTCTTTTACTGATTAATTCTTTCTATTAATATCTCTTTGCTATTCTGTGTTGATTTGGCTTTCTTCCCTCCAAATTTTATTAATTAATTGACAATCTGTTACTAATAGTTTATAACTTGGATTGTAACTTACAAAATTGTTGAAAGCACAATTACCGTTTATAGATATAATTTAACTAGCCCCCACATTCACAAAACCTTTAAATATCAAATAAGTTTAATTAGATTATGAAAAAGAGTGTGAAAGAAGCAGATAATATAAAAGAACTTCTTAATAGCTTAAATGAAAAGCAAAAAGCATATGTCCATATAAATCTTGATAAAATAAAAGATGGAGAATATATGCTCGGAGTATTTCATCTAATGCCTGCTAAAAGCCTGAATATCTTGCAAGCAGCTGCTGAAATTGCAGCAGAATCTTCAACAGGCACAAATTTTCCAGTTAAAACCGAAACCCCTTTTTCAAGAAGGTTAAATGCTTTAGTTTATCAAATTGATTTGAAGAAAAATCTTGTTTGGATTGCATATCCATGGAGATTGTTTGATCGAGGAGGAAATGTTCAAAATATTTTAACTTACATTGTTGGAAATATTTTGGGGATGAAAGAGATTAGTGCATTAAAATTGCTTGATGTTTGGTTTCCTCCCGCAATGCTAGAACAATATGACGGACCAAGTTACACATTGGATGATATGAGAAAATATCTACAAGTTTATAATCGGCCGATTTTAGGAACAATTATTAAGCCAAAAATGGGTTTGATCTCTGCAGAATATGCAGAAGTCTGCTATGATTTCTGGACTGGGGGAGGAGATTTTGTTAAAAATGATGAGCCACAGGCAAATCAAGATTTCTGTCCATATGATCAAATGGTCAAGAATGTAAAAGAAGCAATGGATAAGGCTGTAAAAGAAACAGGTAAGAAAAAAGTTCATTCATTCAATGTATCTGCATCTGATTTTGACACGATGATTACTCGTTGTGAAATGATACGCAACGCAGGTTTTGAACTTGGCAGTTATGCATTTTTAATAGATGGGATAACCGCAGGCTGGATGGCTGTTCAAACTCTAAGAAGAAGATATCCGGAGGTTTTTATCCATTTTCACAGAGCAGCTCATAGTGCTTTTACAAGACCTGAAAACCCAATTGGATTTTCTGTTTTAGTTCTGTCTAAATTTGCTAGGTTAGCTGGTGCATCTGGAATACATACAGGAACAGCAGGAATTGGAAAAATGACCGGTAGCCCCGAGGAAGATATAGTTGCAGCTCATGAAATTATAAGCTTATATGGGCAAGGTCATTTTTTTAATCAATCTTGGGGAAAAATTTCAGAAAAAGACGAAGATTATGTGCATGCAGTTAATCAAGATCTATTTCATCATGTAATCTTAAAAGATGATTCGTGGCGAGGAGTTAAAAAATGCTGTCCAATTATCTCTGGTGGATTAAATCCAACATTATTAAAGCCATTTATAGATACAATTGGCAATGTTGATTTTATTACAACAATGGGTGCAGGTTGCCATGCACATCCTGATGGAACAAAATCAGGTGCACGTGCCCTTGTTCAAGCATGTGAAGCATATCAAAAAAAAGTTTCTATTGTAGAATATGCCAGTACTCACAGAGAGCTAGCAAAGGCAATTGATTTTTTTGGAAAAAAGAAACTAAAAGAAGTTAAGCAAGCTGAAAATAGTGAGAAGAGTTGAAAATAATCTTACCAGTTAGAACCAATACCAACTTTTCTCTCAATCAATTCAATTCTTTGCTCTAATTTGTAAATCTTATTATCTAATTCTTCTATCTTAACATCAACTTCTCTCTTTGAATAGCCATTTGTTTCTGTTGAAAACTGCGGGCTTGTGGTTGTTTCTGTTTTTGGAGCAGAGTTGAATCCCAAAAAATCAAAAAATCCAGAAGATTCTTTTTTTTCTGCAACAGGCGTATTTGACAATGTAGAATTTATCTCAACAAAACCATCCTTAGTTGTAGAAAAACTCTCATCAACCTTATGAGTTCTAATCATCCCCCTTTGAGCCATCTTACCGACATCAATCATCCCCTTTTTCTTTTGCCAAAAAGCCATATATAACTTAAGAAAAAGGTTTATTTAAATGTTTAGATGTTTCATCGTTAACCAAATCCTCTAAATTATATTATTTTGATACTAAATTATAGCATTTCGTTAAAATTATATAGTCAGATAATGCTTTCCCCGAGTTATTAATTAACGTCGCTGTTGCTAAACAGTTTAGGAATGGGCTCGTTAGAGCACAAAAATGTTGAAAGCAAAGTTAGTTTCCAATTTCCTCGCATCTTCTCGTATCTGGCTCATAGCCAATTACATCTCCAAATCCTCGTTTGACTATTTCTCTATTGACAAAAACTTCAGTGTTATTAACATCTACATAAACATACCTTAGCAACCTTCCTAATGAATCAGAATCAGTCTTATCTTTCTCAAGCCTAACTTGTTTACCTAAAATAAAATTAGATAAAAACCCCCGTGATTCTTCTGCACTTGAATTGCTTCCCAAATAAATATTAACACACAATAGTTTTACTATTTTATTTCCACTGATTTTAAAACTATCACCAGTCATAATCTCCGTTACATTTTCTAATTCTAAATTAATCTGGGTTTGATTTTTAAATGATGTAACTTTATTTATTATTGATTGAAAACTATAAAAATTATTAACCAGCAAGAGAATTATTGCAAGAAAAAATAAAAACATCATAAATCTTCCAAATAATGGATGGTGTTTATTATACACTAAAATTGCAAGAAATATGCATAATCCTGCCATGACATAACCCATCCAAAGAGAGTAAAATTCAAAAATCCATGCAATAACATTAAGAATTGCAATTAAAAAAAATGCTAAAAGAAAAATCTTAACAAATCCTCTGGATATCCTCATGTTATTCTTCAGCCAAGCTGTCTATTATTTTTGATATAAATCCAGGATTAACACCATCTTGATTGTATCTTAAGTCCTCTTCAATTGGTAATTTCTTTGATTTTTTCTTTTCAGGTTTTTTTTCTTCAGTTTTAGAACCTTCTTCTCTAATAGAATCTTGAACTACATTAATCCTTCCTTTTAAAACATTTATCTGACTCTTCAAACTAGAAACTTCTTTATCTTTTTCTTCAAATTTGATATTGTAATTCTCCTCAAAAGATGAGATCTTATATTTTATGTCCTCAAGAATTTCTTCTTTTTCTTGCTTAAATTGTCCCTTTAAGAATTTCATTTCTTCTTCTTTATTTTTTATTATCTCTCTTTTTTCTTCATCTATTTTTTCAAGAGCAGTATCCCTTTCTTCCTGAATTCTCCGTATCTCTTCTTCTTTATTTTTTTCACTTTCTTTCTGGAATCTAATAAGCTCCTCTTTTAGGTTAGAATGAGCATTTTGAAGCTTCTCACTTAATTTTCCAAATTTTTCATCAATTTTTTTTGAAAGAGAATTGTCTAAACTTTCTTTAATTCCTGCCCTTGTTGCATCTTTTCTTAATAACTTAATTTTTTCTTCAATTCTATCTTTCTCACTATCAAAATTATCTTTTATCTCACTAAGATCCCTAATTTTCTGCGATATCTCTTTAAATTTATCAATTACTTTTTCCTTGAATTCAATTAATTTATCTCTTGATACGGGATTATCGTCTATCCTGTTTATTCTTTCATTTATCAAATCTATATCCTGCTTAACAAGCTGAAAAGAAGTCTTTAGCTTTTCTTCTATAACCTCTCTATATGATAAATTTTCTTCCATGTTGTAACTTTATAATTAAAAAAGTCTTATTTAAAGATTGTTATTATATATTATATATTTTGTAATAACAATTCTTTTATACTTCCTTTGCAGATAAAACTAATGAGCAATTATAAAAATCTAGCAATAATAGAAATGTTAATCTTACTCATATTACTTGGACTAGTAATAATTTATTTATTAATCCATTCCGGCAATATTTCTGGTATTTCTTTTTTGACAGGAAGATAAATTAGTATTACTTTATAATTACAACAATATTTAAAAACCCTATTTAGATGAGTTTTGGATGAGGACAAAAGGAAGTAGGTTAAGAAGTTTGGTTTTACCAGGATTATTTGCAATTTTGCCTGGAATAGGTACAGGTTGCAGATCAATGCAAGCTGATATGAATAAAACTGAAATAGTTCTAGAAGAATTCTCTCCAACAGATTATAGTCAGGCTGGAAAAGTTATTGGAAAAGAGCTTTCAAGTGCTGTTTGTGGTATTCCAAGAACAATAGATGGGGTTTTTCAAGCAATTTCTTTAGGATCTTTTCAGCCATTTGATCACACCGGAGTTTATAGTGACAATCCAACAGATCCAAATTTTAAGCCAAAAACAAGTTATTCTGGAAATAGTAGTTTAAATTTTCTAAGCTATGGCCTTTGGTCAGTTCCAAGGGGTGCGCTAAACACGTTTGGGGGGTTATGGCAAATTGTTTCAGGCACCCTTAATTCAGGATTACAATTAGTAAACTTTCCTACAAAAAGAACTCCAGTTTTAAACAATGTTACAAGAGTGCCTACATATGCTCTTTCTCCAGATAATCGAGGTTTGCCTCCAACACTGGCTCATGGATTAAATAAAGTAGATGAACATGCAAGCATGAGAGTTGAAGATCCGAATAGAGAATATTTAGAGCAAAGTTTAAAAGATAATACTGGACAGTATTCTACAGGAGCATTAGTAGTTGATTCTGTTCCAGCTGTCAGACATTTAAATGGAGACTCTTATAATAAATATGTTTTGAAAAAAGATTCTTGGACAGCAAGATGTTTAAGAGCAATAGGTGAAACTTTATGGTGGATCCCAAGTTTTGGATCTGGGGGTGGAAGTTCTGTCGGTAGCGGTTCTGGTAGTGGAAGTGGTGGTGGTTCTGATGGGGGGGCCGGCGGATCATAATGAGAGTATTACCATATCTATTATTACTTTCAGTTTTTTTATCATGTTTTGTATCTGCAACAAGAACAGAACCAAATAAGGTATATGATGGTGTTATTTCTAATAACGAAGAAATACCTGGATCAAATCCAATAACAAATGTGGGCATAATTGGGTTTACTTGTTTATCTCAAAACTGCACAACAGTTAATTCTGCAAATTTATTTCTAGATCCAGTTAACACAGGAAGCTCAAATAGTTATTTAATTAATTATCCAACATTTTTGAGGTCCTCATATGGTTATGGAATTTATTTTTATAAAGATGGGTGGATTCCATATGAAGCTATATCGACTTGGTATGGATCTCATGATCCTATTCCCACACAAAATAGATATCTATACAAAAAGCAGATTTGTTTTTCTAACTTAAACCCTCTTGAAATTACTGGAAATCCTGTCTTAGGAAATACATTAACAATAAAAACAAAGGTTTATCCTGCAATCAATCATTCAGGTCCACTGAATTATACACCAACACAGATAGCAGACCAGTATAAACATCAAGTTTTGACAACATTATATATACAAAATAAACAAACAGGAGCTATAACGACACAATCAATAAATTCAAATTTAGAGTTCTCTGAGTCAAGAGATATTCAGTTTATTTTTACTCCAACCACTCCGGGAAATTATACATTAAACATAACAACCTCTGTTCCAGACGCAAAGTGTTTAAATTTTGAATATAGATCAAGCATTATAGATGATCTTGAAATTATTTCTCCACCACCAATTGTAACACTACCTACAATTTCAATAATCTCTCCAGAAAATAGAGTTTATACAACTAATTCAGTTTTAATAAATATAAATTCTGCAAATGCAACAAACATCTGGTGGTCTGATGGAA
>Ga0172375_10003008_pt1 | contig 25891 bp, 20 predicted proteins | sample LakKiv1m_FD_114537 | JGI IMG/M metagenome (GOLD analysis project Ga0172375, IMG submission 114537) | Freshwater microbial communities from Kabuno Bay, South-Kivu, Congo - kab_092012_11.1m | ecosystem: Environmental > Aquatic > Freshwater > Lake | place: Democratic Republic of the Congo...
CGGACGTCGAAATTCTTGAAGGAACAAAATCAATTCCCTTTAGTCAATCCATCGAGGACGATAAATATGTTTTAACTTGGAAATATTCAGCACTAAATGAAACGAAAGACTTCACTGTTAAATACAAAATATTAAACGCTGTCAACAATTATCTCGACTCTGCCGAGTTTTATTGGAAATTAATTCAAGACGGTTGGGGAGTACCAACAAAGAACATGTTGGCCACTATCAATTTGCCTTACAGTGCACCTGATGAATTATTAATGGCTTGGGCTCATGGTCCATTAAATGGCAGGGTGAGTATTCCAGACGACAAGACAATAGTTTTTTCAGTTCAAGATATTCCAGCTAACTCTTTTGTCGAAGGACGCATATTATTTCCCAAACTTTCAGGAGTAAGTGTCGATAACGAAAACGCAATTGATAGAATCACAAGTGAAGAGGCAAATTGGATAAATGAAACAATAAACACACAAAAAACAGTTGAAAAACCAATAAATTATTCTCTGGCTAATACCATTCTTCTTATTACTGGTCTTATATTTCTTGGTCGAGTTATTTATTGGATTATTAAATGGAAAAAGCATGGTAAAGATTTACCCTTACCAGAAGTTAATCTTTCAGGTAGTCTTCATGAACCACCGACGAACCTGGAACCGGCCATGGTTGAGGCAATTCTCACAGCTTCTCATTCTCCTAGTGCTAAGTCAATTACCGCAACGATTTTAGAACTGTGTCGAAAAAAGAAGTTAAAAATTACTCAAGAAAATCAAAGCCCAGTTCTCGGTATTTTCCATCGTGAACCAGAAATATGTTTTGAACTACTACCAAATCAAAAATCCGAATTAACTAAAAACGAATCTGATATTGTCAAACTTCTATATTTAGAAGAGGGTAAAAAGATTACAAAGGCCAAAATGCTGAGCAAACTAAAAACAGATTACAAAGCCAGAACCAGATTCCAATCTTGGAAATCAGAATTCGAAAAAGAATTGCTGGATAATGGCTATTTAGATAAAAAAAGCCATGATATACAAGGAAACATTGCGGTAGATATTGTAATTTGTATATTAATCACAATTGTATTGGTGATTATTCTAGGAAAAGTAGATGATAGTCAAGGCATTACTCCCATAGTAATGGTTGGTGTTGTGTTCCAATTAATTGCATATATTGTGTTTTCAGTAGTAATTAACCAATTTATGGATCGATTAACTCCAAAAGGAGCCCAAGAAAAATCTTCTTGGTTAGCATTTAAAAAATATTTAAAGGACTACTCAGTAACCAAAAACTCTACTCTTGAATCCGTTATTATTTGGGAAAAATACATCGTATACGGAGCAGCTTTGGGCATTTCACTCAAAGCCTTATCAGAGCTTCCTTTGAAATTTGGAGATGAAGCCAATAACTCATTTGTATACCTGGCAGCAATAAACTCAAATAATCATAGCTTTGACTTTTCTTCTATAGGAACTGGCCTCGAATCTGTTGGAACATCATTCGCAAGTTACGGAGCCTCAGGATCTGGAGGAGGTGGAGGTTTTTCAGGTGGAGGTGGTGGGGGAGGTGGCGGTGGCGGTGGCGGAGGAATGAGCTAGTGTGCTATAATATCCCATATTGTTCTTAGGCCGAGCATTTAGCTCGTCTTGCTTGACGTTCTCACGATTGTCTAGCTTGTATTTTCCATAGGACAATCGGGGACATTCCCCCACAAAATATATGTTTAATCAACGCCGTTCTGGCGGTCGTGGCTTTTCGAGTCATGGATCAAATCGTGGTGCCAGCCACTCATTTAATAGACGCCAATCCTTTGGTGGAAATCGTGGTAATCGTTTTATGCCCAAACTCATGAACCCCATGATGTTTGTACGTCCTGCAATGCCTGTAATTCAGGAGGATGTCGTCATTACTCATTCTTTTGAAGACTATGGTTTGTCTGAGGGGATTGTAAAAAACATTAAGGCCAAGGGATACGTTACCCCAACACCAATTCAAGATATGGCCCTTGAAGCTGCATTGGCAGGAAAAGACGTTTTGGGTCTTGCTGATACTGGAACAGGAAAAACGGCTGTATTTGCCCTTTCTGTAATCAAAAATATTCTCGAAAACCCAAATGATACCGCTCTTGTTGTCGCCCCTACAAGAGAGTTAGCTGTTCAGATTAGAGACGAAATTAGATCACTTTCTGGTGGTTTGCAAATCTATGCCAGTTTATTTATTGGTGGCTCCGATATTCGTCGTCAGTTGGATGAGTTAAGACGCCGACCAAATGTCTACATAGGCACTCCAGGACGTCTCAGAGATCTATACAATCGCAGAGCTTTAAATTTAAACAATACTAAAATTGTGGTTCTTGATGAGGTCGATAGAATGCTAGATATGGGATTCGTTCATGAGATTTCTGAGTTACTTTCATTCTTGCCCGAAAATCATCAAACATTATTGTTTTCGGCCACAATTGATCAAAAAGTTGAAGGAATCGCCCTGAACTTTATGAAAAATCCAGAGAAAATTTCCGTAAAAACCAACGCTGGATCTCTTAATGTTGACCAAAACATCATTAAAGCCTCGGGGAAACAGGTTAAATACGCTGTCCTAAATGATTTGTTGTCGAAAGAAAGCTTCCGCAAAGTATTAATTTTTGGTCGCACTAAATATGGTGTTGAAGAAATTGCTATAAACCTTCAAAAATCAGGATTTTCTGCAGACTCAATTCATGGAGACAAGCGTCAAAATCAACGTGAAGCAGTCTTAAGAAAATTCAAAGAAAACCAAATTAGAATTCTTTGTGCCACCGACGTTGCTGCTCGTGGAATTGATGTTAAAGACATCACACACGTTATAAACTTCGATCAGCCAGCAACCTACGAAGATTATATTCATCGTATTGGTCGTACAGGCAGAGCCGGCAAGTCCGGAGTCGCCCTAACTTTTGTAGACTAAATATAAAAAGAGCGATAGATTGGTATAATCACCTCCAAGAACCTTAAAAACTGGAGGTGATTATGTGTGAAGAACCTGAGTTTCTTGATGATGAATCCCTTACTGGTAATCTAGATGATACAAAAGCCAGTAGAGTTATAAAATGGTTAACAACAGTGTTCAAAGAGTCTCCTGACGATATTGAACACGCGCTATTCTTGGTAAGAGAAATAAACAAGTTTTACGAAGAGAAGACAGACGAAAACAAAGCAGATCACCTAATAAGAATAGAGTCATTCTGTACCTGTTCATTCTGTGGTAACGAGATCCATGACACTGACATCTTTGAAAGAATAATGACACAATTGGAGGATAAGTATGTCTAGTACAAGTAAATCAAAAAGTACCTGGATTTGGCCATTGATAATTATATTTCTGGCTGTTGCTTATTATTTCTACACTTCATCGGGTGGAGAAAATCCGCCTCAGAACCCAACAGAGGAAGTCTTAGGTAACACTACTAGTGTTCCAACAGAAATATCAGGGGTATTACCCCAAGGTGGATACTTCGAAATCTATTTTACTATCCCTCTTGACCCAAACGACAAATCTGTAGAGCAAGCTTTAATCAGCAAGATTGATGCTTCAAAAACATCAATTAGTATGGCAGTATTTGAGTTTGATATTGAAGAGGTTGCAGAGGCTATTTTAAGAGCGGAAAAACGAGGTGTAGAAGTACGAGTTGTTTATGATAATGAGTACTCCGACCCTGATCCTCAGATGGGAATGCTAAAAGCTGCTGGGATTCAAACGATACCGGACAACAGAACAGCTCTTATGCACAACAAGTTCTTCGTCTTTGATGATGCCTGTGTTTGGACGGGGTCCTTCAATATTTCAGACAATGCCTCAAAAAAGAACAACGAAAATGCCATCTATTTCTGTTCTCCTGAAGCCGCCGAAAACTACTCAGTTGAGTTTGAAGAAATGTTTGCTGGAGAGTTTGGGCCAACATCTACAGCCAACACTCCTCATCCAGCATTTGAAATTAATGGTTTTACAGTAGAAAACTGCTTTGCTTCAGAAGATAACTGTATGGAAAAAGTAATCAACGCAGTTGAAAAAGCAAATACATCAGTTCACTTCATGGCCTTTAGTTTCACTGATGATGATCTGGCAAATGCCATGATTACAAATGCCAATAGAGGAGTTGTGATAGAAGGAATATTCGAATCTCGAGGAGCCAATACAGAGTACTCAGAGTGCAACACCCTACTCAAACAAGGCTTTGACATTCGTCTTGATGGAAATCCGTATACTTTTCATCACAAAGTGATAATTGTCGATGAGCAGTTCGTCATTTTTGGTTCGTTCAACTTCTCAGCAAGCGCAGATAAAAACAACGACGAAAATTTACTTATCTGGTACGATCCTCAGTTAGCTCAGCTCTTCGAACAACAATATCAAATAATGAAGTCGCAGGCAGTAATTCCTCAAGGATTGTCGTGTACAAAATAGTATTAAAATGCCCCGCATCAGCGGGGCTATTTTTATATCGAGATTGTTGGGTCAGGGTGGTCGGTTCCACCAGAAAGATTTATTCTTTTGATTTTCTCTTCTGTAAGAGGCTGTCCAGACTCAAGAATTTGTAATCCCCTTAGCATCCAAGGAGCAGGTTGACTACCAAGAGTCGCAGATCGCATTCCACGATCATAAGCATTAATAACCAAGTCCCTTTGCCACAGATCCAAATTGTTAATTAAACTCATATCTACCTCCAATGTATGTAGTTTGATTACTTTTGATATATTATACAACAAATAGTATAATATAGGACGAAAAACACATATAATGTGCGATGCACATTAATTCTACAAGGAGGAAAAATGCAGCCAATTATTACTTCGAAGTATGAAACCGACGGATACAAATTATCCATGGGGAACATCTTCTGGTGGTTTAACATGATTCAGGGAAGAAATATACAGGGTAGATATCAATTTTTTGATCGAAACAACACTGTTTATCCAGAAGGTTTTGCAGAGGAAGCAAACGAAGAAATCAAGAATCTTAGCAACCTTAGTTCGAATCCAAATGTTTCAAGCTATGTCATGGAAAGATGGCCATTTGTAAATCAAGAATTTTTACGCTGGTATGATCAAGTATTTTTTCACGATTATACCCAAGTTGACCTAACCCAAAAAGACGGCAGACTTCGATTGTTTGTTGAAGGACCTATCCACACTGCCACACATTTCGAAATACCCATCTTGCGTATAATTTCAACATTAACGACCAAGCGGTTGGGGATAATTGCAAAGCCAGATTGGCAAATTGAAGCGTATAACAACGCTAAAATTTTACAAGAAGAAAATGTATTTTACTCGGAATTTGGAGGTCGAAGACCACACAGTCCACGGGTACATTACGATGCCCTTGCCCAATACAATAAATTTAGAAAAATTGACGGTAAGGGTGGTCTTTTGGGTACATCATGGATTCAGTACGCCTATGATTTTGGTTTAATGATTATGGGAACAATGGCCCATGAGTATGTCGAAATGATGGCAGCTTTGTTTGGATACGAAAATGCAAATCGTATGGCCATGCAGACGTGGGTTGATTATTACGGGAAACGACTGGGGTATTTTTTGACCGATACCTATACTACAGACGTAGCCTTCAAGGATTTTAACTATAAATTTGCTAGCATTTTCAGTGGCACTCGACAGGATTCAGGTGATCCGAAAGAGCATGCAAACAAACAGATTGCTCACCTAAAATCAATCGGTGTTGATCCTAGCACAAAAGCCGTAGTCCATAGCAATACCCTAAACACAATTCCAGAAATCCTTGATCTAAATACCTATAAAATTAACGAATACATAAGGTCGTTTGGACTAGGAAAATTTATCACCAACAATGTTGGCAACCGCGGATACAACACCGTCTTAAAGCTAATTGCCGTAAAAGAAGGTGAAAAGCCATGGAAAGACGTCGTTAAATTGTCTGATGACCCAGGAAAATCTATCGGTAACTCAGACGAGGTTATTCATTGCAAATCTGTCCTTGGAATTAAATAAATCAATTGACCCTCGAAAGAGGGTCTTTTTATGCAATAAAATCCAAGTTCACGCAAAGTTGATCTTCCCAGATCATCTCAGGATATTTTTTTAGCATTTCGCGAACATATTTTCGTCTTTCTTCGAAGACCTCCTGTGTTTTTGCTTCAAACTTGATCGTAATATAAGGACCGTTTTGCGAATAACGAAACACCATCATGCCGTCATCAAAATCAGCTCTAACGCCATCGTCGCCAGGAATAATTGACTCGTCTGTAATTAAAGCATCAGGGAAATCAGCCTTAAATTTCACCGATAAATCTTTTATAACATCAATTTTTTTATCATCAGGACAGCCAATTTTGATTTCTGGTGAAGAAATGTAGGTTGGGAAACTTTCATAAAGCTGACTCAAAGAAACATTTTTCTCAGACAAATACTCCAACACTCTTAAGGCGGCAAATGTGCCATCATCATGGCCATATGCGTTATCAGCAAAGAAAAAGTGGCCCGAAAGTTCACCTCCAAAGGCTGCTTTCTCAGCTGCGATCTTTGCTTTTATAAAAGCATGACCAGTTTTCCAAATAATTGGCGTTCCGCCATTTTGTTTGATTACCTCTCTTACTACTTGTGAGCACAAAGTGTTGTAAATAATTTTAGAATTTGGGAAGCGCTCCAATATTTCTTTAGCAAAGATAGCCACAGCCACATCGTTCCAAAGCACATGACCTTTCTCATCCACCAAACCAATTCTGTCGCCATCTCCATCAAAAGCAAACCCAATATCCGCCTTGTTTTCAGTTACGATTTTGGCTAACTCATTCATTAGCTTAGCGTCGGTCGGATCAGGAGTGCCCATGGGGAAGGAGCCATCAACCTTTGTGTTTACTTCAATAACTTCGCATCCAACGCGCCTAAGAATTTCTGGATTATAAATTCCCGTTGTTCCGCAATGAGAATCACAAACAACCTTAAAACTCTTTTTTAGTTGAATGCGTTTCAAAATATCATTTATATAATCTTCTTTGACATCAGCTGTCGTTATTACTCCTTTGGTGTCAGACTCAAAATATTTTTCGGTTTCCACTAAATTTCTAAGTTCCTGAACATCCTCTGGTCCAGTAGTTTGTGAGTAGCCTATCCCGAGCTTAAAACCATTAAAGTTCCATGGATTGTGCGAGGCAGTTAGTATTGCACCTCCGTTTGTCTGGAAACGATACTGGGCGTAATACATCATCTGGGTCATGATTAGTCCGATATCGATAATATCCACCCCTGTGCTAATTACACCATCCATAAAAGCTTTTTGAAAAGCCTCACCACTCAATCTGCAATCTCTTCCACACACCATTTGGCGAATTTTTCTTCTACGTAGGAATGTCCCGTATGCTTTCCCGAGTGCTTCTACATTATTAACATTAAGGTCAGTGTCTACAACTCCGCGAATATCATAATTTCTAAATATTAGGGGGTTTATCTTCATAATTAGGTATATCAGAAGCTGATTAACAATGTCAAACATCACCCTCTATAAAAAAAGGAAAATATTTGCCTCAAAATACCAGTAGGATGGGAAGTTGGTATACTTAAATAGTCAATGAAAACGTTGCTGGATGATCCTAAGGTTTTTGCGGAACAAGACACTCTCGATGTCTATGGTTCTATTGGATCAATTGGTCAGCAATTTGAGGCCTCTTGGCACGACTCCCAATTTGTTAGCCTAAATTTTGAAATAAATGAGATTTCCAACATAGTCTTTGCCGGTATGGGGGGTTCCAATCTTCCAGCTCACGTTTTGCAATCTCTATCTCCACTACTCCTCAAAGTTCCCTTTGAAATAGTCGCCAACTACAGACTCCCTCAGTACGCTTCAACCAGCACACTCGTTATACTCACAAGCTACTCGGGTAATACCGAAGAAACTCTTTCATGCGCTCAAGACGCCATCAAAAGACAGTGCAAAGTAATCGTTATGACTACCGGAGGCAAGTTAAAAGAACTTGCACTCAACGAGCACTGGCCATTGATCTTGCTTGACGAAAAACTAAATCAATCCAAAGTTCCACGATTTGGCATTGGTTTATTACTCGGCGCTGCCATGGGATTAACCATTCGCCTTAATCCAGAAAACTATCGATTTATCGATCCAAAAGAAATAGTAAGAGTCATCGAACATTCTCTCGACTCTCTCAAAACTACCATACCCTCAGACGCGAATCCCGCCAAGAGCTTTGCCCTAAAAAACAAAGGTATGTCGATTATCGTTTTTTCTGCCAATCATTTATCTGGTGTTGGCAAAATTTCCTCAAACTATTTCAACGAAACCTCAAAGACATTTTCCGCCCATTTTGCAATTCCTGATCTAAATCATCATTTACTAGAAGGGCTAGCTTTTCCTACATCACTCAAAGACCACTCACGATTTATCCTTCTAAACTCCAGTCTTTACCCAGAAGTAGTTCAAAAACGCTTCCAAATCACCAAGGACATTCTCATCAAACAAAATTATCAGTTGACGGTAATCAATCCAGAATCCGCCGATATCGTCGGACAAGTTCTTGAATCACTGGTCTTTTTAATCATGATTAGCTATTATTTAAGTATAGTCAACAAGCAAGATCCGGGAACAAATCCTTGGGTAGACTTCTTTAAAAAACAATTAATCTAAATGCCCAATCTACCTGCCCTGGTACTACCATTCTCAAAAATTCGTAAAGAAGATATTTCACTTGTTGGTGGAAAAGGCGCCAATTTAGGCGAGATGGCAAGCTTTGGCATCCCAGTTCCTAATGGTTTTGTCATCACAGCCCAAGCCTACGAAAAAGTAATCGAACACAACGCTCTTCAGCCAGTCATTCGCGAAATCATTAAACAAACTGAAATCACCAATCAAAAAGAGCTCGAAAAAGCGGCCATCAGGATTCAAAGGTTAATCCACACTGCCGATATTCCCCAAGAGCTTACCAAAGAAATCTTCGATAGCTACCAAAAACTCAAACCAGGTGACAAAAATCCTTTAGTTGCCGTCCGTTCTTCGGCAACTGCCGAAGATCTTCCCGATGCCTCGTTCGCTGGTCAGCAAGAGTCTTTTCTCGATATCAAAGGTGAGTCAAACCTCATTCAAGCTGTTCGAAGTGCTTGGGGTTCATTGTGGGGAGCCAGAGCCATCTTCTATAGAGCCACCAAAGGCTACAATCACTTCAAAGTACTTCTCGCCATTCCAGTTCAGCTCATGGTTCAGTCAGATGTATCAGGAGTTATGTTTTCTGTTAATCCTGTAACCGGAAACAAGAATCAAGTTGTTGTCGAGGCAGTGTGGGGTCTTGGGGATTACATGGTACAGGGTGTTGTAAATCCTGATCATTATATTGTCAATAAATCCAATCTTACAATTCATTCGCGCCAGCACATAGAACAGACAGCAATGGAAATTCACGATTATCCAAGTGGTGTGAAAAAAACTAAGGTTCCGGAAAAAATGATTAACGCTGCCAAGCTTACTGATGATCAAGTAATTGAGCTTGCTAAGTTGTCCATAAAAATTCATCAACATTATTTCTTTCCCCAAGATAGTGAATTCGCCATCGAAAAAGGGAAAATATATTTAGTCCAAACTCGTCCTATCACCACACTAGATATCGGCAAGGGGACAAAACAAATATCTGAGAGTCAAGTAGTAAATTTAAAACAGCTACTTCAGGGAGAGCCTGCATCGTTTGGCATCGGTTTTGGAAAAGTTGTAAAAATTAGTTCAGCAAAGGAAATTGATAAGGTTAAATCAGGCGATGTACTAGTAACAGAAATGACAGCTCCAGACTTTGTCCCTGCCATGAAAAGGGCAAGCGCAATCGTCACTGATAAAGGAGGTCAAACTTCTCATGCTGCAATAGTTAGTAGAGAACTTGGAGTTCCAGCTGTTGTCGGCGCTAAAATTGCTACAAAAATTCTAAAAGAAGATCAAATAATAACTGTCAACGGATCGTCTGGTATTGTTTACAATGGCCTCCCCGAAAAAGGGAAGGCAGTTGCGACAAAAGAATTCAAAGAAGAAGAATTCCCCAAAACCGCGACCAAAGTATATGTAAATCTTGGAGAGCCTGCTTTAGCATCGATTGTGGCTCAGGGAAACTCTGATGGTGTCGGCCTTCTTCGGGCCGAGTTTATGATGGCTGAGATAGGTACTCATCCAAAAAAGATGATTAGAGATGGTAAAAGCCAAGTGTTTATTGAAAAACTGGCTGAAAATTTAGTTAAATTTACCCACAGTTTTGGTGATAGGCCAGTCGTTTATCGAGCTTCAGACTTTAAATCAAATGAGTACAAAAACTTAATTGGTGGCCAAAACTTCGAACCGATAGAACCAAATCCTATGCTTGGTTTTAGAGGATGTTTCAGATACATATTAGATGAAAAAGTATTTAACCTTGAGCTTGAAGCGATTAAGCTTGTACGGAATAAGTATGGCTATAAGAATTTACACTTGATGATTCCTTTTGTAAGAACTGTTGATGAGCTAATCAAGGTTAAAAGAATTATCGCAGCTAGCGGACTTTCAAGATCAAATAGTTTCAAACTATGGATGATGGTAGAAATTCCATCAAACGTCATTTTACTCGAAGACTTTATTGCGGCGGGGATTGATGGTGTATCCATAGGGTCAAATGATCTCACCATGCTCATTCTAGGAACAGATAGAGACAATGAAACAGTTGCCTCGGAATTTGATGAGAGAAATCCTGCTGTTTTGTGGGCGCTAGAGCATGTCGTAAAAACTGCAGCCAAAAAACATATTACTTGCTCTCTCTGTGGTCAAGCAGCAAGCCAGTATCCAGATTTAATTGAAAAATTAGTATCTTGGGGAATTACTTCTGTGTCTGTAAGTCCTGATGCCGTAGACAACACTAGAAGAGTAATCTCTCTTTTTGAAAAAAAACTTCTAAAATAATATGGCAAAAATAAAATCAGTCTATGCTCGTGAGATTCTAGACTCACGTGGGAATCCAACAATAGAAACTACAATTTGGACAGATAATAATCATGGTGCTGTGGCCTCAATTCCAAGTGGAGCTTCTACAGGAAAGCTTGAAGCTGTAGAAATACGTGACGGTGATCCACAGAGATTTAATGGATTAGGAGTTCTCAAAGCTGTTGCCTCAGTAAATCAAATAATTAGTAAATACATAATCGGCCAAGATCCGACTAAGCAAAACAACATAGATCAAATTCTTCTAAATCTAGACGGTACCGAAAACAAATCAAAGCTAGGGGCCAACGCCATTTTGTCTGTTTCTCAAGCCTGCTTCGAGTTGGGTGCAGCCTGTGAAGAAAAGCCAACCTTCCAGTACACTGCCGAAAAATACGGCTTAGTTACCCCCACATCACTTCATCTTCCGACACCTATTTTTAATCTGATTAATGGCGGAAAACACGGCGCGGGTAACCTCGATTTTCAAGAGTTTCATATAATACCTAGTAGCCAAAAACAGTTTTCAGAGGCTCTAGAAATTGGCAGCGAACTTTATCACAATCTAAAAAACTTATTAGTAGAAAAAAAGGCTATTCACTCGGTAGGTGACGAAGGCGGCTTTGCTCCTAATCTTTTTAGTAACACTGATGCTATTGAGCTTCTTGTTGAAAATATCGAGTCAAGTAAATACAAACTAAACCAAGACGTCTTTTTGGGTTTAGATATTGCTGCTTCTGGTTTGTTAAAGAATGGAAAATATAAAATCAGTGATGTAAAAGAAAATTTATCAGGAGAACAGTTTAGAGACTTTATTATTGATCTAAACAGAAAATATTCATTACTTTCTATTGAGGATCCTTTTGATCAAGACGACTGGAAAGATTTTACTGATTTAACGGGGAACATTGGAAAACAAGTCATGATCGTCGGAGATGACCTTTTGGTCACAAACAAGAAAAGGCTAGAAGAAGCCATCTCCCAAAATGCCTGCAACGCAATTCTCATAAAACCAAATCAAATTGGCACTATTTCAGAGACAGTGTCAGTAATCAAATTGGCCAAGAAAAATAATTTTTCAATAATCGTCTCGCACAGGTCAGGCGATACCGACGAGGATTTTCTAGCCGACTTTGCTGTCGGAGTGGGTGCAGATTTCGTTAAGTTTGGTGCTCCAGGAAGAGGGGAAAGAGTTGCTAAGTACAACAGACTCTCCTTTATCCAAGACTATCTTGCTAGCAAAAATGGATAACAAATCTGTCGTATTGTGCATTCTTGATGGCTGGGGCATAGCACCTCCCAGCTCGGGTAATGCCATCACTCAAGCAAATCCCCAAACCTACAATCATCTTCTGCAAAACTATCCTTCAACTCAGCTTCTCGCATCTGGTTCTGCTGTCGGCTTACCTGAAGGTCAAGATGGTAATAGTGAAACAGGTCATCTAAATATTGGTGCAGGCCGAATCGTTTTTCAAGATCTAGCTCTTATCAACATGGCTATCGCTGATGGTAGCTTCTTTACCAATAAGGCCTTGCTCGATACCGCCAAGCACATAAACTCTTTTCAATCGAATCTTCATTTAATCGGTATGATTGGCAACTCAGGAGTCCACTCGTACAACGAACATCTTTATGCCCTGCTTCTTTTTGCCAAAAAACACAACATCCAGAACGTATATTTGCATCTAATTACCGATGGTCGAGATAGTCCTCCTGATAATGGCCTGGATCAAATCAAGCTAGTGCAAGAAAAAATAGATGAAATCGGAGTTGGCAGTATTGTATCCATCATCGGTCGATACTACGCTATGGATAGAGATCAGAGGCTGGATAGAACTCAAATGGCCTACGATTGTCTTACAAAGGACAGTCAAGCATGTCAGTTAAATCCAACATCATATTTAGAGAGTTCATACAAAGAAAACATTTTTGATGAATTTATTAAACCTGTTTCGTTAGGGAAAAACTGTCACGAATCAAGAATCAAATCAGGTGACGCTGTGGTTTTTTTCAATTTTAGGACCGATAGGCCACGCCAGCTCACCGAAATGTTTTTAAGGTCAAACATTCCCAATTTAAGATTTGTGACCATGACCAAGTATCGAGATGATTTTCAAAATCCAGTCATGTTCAACACCAGTACACTTACCAACACCTTAGGAGAAATAATCTCAAAACAAAACCTAAATCAATTAAGAGCTGCCGAAACAGAAAAAATAGCCATGGTTAGTTATTATTTTAATGGCCAAAACGAAATAAGTTTCCCTGGCGAAACACATCTCTTTATCGACTCCCAAAAGGTAGCGACATATGATCTCGCTCCTCGTATGTCTACCGACAAACTTGTCGAAGAATTCTCTGAAAAAGTTAGAGAAGGAATCTACACCTTATCGGTAATCAATATTGCTTGCCCAGATATGGTTGCTCACACAGGCAAAATTGATAAAACCATCGAAGCTATTAAAGCCTCAGACGACGCCTTGGCAAATCTGGTAAATCTCGCCAAAGATACAAACTCGTATTTGCTCATCACTGCCGATCATGGCAATGCCGAAGGTTTAATTAATCAAAAAACAGGAGGCCCAGATACACAGCACTCCAGTCAGCCTGTTCCTCTTATTCTTTATCATCCATCAGACATTCAATTCAAACTTCAGCCAGGCAAACTTGCCGACATCGCTCCAACAATTCTAGATTTACTTGGAATCCCAGCTCCAGTAGAAATGAATGGTAAGAATCTAATTATTCGAGAATCTTGACTCATAAGGCAATATCCTATATAATACGAACAAATTCCTAAGGAGGATAAATGGATAAATTAATAAGCGTAGATATTGTGGCTTCAGAAACAATGGAAGGGCTAAACATAGCCTTAAACAAAAAAATCGAAGAAATCCAAAAAAGAAACCACGAAGTTGTAATCCAGTATGCAGCTCCAGCATACAACTCAATTGAAGAGATATTTGTTTGGTCCGCTCTTGTCGAAGAGCGTGAAACTCATCCATTTTAAATATTGAAACAAATATTACCACCCTCAAAAAGGATGGTTTTTATTTACCTATCGATATTAGTAGTACTAGTTCGCCCTTAATTCTAGTTTCTTTAGCAGCCGTCAATAGTTGGCTCAAGCTTCCTCTGAATATTTTTTGCGATACCTTTGTAAGATCAACAGCCAAACAAGCTGGAGCATTTTCCCCAAAAATTGTAATTGTTTCAGGTAGAATTTTTAGTAATCTCAAAGGTGATTCATATATAACCGCTGTCATCTTGGCTTTATCTCCCATTTCCTTTAATGTGGTCATCACAGAAGTTCTCTTGCCAATCTTCTTGGGTAAAAATCCCACAAACATGTATCTATCAGTAGGCAAACCAGAAACAGCCAAGGCAGCACTTTCAGCTGTAGGCCCAGGGACCACCTCAATCTCCCAGTCCATTTCTATAGCTCTATGAATCAATTTATATCCAGGGTCAGAGATCAAAGGCATCCCCGCATCCGAAACTAATACTACAGACTCCAAAGAACAAATCTCTGCCAACACTCTTGGTAATACTTTTTCTTCATTAAAATCATTTATAAATCGAATAGTCCCTGTAAACTTTTCTGCATACCCTAGCTGCATCAATTTGCTCCATAAGTTGCTAAACATTCGCGTATCTTCACAAATCAAATATTTTGCTTCCTGGAGTGTTTTTAGAGCTCTCATCGAGAGATCTTCGATATTACCGATAGGTAAACCAACAATGGTTATTTTCATTTATTGAAATTTTCGGATAACACCGACACATTTCCCTTGTACTTTAACATTAATTGCAAAAATAGGGGACATCGATGAATTTGCAGGCTCCAAACGTACACGTGTTCTTTCTTTGAAAAATCTTTTAAGGGTGGCTAAGCCATTTTCCAATAAAGCGACTACAATATCTCCATCTTTGACACCAGTCACGTCGCATTCTTCAATAATTACATAATCATGATCAAAAATTCCTTCTTCAATCATCGAGTCACCTTTAACTTGAAGCACAAAGGCTCTTTTTTTGCCGGTCACCATTGAAGAAGCTACCTTCATAGAAGCATTAGGGTCTGTTAAAGGCTCAATAGGTCTACCTGCAGCGATATAGCCAAGAATTGGAAGCTCGATTGAGTTTGTTTCTGCGTTGCCGTGGTCCACCAGAGAAATACCGCGAATAGCTCCATCAAATTTCTTAATAATATTTTTCTTTTCAAGTGCCTGAAGATGTTCGTGAACAGTAGCCAAAGACGAGACACCAATTGCACCTGCAATTTCTGATAGAGTAGGGGAATATCCATTCTTTTGAATGAACTGGGAAATAAACTCAACAATTTGTCTTTGTCTTCTATAAAGTGTTACTGTCATAACACCATTATTACCAAACATTACCCAAATGTCAAGCATACAAAACCCCAACAAATCAGCTAAAATATATCTGTGGAATTCAAAATAAAGTCAGACTATCAGCCAACAGGAGACCAGCCTCAAGCAATTGAGAAACTTTCTGCAGCCATTACAGCAGGAAACTCACATCAAACTCTTCTAGGTGTCACAGGATCAGGCAAAACTTTTACCGTTGCCAAAGTAATCGAGAAAACTCAGCTACCAACTCTTATTGTTTGCCACAACAAAACCTTAGCCAGTCAGCTTTACCAAGAATTCCGTGACTTCTTTCCCGATAATGCAGTGAGTTACTTTGTTAGTTACTACGATTATTACCAGCCAGAAGCCTATCTCCCTAGTTCTGATACATATATAGAGAAAGAAGCCGACATCAACCCCGAAATAGATAGACTCAGACTCACCACAACGGCAAATCTATTATCTAGACCCGACAGTATCGTTATTGCCTCGGTTTCATGTATTTACAACATTGGCTCTCCATTAGACCAAGAGAAAAATATTCTCACTCTAGCTAGAGGTCAAGTTATCCAAAGAGATACTGTTTTGATGCGTCTTGGAGACTTACAGTACACGAGAACCAGTTCCGAGCTGTCCAGAGGTATGTTTAGAGCCATCGGTAGCACAGTCCAGCTTTATCCTTCATACAAAGACATCGTTATTTCCATGATATTTGAAGGCAACGTCCTGCAAACAATCGATATCCTTGATCCATATAACTTCACTAAAATTGAAGACCCAGATTTAGAAAAAACTGGCTGGATCACTATCAATCCCGCCAAGCTCTTCATCACCGACCCACGTACACAAGGTGACGCCATCGAAAACATTAGAAAAGATTTGCGATCGCAAATAGAAAAGTTCAAGAGTGAAGGAAAAACCATCGAAGCCTATCGGTTAGAACAAAAAGTAAACTACGATTTATCCATGCTTGAGGAAGTAGGCTACGTCAATGGTATCGAAAACTACTCTCGATACTTTGATGGACGCAAAGCTGGGGACGCCCCTTACTCTTTGCTCGAGTACTTCCATTACAACGCCAAGAAGTTCAATAAAAAAGGATTTCTTACCGTAATTGATGAATCCCATATCAGTTTGCCTCAAATACGTGGAATGTACAACGGAGATCAGGCAAGAAAAGAAAACCTTATCAATTTTGGTTTTAGACTTCCCAGTGCCAAAGACAATAGACCTCTTACATTTACCGAGTTCCAAGCTCGCACTCCCCAAAACTTATATTGTTCAGCCACTCCTAGTGAATATGAACTATCTCTTTCCATGTCGAGTGAAATCCCAACAGTCGCTGAGCAATTGATAAGACCAACAGGTCTACTAGATCCAGAAGTATTCGTTCGCCCTGTCCAAGGACAAATTGAGGATATTAGTAAAGAAGTGATAGCTAGAAAAGCCAAAGGAGAGCGAACTCTAGTCCTAACCATGACCAAGAAGATGGCTGAGGATCTCTCAGAACACCTTAAAGAAAAGTACAAGATAAATGTCGAGTATTTGCACTCAGACGTCAAAACCTTAGACCGAGCTGATATTCTAGATAAACTACGTCAAGGGAACTTTGACTGTTTGGTTGGTATCAATTTACTTCGTGAAGGACTAGATTTACCAGAAGTCTCCCTTGTTGCCATATTAGACGCCGATAAGGAAGGTTTCTTGCGTACCCCAACAGCTCTAATCCAAACGATGGGTCGAGCCGCCCGTCATGTAAATGGGCAAGTAATTCTTTATGCGGATAAAATCTCCAACTCCATGGAAATTGCCATGAAAGAAACACAGAGAAGAAGAGTCATTCAAGCTAAATACAACAAAGAAAACGGCATTACTCCTACGGGAATCATAAAGCCCATTAGAGAAGCTCTCCTACACCGAGATCAAAGCGCACCAACACCTAAAATAAAGGAACTTGCTGAGTTTGGCTGGACGGAAATTGAAGATGTTAATCCAGAAGCTCTTACACCTCAAAAGAAAAAGGCTCTAGTTTTAAAACTAAAAAAGATGATGACTCAAGCAGCCAATTCCTGGAATTTTGAGCTTGCAGCACGCTATCGTGATACTATCAAAAAATTACAGTAGGTTTATCTACCGTCTCTAAACTTTTTTACCAATCTTTCATCGCGCTCTTTGGCGTAGTTTGGGTCGTGTTCCTTTAACCATTGTGCAGCCTCATCGATTCCTTTATTGGCATCTTCATGACGTTTAACTTCGGTAGCAGCGAAAGGGTCTGTTCTTTCGACAGGGGAATCATCTCCTGTTAATCCAGGGACACATTTTCCCCCAATATCCATACATGTTTGCACTGACTCAACCGTACCCCCAGGATTATTTCCGGCTCCAGACATCGTCGATGCAGCCACTCTCAAAGCTTCTGCTTCTGTAAGACCCTCATCAACAAGTCTTTTAACTTCGTTTTTTAAACCTTCACTAGCATATTTTGTGGGAGCGAACTCTGAATAGTCTGTCATAAAATCATTATTACACATTTTTCATTCGGGTATTTTTAGGTGAAAAATGATAAAATAATTCGTTATGCCAGAAATTTCACCCTCAACCCATCTCATCATCAGGGGAGCTCGTCAACATAACCTCAAAAATGTTGATCTGACTATTCCTAAAAACAAACTAGTTGTTTTTACTGGTGTCTCTGGTTCTGGCAAGTCGAGCATGGCACACGACACTATCTATGCTGAAGGTCAACGCCGCTATGTTGAGTCCTTAAGCTCATACGCAAGGCAATTTTTAGGTGTCATGGACAAACCAGATGTCGATCAGATCGAAGGTCTTTCTCCAGCAATTCTTATAGATCAAAAGCAGGGCAGTCACAACCCTCGTAGTACTGTCGGTACTGTTACCGAAGTTTACGATTACCTTCGTCTCCTGTACGCTCGTATCGGTCATCCTCACTGTCCCAACTGTGGTCGCGAAATCATGCCCCAAGATATCAATCAGATTTACAAAGCCGTCGTTGATTTAGCCGTTTCTCATCCTTCCTACAAAAAACAAAAGGGAACTAGAGTCATGATTCTTGCTCCAATTATCAAAAATCAAAAAGGGGAGTTTGTTGATCTATTCCCCAATCTAAACAAGCAAGGTATTGCCCAAGTAAGAGTCGATGGCAAAATTCTCTCAACTCAATCTACTCTCAGCCTTTTCAAAAACAATCGTCACAATATCGAAGCAGTTATTGATAAATTAGTCATAGGTCAAGTGAATGGGGGAACAGAATATGAGAAAAATCGCCTTATTGACTCTATTGAGCAGTCCATCAAAATGGCCGATGGTGAAACAATCATTAGTATTGTCGAAGACCCATCGTTATCTTTCCCCGAAAATCCCGAACAGATGGAAGATCATTTGTTTTCTCAGAAGCTCGCTTGTCCCATCTGTAATATCTCCATTCCCGAAATTGAACCAAGATATTTTTCTTTTAACGCTCCAGACGGTGCCTGTCCAGAATGTACTGGTTTAGGTACCAAGATGGTTCTTGATACCGACAGTATCATTTCTCCCACACTCAATCTATTTGAAGGTGCCATTATTCCTTTAGCCTCTCAGTTTGAAATGCGCACTTGGCTTGCCAAATTAATTGTCGAGGCCATGTCATCCGTGGATTTTGCACCCACCACCCCTCTTTCTCAAATGACCGACAAACAAAGCAAGGCTTTATTCTCAGGTACAGGTGACAAGATTTTCTCCGTCAAAGGTATCAATCGTCACGGAAAGTCCGTCGCCTGGAAAAGTAAATATGAAGGTCTAGCCAAAGAGTTCGAACGCCGCTACACAGAAACCAGCTCAGACGCCTTAAAAGAAGAAATCGAAAAATACCTCATCAAAAAAACTTGTCCAGTTTGTAACGGCACTCGTCTCAAACCTGAAGTATTAGCTGTACATGTAGACAACAAATCAATCAGTGAAGTTACCTCTCAATCAATCGAAAACAATGTTTCCTTCTTTGATACTTTAAAAAGCAAGCTAAACGTCACTGAAATCCAAATCAGTGAGCCAATCATCAAAGAAATACTTGATCGACTTAGTTTCCTTGTTTCCGTAGGTCTAGATTACCTTACTCTTGGTCGAGAATCAGGCACACTGTCAGGTGGAGAGCTCCAGAGAATTCGTCTGGCCAGTCAGATTGGCTCTCGCCTTACTGGTATTCTCTACGTTTTAGATGAGCCAACCATCGGTCTTCATCAACGAGACAATGCTAAGCTCATAAAAACTCTTCAAGAGCTTGTAAATCTTGGCAACTCACTAGTAGTCGTCGAACACGATCAACAAACAATGGAATCTGCCGATCATTTAGTAGAGTTTGGTCCTCACGCTGGTGAATTTGGTGGCAATATCACCTTCCAAGGAACAATCGAGGAGATGAAAAAGTCAAACTGTGTTACTGGCAAATACATTTCCGGTGTAAATCAGATAGTAGCCAAAAAACCTAAAAATCCACCAGAAAGCCAAGGCTCAATCCGTTTGTCTGGATGCAACTACCACAATCTAAAAGATGTCGATGCAGATTTTCCCTTAAATCGTTTTACGGCAGTTACTGGTGTATCTGGAAGTGGCAAATCGTCTCTTGTGGTCGAAACACTTTATGAGGCTCTTTCCCAAAAGCTAAATCCCATGCACCGCAAGCAAGATATTTCCTACGGATCAATTCTAATTCCAGACACTGTCAAAAGAGTCTCGCTAATTGATCAAAGCCCTATTGGCAAAACACCCAGAAGTAACCCAGCCACCTACACCAAAGTATTTGATCACATCAGATCTCTATTTTCCAACACCCAAGAAGCTCGTTTCCGAGGTTACGGCCCAGGTAGATTTAGTTTTAATGTCAAAGGGGGACGCTGTGAAACCTGCCAAGGTGATGGTCAGTTAAAGATTGAGATGCAATTTATGGGAGATATTTATATCACTTGCGATACATGTAAAGGCGCCAGATTCAACGAACCCACACTTGAAGTGGAATACAAAGGGAAAACCATTGCCGATATTCTCAATATGACCATGGATGAGGCAGCCATGTTTTTCAAAAATATTCCCACCATAAGTAAAAAATTAGATACCATTCGTAAGGTTGGTCTAGGATATATTAAGCTAGGCCAAAGTGCTCCAACATTATCAGGAGGAGAGGCACAACGTGTCAAACTAGCCACAGAACTTGCCAAAACTGGTAATGGTCACACAGTATATATTCTCGATGAACCAACCACAGGTCTTCACTTTGATGATTTAAACAAACTGGTACAAACCTTAGTTGATTTAGTTAACCAAAACAATACAGTAATCGTCATCGAACACAATTTAGATGTAATAAAGAATGCAGATTACATCATTGATATGGGACCAGAAGGTGGAGATGAGGGAGGAGTAATAATTGCCACGGGTACACCTCAAAAAGTAGCAGATTATTTTGATACCCCCACCTCGCAAGAATTAAAGAAGCTTCTGTTGTAATATCAATTGATGAAGAGAATCTCCTTTCCCATAAAAATTATTCTTCTTCTCATCGTCTCGTTAATCTTTCCTCAAAAAGCATTTGGTATTGTCAAGTTTAGTACTGAATTTCAAAACTATTATCGTGTAGATGCAAGTGGAAATACTCATGTTTCGTTTTTAATTAATCAAAAAAATAATCTTTCAGTCGTATACGCTACAGACTTTGGTCTAAATATAAACGAAACAAAAGTTAGTAATGTCAAAATAATTGACGAAGGAACGTTTGTTATTCCGGAAATTGTAAAAACATTAAATCAGACCACAATATCTTTTCCTTTTGCTCACAAAGTTGTTGGTAAAGACAAAGTCCATTCTTTTAGCATTGAGTACGATACTACTGATATCGCCAATAAGTTTGGAAATACATGGCAAGTAAATATTCCGCGGCTAGAAACAGATGAAAACATTTCGAGTCGCGTTGTAATCCTGACTGTACCAGAAAATTTTCCATCACCAGCTTATATCGATCCTAAGCCAGACTCAGTTAACAAAAACACATACTACTTTAGTGGAAGTAATCTTGGAAATAAAACTATCAGTGCCGTATTTGGACAAACTCAGTTTTACAAAGGCAATATTTCATACCATTTGGTTAATGACACAAAAAATACCATTACGACAGAAATTGCCTTACCTCCTGACACTGCGTATCAAACGGTATATTATGAAAATCTTGACCCAAAACCAACTGAAGTTGTCTCTGATGAGGACGGGAACTATCTTGCAAAATACACTCTTGAGCCAGCCACAGATAAGAAAATTGTTCTTGAGTTATATATCAAACTGAACTTTACTCCCAAATCAACTACCAAAGAGATAACAGATAAATATCTATTGGCAACCGACATCTGGAACTATGAAAACGGGGTGTTTTCGACGCCTGAGATGAAGAATCTAACAACCTCAAAGGCAATCTTCGACTTTGTTGTAGACAAAATGAAATACGATTTCGAAAAAGTTAATCGACAAAAATCCCAAAGAACCCCTGCGGCAGAATCTCTTATAAATAGTCACAGTGCTATCTGTACAGATTTTGCTAATGTCTTTGTCAGTCTTGCAAGAAAAGCAGGTATTCCATCACGCGAACTCCAAGGATTCGCAATCTCAGAAAATCCTGATCTAAAACCAGTTTCTCTCACCCAAGATGTACTTCATTCTTGGCCAGAGTATTTCAACAAGAGCACAAATACTTGGGTACAAATTGATCCGACATGGTCAAATACTACACGTGGCGTTGATTATTTCAACAAGCTTGATTTTAATCACATAGTATTTGCCATTCACGGAGTAAATCCTGAGTATCCTGTTCCTGCAGGAGGATATAAGTACAAGTTAGAAAAAACAAAAGATATCTCAATTGAGCCTGCAGACGCAATATCCTTCCCTGATCCAAGTTTTATTCTTTCACAAGGATCTCAAGATGGAGACAAAGCAAATATCAAAGTTACCAATATTTCAGGAGTCTCATATTCAGGGAACACCATTACTGAAAAAAATCAGTTTGTAGTAGAAAAAGAACAACAAATAGATATTCCTCCATTTGGAACTTCGATACTTTCAATCGACATTACCAACAGACCCTTTATTAGTCAAAAGAATACAAAAGTTATAATTTATATCAATGGGAACCGATTTGAACAATCAATTGTTGTCAAGCCAACAATCTCTTCGCTTGCGCTTTACTCCGGAATCGGAGTCTTTTTGGGAATCATTGCCTTCATCTCCAGGTATATATATCTTCGAAGACGAAAACAAAAAACCGTTATATATCGGTAAATCGATAAGTCTAAAATCTCGAATCACCCAGCACTACGAAGGCTTCAAAGATAGATCAACCAAAGCCGCCAACTTCGTTCCCCAAACAAAAACTTTATACATAAAAACCGTTAACAACGATCTGGAGGCAGTCATTACCGAGGCGAATTACATAAAAACCTACAAACCTCGCTATAACGCCATTACCAAAGATGGCAAATCAAACATCTATATTATTTTTACCAACGAACCAGACACCAAAATCAAAATTATTCATGCTACTGATATCGAAGCATTAGAACTAGACGATTATAAAAAGCAAGTATTCGGACCATACACATCAAGTAAAGTAGCCGAGACCTTGATAAAGTTTTCTCGAAGAATTTTTGGCTTTTGCAACGCTCCTTTCAACTCCAGAAGTAGAGCCTGCTTTAATTATCATCTTCACCAATGTCCGGGAGCGTGTCAGTTCCAAATCACACCACAAAAATATCACCGTCACTTGGGTCAAATCAAGAAATTCCTTTCTGGTCAGTTTACTCAATTAAACAAAAGTCTAAATCGTCAAATTAAAATCGCTATCAAAAAGCAATATTTCGAGCAAGCAGAAGTCATCAAAAACAAGATATTTAGCCTCAATCAAGTCATAAATAATCAGAACTCAAGCTTATTGTTAAAGCTATCAGACGCCACTGATCAGATGCAACACTTGATTGTTAGCACTCTAAAACACCCCTTGTTAATCAAACCACCAATTAGAATCGAGTGTTACGATCTGGCGCACCTACAGGGAGAAAACTATGTTGGCTCAATGGCCGTATTTATAAACGGTGCTCAAGATACTTCTCAATATCGTCACTTCAATATCAAAGGACTAGAGCGTTCCGACCCTTATGCCATGAAAGAAATAATCACCAGGCGCTTCCAGCACCCCGAGTGGGGGATACCCGATTTAATAGTTCTAGACGGTGGAATCCCTCAATTATCAATCGTTTCTTCCGCTATTCCCTCTACCGTTCCTACAATTGCTTTGGCCAAAAAAAGAGAGACTATCTATTTTTATCAAGACAGCAAGACAGTGTCAGTAAACTTAAATCTTGAAGATCCAGTGCTTAATCTATTTCGAAATCTTCGTGATGAAGCTCATCGATTTGCGACCACATTCCATATTAAGAAACGACAAAAATCTTTTCTTGAATAATCTATACTAATCATATGAAGGCTTTTTTAAGAGCTATATTAATTAATCTCCTTGTAATCTATTTAGTGGATGCGATATATCCTAGCTTTTCGATTCTTCATGATGTCAAAACTCTTATCACCGCCTCGATTATCTGGCTTTTACTAAATAAAATAGTCAAGCCAATTATCAAACTTCTTCTTCTGCCCATAAATCTTATTACTCTCAATTTATTTTCTTGGGCAGTCAGTCTAATTACCTTATTTTTACTTCCCGTGATAGTCAGTGGAATTAGTATAACGCCATACGATTTTCCAGGTATAAATTATCAGGGTTTTACAGTACCTCCTTTCCATCTCAACTTGTTCTTATCATTTTTAGTTGCCTCCTCATTTTTGAATCTAATTCACAACATTATTTCTTGGATCATCAAAAAGGACTCTGAATGATGTCGTAGGCGTTATAATTGACTTATGAAGCTATCACTTGTACTGCAAATAATTATTTCCTTGGTTCTGATTGTTCTAGTAACCTTGCAATCAAAAGAAACCTCTCTTGGTTCAAGTTTTTCATCTGTTACCCAAAGTGGACTTCACACAAAACGTGGTCCAGAAAAAATGATATATATTGCAACGATAGTAGTTGCTGTGATTTTTGTCATTCTTTCCTTTCTTAACATTGCCATTTGGAAATGATAACAAGTCTTAGAGAAAGAATCTGGTTCATAAAAGGATTCATTCAAAAATACTCTAAACAAATAATTGTTAGTGTAATTATTACCGTTGTGTTTTCTCTGTTAGCAAACGTACTTACAACAAAAATGCCAGCGAGAAGAACGGATTTGAAAATTGGAATTGTCGGTCAGTTTGGAGCCGGACAGCTTCCATCATTTATTATTGATTATCTAAGTGCTGGTCTAGTAACAACAGATGAATCTCTCCAGCCAATTCCTATGTTGGCCGAAAGTTGGAGTATTGATGAGGCGGGAAATACATATACTTTTTACCTTAAACCTGATTTAAAGTGGTTCAATGGAGATGCTGTAAAGGCTTCAGATATCAAGTACTCAATTCCAAACATCACTGTCCAAACTCAAGACCCAAATTTAATTACGTTTAAAATTCCTACAAAATTTGCTCCGTTTCTCTCAATCCTTAATATTCCTTTACTAAATTCAAAAGGAGAAATAATTGGTGATTACAATATTCGTCTAAAACAAAAGAGTTCAGGAATTATCACACAAATAATTCTAGAATCAAAAAATAAAACAATAACTTTCAATGTTTACTCTACGGCCAAGCAGGCCATCATTGCCTACAAACTAGGCCAACTTGATGGAATACTTGGGTTACCATCAGAGTTTTCTATAGATTTAGCCGAATATGCTGTAGTTGAAAAGAAAACAGATTTTAATCGTGTAGTAATGCTAGTTTTTAATCAATCAGATCCAAACTTAAAAGACAAAAATATCAGGCAGGGGATAGCTTATGCCCTAAAAGATAAAGCGTTTGGAGAAACAGAAGCACTTACTACAATAAATCCAAACTCATGGGCCTTTAGCCCGTTAGTAAAAACGTACACCTACAATAACGTAAGATCAAGAGAACTAATAACGAGCCCCATCGTCCTAGAGCTAGCTACAACACCAGAGCTACTACCTGTCGCAGAAGTAATAAAGTCACAACTTGATTCAGACAGAATCACAATTAATACAAAAGTGGTTACTTCCACACCAGATCAATTTCAGCTGCTTCTAACAACCTACAATATCCCTACAGACCCTGATCAATATAGAGATTGGCACTCAACACAATCTACCAATATAGGAAGGGGAGTAGACGAAAAAATTGACAAGCTATTAGAGGATGGACGTGTTAATTTAGATCAAAAAGAAAGAAAAAGAATCTATATTGATTTTCAGAAGACTTTTTCAGAAGAGCTTCCTGCCCTAGTTTTATATCACCCTTCAGTAATTGATATTGCCAGGAATAAGGAGAACTTAGAAACACTAAACAGTACTTCGCAGAAATAGTGGACCCTGAGGGATTCGAACCTTCGACCTCCTCGATGTAAACGAGGCGCTCTAACCAAC
>Ga0172375_10003009_pt1 | contig 25884 bp, 22 predicted proteins | sample LakKiv1m_FD_114537 | JGI IMG/M metagenome (GOLD analysis project Ga0172375, IMG submission 114537) | Freshwater microbial communities from Kabuno Bay, South-Kivu, Congo - kab_092012_11.1m | ecosystem: Environmental > Aquatic > Freshwater > Lake | place: Democratic Republic of the Congo...
AAATGAGGAATTATTAAAAATCAATTACGAATACAAAATTTGATTATCCTGCGTTGAATTCGACTACATTTCCTGCAAACCGATTAATTCCAAAAATATTTATTCCATGTTTGTAAAAGAAGAAACAGCACTTAAAGTAGCACAGGAACTTTTAAAAGTAAAAGCCATCAAATTAAATCTTAAAAAACCCTATTTGTGGGCTTCAGGCTGGAAATCACCAATCTATTGTGATAACCGTATTACCCTGTCGTACCCCTCCATCCGAACTTACATCAGGCAGCAATTCGTAAATATTATCAGCGAAGAATTCGGGGATATCGACCTCATTGCCGGGGTTGCCACAGGTGGCATTGCACATGGTGTTTTGGTAGCACAGGATCTTGGATTACCTTTCGCCTATGTGAGAAGTTCTCCAAAGGAACATGGTCTTGAAAACAAAATAGAAGGCGTTATTGAATCCGGTCAGTCAGTAATAGTAATTGAAGATTTGATTTCGACGGGTGAAAGCAGCCTAAGAGCAGTCATGGCATTAAGAGATGCTGGTGCCAATGTAAAGGGCCTGGTGGCCATTTTTACTTATGGTTTTGATGTTGCCGACAAAAAGTTTAAAGAATCAGCTTGCCCTGCTTTTGCCTTATCAGATTATAATTATCTGATACAACAGGCTTTGGCTGATAATTTTGTGAGAGAAAGTGATCTGGAAGCATTAAAAAAATGGCGTCAGAATCCCTCAGAATGGTCAAAATCTTAACCGAAAATCATGACAAGTTTTTTAAGTAATCTGCTTGGGATAAATGTAAAATCTGACGAATTGGTTTCTTTTCTTCATAACATGAATAACTTCAGGCTGATTATGCCTGAGCAGATCGAGAATTGGGAATCCGATCATGAATCCTGTTCATTTTTCATTAAGAATCTTGGGAAACTGGGAATGAAAAAAAGCCTAGAAAATGAGCAAAACCAGATCAAATTTATATCGTCTGATGTTTCAAAAGTAAAATTTACCTTGCTATTTCATTTTAAAAATAACGGCAATTCGAGGCAAGAGATCAGTTTTGAGTTATTGTCCGAAATGAACTCTATGGTTGAGATGATGGCAAGGCGGCCACTGATAAATTTTGTTAACATGCTTACTACCAACCTTAAACAACATTTTAGTGCATAATTTTTGAAATTAATCTACAATTTAAGACATCCTTTTTTTTCACTCTCCAGGAACTGGAATTTTCTTTTAGGGACAGATATGGTTGTTTTGAACATTTTTATACTATTTTTACCCTTCCAAACCTGAAATTTATAAGGAATTTTAATACTAAATTAACGTGAGGATTCTTTCTTTTCTCTTGTACCCGGTTGCTTTGCTTTATGGGATGATGAATTTACTCCGCAATAAATGCTATGATTGGGGAATTCTGAAAAGGACAACATTTGATTTCCCTGTAATTTCGGTTGGAAATTTGACCATGGGTGGATCAGGGAAAACTCCGCATGTTGAGTATTTAATCCGTCTGCTTAAACACAGTTTCAAGATTGCCACGCTTAGCCGTGGTTATGGCCGCACAACCAAAGGTTTTTATCTCGCCACCGAAAAATCACATTAAAAGGCAATTGGAGATGACCCGGTTCAATTCAGGCAAAAGTTTCCGGACGTTATTGTAGCTGTGGACGAAAAAAGAGTACATGGTATCAGAACCTTAAAAGCAAGCAACCCTGAGATTGACATCATATTTCTTGATGACGCTTTCCAGCATCGGGCTGTAAAACCAGGATTGAGTATTTTGCTAACCGATTTTCACAATCTTTATCCCGAAGATTATCCTTTTCCTACTGGTCATTTGCGCGAATTCAGGAATGGTGCCAAAAGAGCAGATTTAATCGTAGTTACCAAAACACCGGCTATTCTATCACCCATTACCATCAGGCGTATCCAGGGATTGATAAAGCCAAAGCCTTATCAAAGGCTATATTTTTCATATATAAAATATGGTTCCATAACATTACTCCCTGGAAGCAAGGCTCCGTATGTACCCGAAAATTACAATACAATTTTACTTTTTGCGGGCATTGCCAATATTTACCCTTTGGAAGAACACATCAGACTCTTGGTGAACCATGTTGAAATTATTCAATTTGAAGATCATCATGATTATACGTTAAAAGACCTTCAAAAAATCAGGGACAGATTCGAAAATATTTATACACGCAATAAAATAATAATCACTACCGAAAAAGATGCCATGAGGCTCTGCCTTCCTAAAATTCCGGAATTTATCAGCGATTTGCCGATCTATTACATCCCTATCGAAATTAAAATTCACAGGGATTTCAGGAAGGATTTTAACGATCAAATAATTAATTATGCTAAAGAAAATTCAACAAACAGTAAATTTCATCCAAAGCCAAACTAAAACAGAACCTGAAGTTGGCATTGTGTTGGGTACCGGATTGGGAAATTTCGCCAATGAAATCGAAATCACCGATACCATTCCTTATTCTAAAATTCCAAATTTTCCGGTATCGACAGTTAAGGGTCATTTTGGCCAGTTGATATTTGGTAAAATTGGCCGGAAACAGGTTGTGGCCATGCAAGGAAGATTTCATTTTTACGAAGGATATTCGATGGAAGAAGTCACATTTCCCATCAGGGTGATGAAATTTTTAGGTGTCAAAACGCTGATTCTGTCGAATGCCAGTGGAGGCACCAACCCCAATTTCCACGTCGGCGATATTATGATTATCGAAGACCATATCAACCTCACAAATCACAACCCGTTAATTGGGAAAAACGACGAAAACCTCGGCCCGCGATTCCCTGATATGAGTGAGGTTTACAATAAATCGCTGATAAATAAAGCTATTGGAATTGCGAAAAAGCACAATCTCAATTTTCAGATTGGTGTGTATGCAGCAGTAACAGGGCCAAATTATGAAACCCCGGCCGAGTATCGCTATATTAGAAAATTAGGCGCCGATGCTGTAGGCATGTCAACAGTTCCTGAGGCCATAGTTGCAAAACACATGGGTCTTTCGTGCTTTGCAGTATCGGTAATTTCGGATTTGGGCGTTGAAGGCAAGATTGAAAGAATTACCCACGAACTCGTGATTGATGCTGCAAGTTTTGCTGAACCACACATGACCAAAATGGTAAAGGAACTGATCGAAACGATTTAATCGACAGGCACATCGAAATTCAGGATTTTCAGTCTCCAGTTTTTTTTCATGTCAAATTTTCGTTTGATAATGTTTTTCATTAAAAAGCCGGAGCCTATTAGTATTCCGCTGGCAATTATGGTGCTTTCGGGGATGACGGGACTGTCGTTATTAATGATCCGGTTCGCACCATCAAGTGAAAAATAAAAGATTCCTGCTGAAATCGCTGCACCTGAAAAGACACGAAACATGGTACGTTGACGGTAAACTTTAGCGATTTCGTGTATGGATACTTCATTATAATATTTGATAACAATACTGGTGTCCTTAATTTCGGTAAGCGGTCCCGAAAAAACCTGGTCACCATGTGCAGATTCAACTACGATGTTATCGCCTACCTTGTATTTGAAGTTTTTTACGGTTCCAGCTTTTTCGAGGACCAACAGTTTCTGACTTATCACTTCAGATGAAGGATAAATGAAAAGCACAAGGAGCAAAACCAAACATTTTGAAGGCATAAACAAGTTTCAAATTGGGGTTAAAAATAAACGTTTTTACGGATTAACGATTTTATTTATTTCATCCGGGCCACTATGGGAGCAATATTTTCGATCGACATGATTTTATCGACTGCATTTAATTTAATGGCTTCCCTTGGCATCCCAAAAACAACACACGATTTTTCGTCCTGAGCTATGGTCATTGCACCGGCTTCCTTCATTTCGAGCAAACCCTGAGCACCATCATTACCCATACCGGTCATAATGATACCCACGGCATTTGAGCCGGCTGCTCTGGCTACCGAACGGAACAGCACATCCACCGATGGCCGGTGTCGGTTTACCAGCGGCCCATCCTTTATCTCAACATAATAGCCCTTATAGCTTTTTTTTAACAGCATGTGATGATTCCCCGGACTTATGAGCACATGGCCACGAATTACTTCATCGCCATTTTCGGCTTCTTTAACTGCAATTTGCAATAATCCGTTGAGTCGCTCAGCAAATGATTTTGTAAAATGTTCGGGCATGTGCTGGACAACAACAACACCAGGGGATTCCGGATTAAGTCCTTCGAGAAATGTCCTTAAAGCTTCGGTGCCTCCCGTAGAAGCTCCAATAGCAATCACCTTCGGCGTAATTTCAAATACTGTTCTACCCACTATATCCGGGATAACAGCACTTACCGACAGTTTCTCAGGTACAGGAGACATGGAGCAGTTCATTCTCCGCGTCAATTTCGCAATGGCAGCAGCTTTTACAGCGTCAATAATGGCAATTTTAGCCTCTTCAAAAAATTCCTTCGACAGGAGTTTTGGTTTCGGAATAACCTCTACAGCACCCAATTCGAGTGCTTTAATGGCTTCGACAGACCCTTTTTGTGTCATTCCGGAAATGATAATCACGGGGATGGGGTGTTGGGACATGATCTTTTTAAGAAAAGTAAGACCATCCATTTTCGGCATATCTACATCCAGGGTGATGACATCGGGAACTTCTACATTAATTTTTTTTGCAGCAACGTAAGGGTCACTGGCTGTAGCCATAACCTCTATCGAATCGTCGGACTGAAGAATTGAGGTAATCGATTGACGCACCAATGCCGAATCGTCAACAATTAAAACCCTGATTTTTGTTTTCATCATAGTTGCTTGTTTCAATCAATTTTGCGATTCAAATTTTGTCCAATTATAAGATTCAAAACAGGTAAACCCTGCCTTAATAATTATGGTTCCTTCCAAATGATCAAATTACACCCTTGTCAGGTGAAAACAGCAACACCTCAATTGCCTGCACTTAAGTTGTTCTTTATCAGAAACTTTAAAAACGCATCTCCGGTATATGTGTTAAAAAGAACCTTTCGCCCAAGCATTCCACCCGTGCTGGATGACACAATCTTCAATCCTGCTTTGGTTAACATGTTTTGGGCAAGTTCAGCATTTCGCAGGCCGATATTAAACATTTCCGAATGCGAATTTAACATACTGGCACCGCCAAACACCTTTGCCGCCATATTGTTTTGGTTGCATCCCAACCTCATCATTTTTTCAATCAGAACCTCAATGGCTATATTTCCAAATTTTGGTGAAGCAAGACCATCACCGTTCCACAATGGCAATAAATAATGGTTCATTCCGCCAATTTTTAATTTGATATCCCAAATACAAACGGCCACACAGGAGCCAAGTAAAGTTGAGAGTATGTGTGGTTCCTTCTCTATTGCCAAACCTGCCGGGTAGATAAACTTTGTTTTGATGTTTTCCATCCTGGCTTAGAAAATTTCACTTTCGTCGAACAGAAATTCCTGCCCACCACTGGAAAAGCCTTCGGTACTCTGGCCTTCGCCAGGTTGTGGTAACTTAACGATAAAAGTACTTCCTTTCTCGGGTTCGCTTTTCACATCGATACTTCCCTCCAAAAATTCGACATAGGCTTGTACGATCGATAAACCCAGACCATTGCCCCTGTTCTCGGTGTAGATGTTGGGATCGAGTTGCTTAAAACGCCCAAAAATAAAAGGTATATTTTCAGGAGCTATTCCTTTACCAAAATCCCGGACTTCGATAATTAATTGATTCGACTCAGATTTTGCAAGGATTATCACTTTCCCGGGTCCTTCGCTCCAACTGACAGCATTCACAACCAGATTTGAAAGGATCATTTTTATTTTCTCGGGATTCGTCCTGAAAATGAAAGGTCCATTGTTCCTGTCCAATCGATTTTTAAACTCAAGAGTAAGGTTACGTTTTGCGGCGAAATTTGTAAACCTTTCGAGCTCGGTTTCAATCAGCCCAATGATATCAACATCATAGAATTCTGGAAAAAGTTCGCCGGCTTCGATTTCTGCTGAAGCAAAAATATTACCAAGTTGAAGGTTCAGATTAAAAGCCTCTTCAAAAATGTAATTAGCCTGTTCACGGTTGGCTTCAGGCGTGGAATTTAAATTGTCGGAAATATTTCTGGATAAAGACAGAATTGCCGACAGTGGGTTGATGATTTCGTTGCGGGTGTTGGATAGAAAATGAGATTTTAACTTTTCAGATTCAATCAATTTAGCGTTTACATCCATGAGTTGATCGTTGAGGATTTTCAGGTCGCGGATGTTGCGTTGGTTTTCGTCGAATTTCCTTTTCAGCTCGGCGAGTAATTCCTGGTTGGTCAACTGTTTCATAATCAGGTGTATTTTTCCAAAATCTTGCTTAATGTTTCAGCTGTAAAAGGTTTCGAAATATAATCGTCCATCCCTGCATCGATACATTTTTCCTTGTCGCCCTGCATTGCATTGGCAGTCATAGCAATGATAGGTGTTCTCTGGCTGATATTCTGATCAGATTCGTATTTCCGGATCATTCTGGTTGACATAAATCCATCAATCTCGGGCATTTGAACATCCATTAAAACAATGTTGTATGGTTTGGAAATGAACTTCTCGTACGCAATTCGGCCATTATCAGCTACATCAACCGTATGACCTAGTTTTTCGAGATGGATACTCGCAACTTTCTGGTTTACGATGTTATCTTCGGCGAGTAAAATCATCAGCTTTTCCTGAGAGACCCAAATTTTCTCCACATTTTTTTTACCGGCTTTTTCGAAACCCTGCTGGCTTGATTTTTTAAAGATGGCAGTAAACCAGAATGTTGAACCTTTAAATTGTTCGCTTTTTACACCAATTTCGCCATCCATCATCTCGACCAGACTTTTTGAAATGGCCAGTCCAAGCCCAGTACCACCATGGGTCCTTGTTGTGGACGCATCGACCTGAGAAAAAGATTTAAAAAGCTTATTGACTCCCTCGGGCGTTATACCAATCCCCGTATCAGTAATCTCAATCTTTATTTTTTCGGTTGTTTTGGTTCTGGATAAAAATTCGGCTTTAAATTCGATGCCTCCTTTTTTAGTAAATTTCATGGCGTTCGAAATCAGGTTTAGCATTACCTGACGAAGCCTTGTAGGGTCACCGTTTACAATTCCTGGAATTTCGGTATCAATATTTGTTTTTAGATAGATGTCTTTTTCGATGCACTTAAATTCGATCGATTTTAATGTATCCTCGATGAGTTCGTGAATGTCAAAATCGATATGTTCCATGACAACCCGACCAGCTTCGAGTTTTGAAAAATCGAGGATATCGTTGATAAGGTTAAGCAGTGAATTGGCCGATGACCTGACGATTTGGACAAATTCGGCTTGTTTGGGTGTAAGTTCGGTGTTGTGTAAAAAATCTGACATCCCGATTATTCCGTTGATTGGCGTACGAATTTCGTGACTCATGTTTGCAAGAAATTCACTTTTGGTACGAAGTGCGTTTTCTGCTTCTTCCTTAGCTATTCGAATTTCCTCTGATGCCCGCTTTAGTTCAAGATGATTTTTAACACGGGCAAGCAGTTCGATTTCATTGAAAGGTTTTGCTACATAATCAACAGCTCCGATCTCGAACCCTTTTTTAATGCTCTCGGTTTCCGTTTTTGCGGTAAGAAAAATTACCGGGATTTCGGCAGTTTTTTCGTTTTTTTTCAAGCGGGCGCATACTTCAAAACCGTCCATTCCTGACATTACAACGTCTAACAACATGAGGTCGAATGGATAAAGTGCGGCAGTTTTTAATGCCGTCCGTCCATCGGAGGCAGTGAAGAGCAAATAACCTTTACGTTCGAGCACACTCTTTAGTCTGGCAAGGTTTAGTTCACTGTCGTCCACAATTAGTATTTTATAAGGTTCTTCTTTATTCATGCAACTTTTGATTATTTTTGTAACACTTTGCAATAAATTGTAGGTTTTATTCGCTGCAGCGGTAAAATATTTTCGTTTAGTATTGATTCGGAATGGCCAATGATCAGGCAACCTCCCGCTTTGAGTTTATTACACAAGTTACCAATAACGGCCAGTTGGGTAATTCGGTCAAAGTAGATAAGCGTATTGCGACAAAAAATCAGGTCAAAATCGTTATGCAAAAACTTTCCAATTTCCATCAGATTGTGCCTTTCGAAAGTAATCTTCGATCGCAACGCTGAAACGATTCTAACTTCCTTTTTAGTTTGGTCCTTACTCTTAAGCAGGTAATGCTGCTTAAGACTCAAGGGTATCACTGCCACTTTGTTTTCGGGATAAACTGCCTGGCCGGCATATTCCAGCACACGCGACGAAATATCCGTAGCGTAGATATGATAATCAAATCCCGGGTGCAAAGCTTTGAATTCGCTCATAATTATGCCAAGGGTATAAGGCTCTTCACCTGTCGAACACCCGGCACTCCAGACTTTAAATACCTCGCCAGACTTCAACTGTTGAAATTTTTCCGGAAGAAAGGTTTCAAAAATAAATTCAAAATGATCTGGCTCACGGAAAAAGTCGGTTTTATTGGTTGTAACAACGTCGATCATGTTAACCAATTCAATTTGTTTGCCATGGTCGCTGAAAAGAAAATCGATATAATCACTGAAATTACTGATGTTCCGTGCTTTGAGACGGCTACGCAGCCTTCCCTGGAGAAGCAGCTTTTTTTGAAGTGGCATTTTAATACCATACTCCTCAAAAATGAAGCTGCTGAGCCTGACAAATTCTTCCTTTGTCATCTCAGTTTGGAAAAGCTTATGTACATTTTCGATGCTCATACAATTAAAAAGCTTCAACAATCACTAATAACGATGGATCAATATCTCTCAAAATCCTTGTCGATATCATCTGAACCAAGCTTCAGGTTTACACCGCCTTTTTGATTACTGCGAATTTTGAGTGATTTTGAGGGATTTGATGTTATGTGCCGTGCTTTGTGATAATACTGATTTTGCACAATTCCAGGCTGTGTTATACTTTTCACAGTAAAATAGGAAATGGTTTGTTTTAGCTGTTCAGCCTGTCCTGAGAGTTCTTCGGCATTTGTCGCCAATTCTTCGGCTGAAGCTGCATTTTGCTGAATGATCTGGTTGAACTGCTGAATTGAGTCATTAATTTGTTCGGAACCTGAATTCTGCTCGATGCTGGCAGCAGTTATTTCCTGTAAGAGTTTAAGCGTATTTTCTATCTGGGGAACAATATTGTTGAAAAGCGTCCTTGATTGTTCGGCTAAACTTACTCCCGATTTTGAAACCTTGTTAATTTCGGTTGCTGCCACCTGGCTTCGTTCGGCTAACCGTTTTACCTCATCTGCCACAACTGCAAAACCTCTGCCATGTTCTCCGGCGCGGGCTGCTTCAACTGCAGCATTAAGCGATAATATATTGGTTTGGTACGCAATATCTCCGATGATTGAGATTTTCTCTGCAATTTCCTTGATCCCTTCGACAACCAAAAGCACATTCTGGCTCCCACTCTGAATATCTCTTGTGGCATATTCGGCAATTTGTTCTGTTTTTTGAGCATTGGCAGTGTTTTGAGAAATATTTGCCGACATTTCTTCCATTGATGCAGCAATTTCTTCGGCTGAAGAGGCTTGTTCATTACTTCCTTGTGAAACCAACTGGGAAGTCAGGCTCATCTGTCCGCTGGCAGCCGCAATATTATCAGCAGCGTTCTGAACCGAACTGATTACTTCCTGCAGCCTGCTTTTCATATCCTCCAAAGCCCTTGCAAGATCTCCTATTTCGTCGTCCTGTTCCACATCCATTTCGGCTAAAAGATTGCCATCGGCAATAGCCTGCGCAAAAGCAACACCTCTTTGAATAGGCGTTTTTATTGAAGAAGACACTTTCCATCCTAAATATATACTCAGAATTAGTGAAATAATTAATATGATAATGAGAATGATAGATGAAATTTTAGAATTAATGATCAGTGTATCGGCAAAATCCAAAGCAAAGGTGGAACTTTCGGATAATATGCCGTGAAATGTTTTTTCTACCTGAGCACCAACGTTTGCCAATTCATCACTTATTGTTTTTACTTCATTGGCATCTTCAATAAAACTACTCATTGCTGTCTTGTACGCCTCGGCAGATTCCCTAATCAGTTTTAAAAGCTGCTTATCAGATGCTTCATTTTTTTGCTGATCAAGTTTCGTAATATAAAATCCGATGTCCTGAAATTTTTTAAAAGCTTCCTCATAATACCCGGGATCTCTTCTGGCCTGACCTTTAAAATTATTTACGATGATGAAATTTCCATCATCAAGAACATTGTTTATCATGGTTATCTTTTCGAGCCTGCTTCGCTTTGCTGTCCTGTTCATTAACTCATTGGCCAGTGAGGCTTCCTCACTACGCAAATAGTCGTAACAATTTTGCATAAAAACATCAGCAGATTCATCCATAGCCACCGAATTTTTCTTAAGGTTTTCTGAAAGTTCAGTGATCCTGTTTATCGTTTGTTCAGAGTTTCCCAATGCCGAAACCATTTCCTTTATTCCTGCTGAAAAATTTTCATTTCCGGTATTATTGAGCGCCATCTTTTCGGTTTCTCCGATGGTGGTTTTCATCTGGAGTATTGCTATTTTGGCATCATCAAGAAATTTTTCATCTTTACTTAAGGTGAAAGCATTGAGCGCACTATTTGCAACGATTACTGATTGTTCGAGCCGTTCAGAAATAACCAGCTCCGGAAGGCTTTGACTGGCAAGTTTTTTTGAGTCATAAATAATATGTTGTAATTGAAAGATGGCCACACCTCCCAATGCCAGCAGAAAAAAGATGATCAAGCCATAGCCAATACCAAGTTTTGTCCCAACTTTGTAGTCATTCCATTTCATGTAATTGCCTCCATTTAATTTTATATTTATTTTTTCCTTGATTTTTCCTTTTTTAATTTTTCAACAGTTTTTTCGGTTTGCTCCTGCAGATCCAAAATTTCTTCAGTCGAAAACACCGAATTCATATTCAGAACCATGATGAAATTCTCATTTACTTTCATCACGCCCTCGATAAAGCCTGATTTGTATTTACTTCCCAGGCCAGGTGGCGGCAGAATTTTATCAGGATCATATTCCAGTACATCGTGCACCGAATCCACAATTGCACCAACTTCTACCTGTTCGTTATCGATTTGAATATTCAAAACCAGGATACAGGTTTTTTGGGTATAATCGGTCATGGTGATTCCAAATTTAACACGGGCGTCGATAACCGGCAATACATTTCCACGCAGATTTATTACTCCCTTCATGAATGACGGAGTACGAGGGACCTCTGTAATATGCTGCATTTCGAGGATTTTAATCACATTTGCCACATGCGAAGCAAACATTTCCTCGCCAAGTTTAAAAGTAAGGTATGAGTTTATCGTTTGTTGCTGCGAATCGCTCATTTGCTTTCCTCCATAATTAGTGTTCCTTTCGAAAATTTAGAAATAATTTTATTGGTATCAAGCACCAAGGCTACAGTTCCATCGCCCAGGATGGTACCTCCCGAAATGTATTCCTGCGATTTATAATGTTTCCCGAGTGGTTTCAGCACAGTCTGATATTCACCGGTTACTTTATCGATTACAAGTCCAACCTTGCGGTTTTCATATTTTACTACCACAACTTCCTCACGCAGTGGCGATTCACCTTTTGTTCCGAATTGCTCCCTCAACGAAAAAAACGGCAACTGTTCTCCTTCAAGTGCAATGAGGTTGTCGAAAGATTTTTGAATGGTAAGATGAGAAACCGAATAAATTTTATGGACTGCTTGCAGCGGAATAATAAATGCCGTGTCGGAAATACTAACCTGTAAACCGTCGATGATCGACAATGTAAGCGGTAAGACAATTGTAATGGTAGTTCCTGTCCCCTTTTCGGAACTTATCAGGACTTCACCTCGTATTTCGGCAATTTTGCGATTCACAACGTCCATTCCAACACCTCTCCCTGAGACGTCTGAAATTGCTTCGGCGGTGGAAAATCCAGGAGTAAATACAAGTTCAATAATCTGCTGTTTATCCAAAATGGTTTGCTCTGTCAGCAAACCTTTCTGGCGGGCTTTTTTGAGTATTTCTTCCGGATCTATGCCAGCACCATCATCATTGACTTCGATGTGAACATTACTTCCCGAGTAATAAGCCTTTAAAAAAATATTACCTTCAGGTGGCTTTCCCATTTTCTGCCGTACTTCAGGAGTTTCGAGGCCATGGTCGAGACTGTTGCGCAGAATGTGCATCAGGGGATCACTCAGGTTTTCGATAATGGTTTTATCCAACTCAGTTTCTTCACCCTCAATAACGAAATTTACTTTTTTGCCTAACTCACCCGACAGATCGCGCACCAATCGCTGGAAGCGGGTAAGAATGCTGCCGATAGGGATGAGTGAAATACTGAATGCATTGTCGCGAAGTTGGCGCGAAAGCTTTTGAAAGCTTTCGGTGATAGCTTGAAGTTCAGGGTCATGACGGGCATCAGAATAAAGATTTAAGCGGGCTTGTAAAGTTACCATCTCACTAACGAGATTCATCAACAAATCAACTTTTCCCGACGAAACCCTGATGCTTGAGAGTGAATTATCAGCTTTGATCTTTGTTTTTAAAGGCTGCTGAACAGTTATTTCATCAGGTTCAACCGTAAGTCCGGGAATTTCGGGCGAAATTTTACCAGATCCGTTTAATTTCCGGATGTATTCCAGGTCAGCCTGGTTTCCTGATTTTTGCAATTCATCGATATAATGCCTGAATTCGTCAAGCAAAAATAAGTCGGCATCACTAATTTCGGTAATCTTAATCTCCGAATCATCCTCAACAAAAATAAACACATCATCCAACAAGCCTTTTTTTCCAGTGGTAGCTATAAAAATTTCCCACCAGGTATAGCATTTGTTGCTGTCATATTTATCGGCAGTGGGAATATTTTCGAGGTGAGCTACAGCTGCACAGGTTCCTAACGTATGAATTTCGTCGATAAGAAACAGCGGATTCGTACCATTGTTGAAAACATATTCGTGCGGTTTGAACCGGATATAAAAAGTAACTTTTTTCCCCTCATTTTCACCAAATAAACCAGTTGGAATAAAATGTGTTTCACCAGATTTTTCGATTGTATAACCTTTGCCTCCCATCAATTTTTGATTGATGATTTTATCGATTTTTGAACTAAACTGGTTGTGGCTTTTTTGAGTTTCAGTGTCGAGGTTATCGCCATTTTCGAGCAGAATTTTTAAATGGTCAACCGAAAGCAGGGTAATGTCGAGTAATTCTTTGTTAATCGCCATTTCGCCATTCCTGACAAAATCATAAATCGACTCGAGGTTATGGGTAAATTCGCTGATCTTATTGAAGCCAAACATCCCTCCATTTCCTTTAAGGGTATGCATCACCCGGAAAACCTTTTCGATATGTTCTTTTTCGTGGGGATTTTTCTCAAGGACTAAAAGGGATCCTTCGAGGTTGTTGATGAGTTCATCGGCTTCCTCTATAAATTTCTGTTTAAACTCCTCCATCATATCCATAGCCAACCCTTGTTTTTGACAGTAAAACAAATTGTGTCAGGGTGATTCCCAAGTATCATCTTATTACTTTTTTAACAACCGAAATGAGTTTTTCAGCAACAAATGGTTTTACAATCCATCCGGTGGCACCGGCTTGTTTTGCTTCCATTTTTTTCGCAACCTGCGATTCCGTTGTTAAAACCAGAATCGGAATCCTAGAGAAGTAAGGTAGTTTACGGATTTCTTTCGTCAGGTCAATCCCATTCATTTCGGGCATGTGCAGGTCGGTAATCACAAGGTCAACTTGTGTGTTTTCAAAATAAAGCAAGGCATTTTTCCCGCTATCGGCTTTAATTACCTGATAACCTTCGTTTTGAAGGGTAAAACCAACTGCCTCTCTTATACTTGGTGAATCATCGACAACCAGAACTGTCTTGGGCATGTTCTAAATAATTAATAAATTTTAGTTTAAGTTAATATCCAACCCGGCGTTTTTCAACAATTCCTCGCAACTTTCAGGAATAATGAGGTAAATTGAAACTTTTTTTCCGGTTTTCTGAAATAATTTTTTCATCGAAATCAAAAACTGGTAAAACGTAAGATCGATAGTATTTACCTCTTCAGTTTGAATTTCAACAATGTAGAAATCCTTAATTTTCGCCAGTACTTGTTCCCGGATTTCATCTGTATTTTTAATCGTTAGTTCGCCTTTCAAAACCACTTTTAATGATTTATCTCCACCTTCTCCCGACAAAAATATGACTTCAGCATTCTTCATCATCCATTTTTATAATAGCCTTGCAAGATAGTGATATTTTTATAATTTGCTAAAATACCCCTAATTTTAATTGTATTATGATGCAACAAAATAGCATCTAGCTCCACACTCCGGCAATTGGATTTCCACACCCGGCACATTTCCCATTTAGTAAATTATTGGTTGTGACCACAAAACCCCTTCTTTCGATCAATAATCGTTTACATTTAGGGCAGATTGTATTTTGAGCATCAGTACCGGGAATATTGCCAATATAAACATAATTTAATCCGGCATCCATCGCGATTTTACGGGCTTTTATCAGCGTTTCGGCCGGGGTTGCCGGTAACTGCGCCAGCTTGTAAAGCGGATGAAACCGGGTAAAATGTAAAGGACAATCTGTAAATCCATTTTCGGCCAGCCAGTCGCACATCTGCCTGATCATATCAAAATCGTCGGTCCAATCCGGAATCACAAGGTTCGTAATTTCAAGCCAGACTCCATTATCTTTCAGATATATCAAGGTATCCAGCACTGGTTGCAGGGTTCCGGCATTAAGCATCTCGTAAATATCGTTTCTGAAACTTTTTAGGTCGATATTCGCTGCATCAATAAATCCGGCCAGTTCACGTAAAGGCTCTTTTTTGATGTATCCTGCCGAATGCAGGACATTTTTTATACCTTTTACACTTGCAATTTTGGCAGTGTCGAGCGTATATTCATAAAAAGCCACGGGATCTGAATAGGTATAAGCAATTGATTGGCATTTGTATGCCATGCAGGTTTCGACAACTTTTTCGGGCATCAGATCCTGGTTATGGGTTTCACGGGGGCCAGATTGTGAAATTTCCCAATTCTGGCAGTTCAGACAAGCCAGGTTGCAACCTGCAGTTGCGATGGAAAAAGCCTGGCTTTGAGGTAAAAAGTGATTTAATGGTTTTTTTTCGATGGGATCGATGTGAACGGCACAGGGATTTCCATAGGCAATGGTGTATAATTCGCCTTCATAATGAAGCCTGGTACGACATTCTCCGTTTTCACCCGGTTTAATCTGACATTCATTGGGACAAATCAGGCATTTGATACCTTTGGCTGTAGGTGTATAAAAAAGTGCCTTCCGGCTGAATTTCCCCAGGCCAGCCGGCGGCTGAGAAGGGTTTGATGCCACTAAAGGAATGCCACATGTGTAGGTCATGGCTCCGCATGCGCCCATCAATCCGAGTTTAATAAAATCCCTTTTTCCAAGTTTTAAACGAGACATCTCAGGCTAAAATTTAATTCAAAGATACGCCTTTGAAATGAATTTTAATTCTCTCAAGGGAAGATTTGTTAAATGCTCAGGAAAAGGCATCATTGTGAAATTATCTGAATCGTAGTTCAAATTAGAAATTCCCCGATTTTTCTAAACAAAACTGCCAGGTAACCCAAAATTGAGCCACGCTTTTTAAGCTGTTACAATTACTTGAACGATTGCATATCACACAACTTACGATAAAATCCTTTTTGATTGAAAAGCACCGTATGGGATCCCCGTTCAACAATTTCACCTTTATCCAGGACAATGATCTCATCGGCATTCTGAATGGTTGAAAGACGGTGGGCAATGACAACGGATGTGCGGTTTTTCATCAGTTTAAAAAGAGCATCCTGCACCAATCGTTCCGATTCGGTATCCAGTGCTGAAGTGGCTTCATCCAATATCATAATTGGCGGGTTTTTCAGTACAGCACGTGCAATACTAATCCGCTGACGCTGACCTCCCGAAAGTTTAGCACCACGATCGCCGATATTAGTTTGGTAACCCTGCGGCATCCGTTCGATAAATTCGTGTGCATTTGCAATTTTTGCTGCGGCAATAACATCTTCACTGTTGGCGATTTCCATCCCAAAAGCGATGTTGTTAAAAACCGAATCGTTAAAAAGGATGGTTTCCTGTGTTACAATGCCCATCAAACCTCGCAAATGATCAATCTTCAGTTCTTTTAAAGGAATTCCGTCGATTTGAATTTCGCCTTTGGTGCAATCGTAAAAACGTGGTAAAAGATCAACCATGGTTGACTTTCCGCCTCCCGAAGCTCCAACCAATGCGATCATCTTTCCTTTTTCGACAGAAAGGTCGATGTTTTTTAACACAAATTCCTGTTCATATGAAAAACTAACATCCCTATAGCGAATAGAATCATTAAAATCGATCTTGTTGATGGCGTCGGGTTTTTCTACAATAACTTCATCGGCATCAAGGATTTCCTGAATGCGCTCTGCAGATGCCACACCTTTCTGAATGTTGTAATAGGCTTCAGTAAAAGCTTTTGCCGGCACGATCAGTTGAGAAAAAATGACTACATAAAATATAAAAACGGTAGGTTCGAGTGTAGCAGTTGGACTTAAAACAAGTTGTCCTCCGAACCACAAAATCACCACAAGAACCAATGTACTTAAAAATTCGCTCATGGGTGAAGCAAGGTCACGTTTTCTGAAAAGCCGGATCATAATCTTTGTAAGCTGATTATTTTGCTCTTTAAATTTTTCGTCAACCGTTTCAATCGCATTAAACCCTTTGATGATGCGCAAGCCGGAGATGGTTTCCTCGATAATTGATAAAATTACACCAAGTTTTACCTGGCTCTTTGCAGATGTCCGTTTCAGGCTTTTCCCGATCTGGGCAATCAAGATGCCGGTTATTGGCAGCAAAACAGCAACAAAAATCGTTAATGTTGGGCTAATTATGACCAAGGATATCAGGAAAACAATAATGGTTAAGGGTTCCCTGAATATCATTTCGAGCGATTGCATGATCGACCATTCGATATTCATCACATCATTTGTAATTCGGGACATGATGTCGCCTTTTCGCTTTTCGTTAAAATACGACAGGGGCAATATCAGGATACGTCGGTAAATTGCGTTCCTGATATCTTTGATCACGCCATTCCTTAATGGAGAAAGGAAAAACATGGCTAAATAGCGTGAGAGATTTTTAAGAAAAAACAAAACAACCACCATGAGCGAAATAAACATCAAGGCATTGATTTCGCCTTTTTCGATAATTATTTTGCTGATTATGTAATTGAAGTTCTGAACTATGGAATCGGTCGTGAGGGTAAAAGGCGACGCCTTGTAAACCAGATTTGTCTTATCGAATAATAAACGCAGAAAAGGTACAATCATCGAAAGCGAAAACAAATTAAAAAACACCGACAAAATATTGAAAAGCACATTTAAAGAAACAAAACCGGGGTAGTTTTTTACGTATTTCAGTATCTTGAACAAATCCTTCATTACCAATATTTATTTGAGTCTGCAATGTTACAAATAATCCTTAAATAAGACATTTCTGGAATAAGGCACAGGCTGGAAACAAACTGAGGATGTGATAACTCCCGATTATGGTGGCCTGTTACAAGTAAAAAAGAAAATAATGAATTATTTTTTTTAGTTTCGATACCATTTTCGAATATTTTATTGGTTCGCAAGTTATGATAAATGTACATTTGATTTTTCGGAAGTCCGGTTACTTAACAATTAATACTTTTGCACACATGGATACACAAAGGCAATTAAAGGTAGCAAGGTTGTTGCAACGCGACCTTGGAGAGATTTTTCAGCGCGAAAGCCGTGGAAAATTTGGAGGAGCTATGATCACCGTAACCAGGGTGAATATCACAAAGGACATGTCGATTGCACGGGTTTATGTTAGTCTGTTTGCAACAAAAGATAAAGAGGAGCTCTTGTCGGCCATAAGGCTGCATACGGGTGAAATCAGGTTTCAGCTTGGCAAGCGGATCAAAGATCAGGTGCGCCAGATACCCGGACTCGAATTTTTCCTCGATGATTCCCTCGATTATATCGAAAGTATCGAAAAACTTCTCGATTAATCCAAAAAACATTGAACCATGCAGTACGATCCGATTAAACGAAATCTGGGAAATACTTTTAACAAATCGCCCTGGCGACGCAGGTTATTTTACGGTTTGCTCGATATACTCCTGCTTCGCACCTGGCATGTAAAAAAAGCACTCCGGCTATGGGTAAAAAACGCCGGCAACATGGCCCAAATCCTTGATGCGGGTTCCGGTTTTGGACAATACACTTACAACCTGGCAAGGATCAACCGTAACTGGCCGGTTTTGGGTGTGGATGTTAAAACCGATCAGATTGAAGATTGCAGCCACTTCTTCCAAAAAGCTGGTTTATCAAATGCTTCGTTCGAGTATGCCGACCTTACGGAATTCGAGCGGAAAGACACTTACAACCTGGTATTATCGGTAGATGTGATGGAACATATTGAAAACGATGTAAAAGTTTTCGAAAATTTCTATCAATCGCTTAAACAGGGTGGGATGCTTCTGATTTCTACGCCTTCCGATCAGGGCGGCTCTGATGTTCATGAGCATAGCCAGAATTATCAAAATGATGGGACGGCTTCATTTATCGATGAACATGTACGCGACGGGTACAACATCCTGGATATCCGGGAAAAATTGGAAAAAGCAGGATTTAAAAAAATCCAGGCAGACTTCACATATGGCTGGCCAGGGAAAATCTCATGGAAACTCTCGATGAAATACCCGATACTTATGCTCAATACTTCAAAAATATTTTATATCATTATCCCGGTTTATTATTTATTAACCTACTGGTTTTCGCTGCTAATGAACGTTTTAGATGTAAATCTGAAACTTAAAACAGGCACAGGCCTCTTGGTGAAAGCATGGAAATAGAAAAACCAGGAAATGGAGCAATCGGGAAATTTGAACACCGAAATGCCAAACCCATGAAAAATTAATATTATAAACATTGGCCTTCAACAAATTATCATTTTTCATCGCAAAGCGATATCTGTTTTCAAAGAAGTCGCACAACATCATCAATATTATTTCGGGAATATCGGTGGTGGGTGTAACCGTTGGAACAATGGCTCTTGTAATCGTATTATCGGTTTTTAATGGTTTTGAGAGCCTTATCGTTTCACTTTTTAATTCATTTAACCCGGCATTGTCTATTACAGCCAAAGAAGGCAAAACCTTTCATTTCGATGAATTTCCGGCTGATTCGATAAAAAATATCCCGGGTGTTTTTGTCCTCACACGCGTGATCGAAGAAAATGCACTTTTGAAATACCGGAACAAACAGTACATCGCCACCATCAAAGGAGTTTCCCCTGAATTTGAAGCCATGAGCGGATTGGATACAATGCTTGTTGACGGCACTTTTTTACTGAGATCCAAAAACCAAAATCACATGATCCTTGGTGCAGGAGTAGCTTACTTCCTGCATGCCAGTTTGTTGGATAGGCTTAATCCGATCACCGTTTTTGTTCCGAGGCGGGAAGGGAATATGGGAATGAGCATGGAAAAAGCCTTTAACAGCAAAAATATTTTTCCTTCTGCAATTTTTTCGATACAGCAGGACTTCGATGTAAAATATGCGATTGTTCCTATTGATTTTGCCAGGGAATTATTAGACTACGGCGACGAAGTAACTGCTGTGGAACTTGGGTTGAGCGCAAATGCCGATCCGGATAAAATCGAGAAAGAAATAAGTCGCGTCCTTGGGGACAAATTCTCTGTCAAAAACCGTTTTGAGCAGCAGGTTTTACTTTATAAAATCATGAAATCGGAAAAATGGGCTATCTATTTTATCCTAACTTTTATTCTCATCATCGCAACTTTTAATGTAATCGGGTCGCTTACAATGCTGATCATGGATAAGAAAAAGGATATTGCCATTTTGTACAGCATGGGTGCCGGCAAAAAACTGATCAAGCGGATTTTCCTTCTCGAAGGCATCCTGATTTCTGTAGGTGGAGCCGTTATCGGAATGCTCCTCGGAGGATTTATCAGCTGGCTGCAGCAAAAATTCGGAATTATCGGGCTGGGCAATGGTACCGGCACTTTTGTAGTGGATGCCTACCCGGTTAAAATCAAAATTACCGATTTTATAATGGTATTTATCACCGTAGTTTCAATTGGCCTGATTGCTGCCTGGTACCCTGTAATGCAACTCTCTAAAAAATATATCAATCACAAACTGTAAATTTTAACATTAATTTAACAGGCTGATTTTTTGTGAATTGTTTTTAACCCGATATCTTTGATATCAGATAGTGGTTGGATTTCAGGCAACCTTTGGTAATAATGTCAGTCTTAAAATCTTGTTGAACTATTTTTTTCAAGGAATTTTGAATCAATTTTAACAGTCGGGGAATTAGGATTTTTATAATATTATTAATATTTTTGCACGCTTTTATTTATCAAAATCAACTACATAACTTAATTTTAAATTTAAAAAAGCAATGAAAACCTTTACAAGATTCACAAAGTACTTTACTGTCTTCATTTTCGCTTGTTTCTTGCTGATTTTTAATTGGGCCAGTGCCCAGAACATTCACCTGAATGATGCCGGGACCCAGTTAAAAATTATCGAAAACACTTATTCCGTGCTTAGTCTCGAAAACTCAGTTTCTGATATCAACGCATTTAATGTCAAGTCGAATGCCGGTGATTTTAGTCAGATCAGTATCGAAGGATATGGGTATTCGACGGAAGTCGGTAAACCAGGCTTACCGGTTATGAAAAAACTTATCGAAATTCCGCTGGAAGCAACTTTGGAAATTTCGATAAATTATCAGAGTTACAAGGACTACAGACTTGCTGATTTTGGCATTTATAACCAGGTTATTCCAACACAGGCACCTGTTTCGAAAGCAATACAGGATCCTACTCAAATTCCTTTCGCCTATGATGTTGTAACTTACGCAACCGACGCTTTCATTGCTAATAAATTGGTTGATGTAATCCCGCTGGGGATCATGAGAAGTGTGAACATTGCACGACTTGAGATTTCACCGGTTCAGTATAATCCAATTCAAAATATTATTCGTGTTTACGAGAACCTGAACGTTGTAATCAGTTTTAAAAATGCCAACGTTTCTCAAACCATCGAACAAAAACGGAATCTTGAAAATAGTTATTTCAAAGGCATCAATGAAATGCTTTTTAATTATAAAAGCATCAACAGCCGTGAGTTGCTGGATAATACACCTGTAACTTTCATTATTGTATCGGCCCCTTTGTTTCAGGATGCTTTACAACCCTATATTCAATGGAAGACCAAGAAAGGTTATAAAGTAGTTGAAGCATACACCAGCGACCCGAACGTTGGAACTACCACCACTACTATTAAAGCTTATCTTAAGAATTTTTATCAAAATCCTCCTGATGGTTACAATCCACAGAGTTTTGTTCTTTTTGTCGGCGACGTAGCTCAAATTCCGGCTTTTAACGGAACTTCAGGTTCACATCCCACCGATCTTTACTATTGCGAGTACACCAACGATATTTTGCCCGAATGTTATTATGGAAGATTTTCGGCAACCAGTCTTCCCGAACTTCAGCCTCAGATTGACAAAACCCTGGAATACGAACAGTATTTATTCCCTGACCCAACATTCCTCGATAAATGTGTAATGGTTGCCGGAGCCGATGCTTCACATCAGATGACCTGGGGTAACGGGCAAATCAATTATGGTACCGAAAATTATTTTAATGAAGCGCATGGTCTGAGTTCATTTACTTACCTTCAACCACTGGGAGGAACCGCTGCTGCTCAAATCAGACAAAATGTATCGGATGGTGTTTGTTATGCAAATTATACAGCACATGGTAGTGAAAGCGGTTGGTACGATCCGGCTTTTGATATAACAAATATCCCTGCACTACAAAACGCCCATAAATACCCGTTAATGGTTGGTAATTGTTGCGTAACAAGTTCTTATGACGTTACCTGTTTCGGTGAAGCTTTACTTCGTGCCGCCGATAAAGGCGCTCTTGGATACATTGGTGCTTCAAATAACTCATATTGGGACGAAGATTACTGGTGGGGTGTTGGTTTTGAATCTGTTTCAGCCAATCCACCATACAACCCTGCACATCTTGGCGCTTACGACCGCACATTCCATGACAAAACAGGGATTACAGCTGATGATTGGTTCATGACACAAGGACAAATGGTTCAGGCAGGAAACCTTGCAGTTTCACAGGCAGGATCAAGCATGATTACCTATTACTGGGAAATTTACTGCCTCATGGGTGATCCTTCATTAATGGTTTACTTTTCGCAACCACCAGATGCTACTGCTTCTTACGCAGGTTTGATGCCATTGGGCTCAGCAACTTTTACGGTAAATACCGATCCTTATGCACTTGTTGCAATCTCTAAAGATGGCGTTTTGCATGGCACGGCTTTAGCTGATGCTGATGGTGTAGCAGAGATTACTTTTGAAACTCCGATTGCTGTCCCCGGCGAAGCTGATGTTGTAATTACCGGCCAGAATCTGAAACCCTATTTTGGAACCGTTGTAGTTGCTTCACCAAGCGGACCTTATATTTTGATGGATGAATGTACTGTTTCGGATAATACCACAGGAAATAATAACGGAATGCTTGATTACGGTGAAACAACAAACCTGAGTGTAAGTATGAAAAACCTCGGTCAGGCTGCTGCATCAAATGTTATTCTCACACTTTCCACAACTGACGAATTTATTACAATTAATAACGCTACCGCCAACCTTGGTGCCATTGCCCCAAATGAAGTTATTACTGTTACTGATGCTTTTGGGATATCTGCTGCCGAAAATATTCCTGACCAACATAATGCAGTATTTATGATTTCAGCAACTGACGGAACAGAAACCTGGACCAGTAATTTCACAATTAAGGGTCATGCACCTGCATTAGAATTTTTACAATATTCTATCAGCGATCCAACAGGAAATAATAATGGATTCCTCGATCCAGGTGAAACTGCAACAATGACTTTGTCGGTTCAGAACAATGGGTCGGCTGACGCCTACTCTGTTTTAGGTCAACTTACCACCACTGATCTCTACGTTAGTGTTTTAACCACCGAACCTCAAGAATATGGTGATCTTACTGCGGGTGCAATTGGTACAGCAAGTTATACTGTTTCAGCAGCCGCAAATACGCCTCCGGGTCATATTTCACAGCTTACTATAAATTTAGCCGCTGATTTTGGAATTACCCAGCAGGATGTGATGGAAATTTCTTTCGCTGATTATTGCGATGCTTCTACAACTACCGAGGATGAATACATCGCCAGAGTCGTTTTTGGATCGATTGATAACAGTAGCGGCTGGCAAGGTGGTGTTTCAAATTATACCGACATCACAACCAATCTTCAACCCGGAGTGCCTGTTCCTATGACAATCACCAACGGAACTCCATGGGCAAGCGATTATGTAACCGTTTGGATCGACTGGAACCAGAATAAAGAGTTTGGCGATGCCAACGAACCTACAACATTAACCAATGTTGGCGGGACTGGTGCATCATTTACCGGTAATATCACTGCACCTGCAAATCAGCAGGGTGGCCAATACAGGATGAGAATCAGGATGACATACAGCACTGCACCAACACCCTGTGGTAATGCAAGTTACGGGGAGATTGAGGACTATGTTGTAATAATTCCTGCCGGCATTAATGCCAACTTTATGGCAAATACAACTGCAGTATGCGAAACAGGTGAAGTTCAGTTTACAGATAATTCAACCGGAGGCGCTACTTCATGGTCATGGCAATTCCCTGGCGGAACTCCTGAAACTTCAGCACTTCAAAACCCATTGGTAGTTTATAATGTGGCAGGTGTTTATGATGTTACGCTTGAAATTTCTAACGGAACCAATACCAATTCGATTACAAAATCTTCATATATAACCGTTAATGCTACACCGGCAGCACCATCAATTACACAGCTGGGTGATAATCTCGTTTCGAATATTGTTACCGGAAACCAATGGTATGATGATAACGGGATAATAAACGGAGCTACCGGCCAGATTTACAGCCCGGGACAGACTGGAAATTATTATTCGATCGTTTCAAGTCAGTTTGGTTGTTCATCGGAACCCTCGAATGTCATATTCTTCCAGCCAACCAATATCCAGGAACTCGATCCTGCAGGTACTTTTAAGGTATATCCAGTTCCGGCTAACGATTTTGTGATCGTAGATTACGTAATAAAGGATGTAAAGAATGTTACATTATCGATTTACAATGCCTTTGGCCAAAAACTTCATAACGTAACCCAAACACAGGTTAACCGTACGGGGGTTTATTCATCGAGATTTGATGTCAGTATGATGCCTTCAGGAGTTTATTACTTTAAACTGGAAGGCGAAAGCTTCAATGTTACCAAAAAAGTTATTTTAAGCAAGTAACAATAAAATAAGGACAAAACCAGTATTAACTGGTTTTGTCCTTTCATCGTTTGCAAATTTTCAAAATCAAACATTAACTTAAACCTCAACTTTATGAAAAGACTACTCTTAAGCTTTTTTCTTCTTGCAGGTCTTATAAGCGTCCAGGCTAAAAATGGTTTTGAAGTAAAGTACGATAAATTATCTGCTTCAACTTCACAAATCCAATTTACCCTTGGGAATTTCGACCTCACACAAATAAATCTCAACGGTACCGACTTTACAAGGATCGGTTTCGATGGAAATGTTACTACTCAGGACAAAGGATTTGCTGAGCTGCCATTTATTCATGCAAGCGTTCAGCTTGGTGCCGATAAAAATGTAAGCCTCGAAATTACTGGCAGTGAGTTTACTGACTACCAGCTCGATTATCCGCTTGTTCCGTCAAGAGGTGCTATTTACAGGAATCAGGATCCAAGCCAGATTCCTTACATTATTGCACCACAATCGATTGTTAACAGTTTTTACCCCGGTAATCTTACAAAACTGACGGATCCTTTTATAGTAAAGGATGTCAGGGGAACAACCGTTTATGTTTATCCTTTCCAGTACAATGCTGCAACCCAAAGTTTACGGGTGTATTCCAGTGTTACGGTTAAACTCACCGAAAACAACACAACCACTGTTAATCCACTGCTGGTAACAACCCATAAGATTTACAGGGAAATGGAAGGTTTGTACAAATCTGTTTTTGTAAATTATGAAAGCCCTGCAACTGATCTTACCATGGGTGAAGCAGGCAACATTCTGGTAATTACAACTGCCAGAGACGAAGCAGCCATTCAGCCCTATATTGATTGGAAAAAAGCAAAAGGATTTCTTGTTTACAAAGAAGTAGTGGCAACGGGGACCAATGTAAAGACGCTCATCCAGACAAAATACAACGAAAACAACGATATCTTATATGTTCAGCTTGTTGGAGACTGGGCTGATATCAAATGCGATTTAGGGGGTGGCTCAAATGCTCCGATGGATCCTATGTTGGGTTGTGTAGTGGGTTCAGATAATTTTCCGGACATTGCTATTGGCCGTTTTTCGGCAGCAACTTCTTCTGAAGTAACCGTTCAGGTTAACAAAGTGATTAATTACGAAAAAAATCCGACTTCCGGAGGAACATGGTACACCAAAGCAATTGGTGTTGCAAGTAACCAGGGTTCAGGGATTGGAGATGATGGCGAAATCGACTATGAACATATCAATGTGATTTACAACAGTAAACTTGACCCCTATACCTATGATGGATTCAGTACAGCCTACGACCCAAGCGGTACAGCCGCTCAGGTAAAATCTTATATCGAAAATGGAGCAAGTATCATTAACTATTGCGGACATGGTTCGAAGACTTCATGGGGTACAACAGGGTTTAGC
>Ga0172375_10003010_pt1 | contig 25877 bp, 27 predicted proteins | sample LakKiv1m_FD_114537 | JGI IMG/M metagenome (GOLD analysis project Ga0172375, IMG submission 114537) | Freshwater microbial communities from Kabuno Bay, South-Kivu, Congo - kab_092012_11.1m | ecosystem: Environmental > Aquatic > Freshwater > Lake | place: Democratic Republic of the Congo...
AAATTTCAACTATTTTAGACAAGCACTTTGGAGATGAGACATACCTATATGACTTTATGTATGGTTGGTCTTTACAACTTTCCCAGACATCATGCATCGCCCACTGTTTATGCAAAACTGTAAAGTTCAATAATTCTGGGTATTCACCCCATTGTTGAGGATATTCACTAGTGTCTAAAACGACAATTTCTGTCTCTGTATCCCATTTACGAAAACTTGCGATAGAATATATTATCGGCATATATGCATTATCTATCACATTAGCATCGATACGACCATCGCGCCAATATACATACAATAATTTATACATATTTATCAATATTCGTGACGTAATTGTGTGACTGGAACATCACCGATTTTGTGTGGCCATACATAAAAATACGGTGTTGGTAGCCTCTCAGGTAAGCATCTCGTTTTATCTTTGTGATTATGAAAAACACGCACAGTATGTGATGGATTTATTACATTATATCCAGCCTCATACGCACGCCACGCAATCTTATTATCACACCCAGGGACTCCTGGTGTAAAAGAAATATCAGTCAATTTTGATTGTCCCCACCAAGCCCAAGCATCCTGTGAACAATAGCCAAGCTCTTCAAATAATCTATATCTATCAGCTAACATATTATATCTGGTGAGACAAGCAAAATCATTATCAGCAATGGCTGTTAAATCAATAACTGAATCGTCAAAATAGCAATCACTATTAATAATAATATTCAATCCATCATCGATCGCCGCCGCAGCGTAAGCCGCAAACGATGGATGACCATCATAAGCAATCACCACAATCTTATTGTGGTGTATAGGTAATTCAACACCGGAATCTAATAACACAGTAATTCTAGTAATTGCATCATTCTGTATGTTATTAACAAATGCTTCAATTAATTCTTCTTGTCGCTTTGGATCTTTATAATAATTAATTATGAGATTAATCTTGCAACGCCGTCTTGCATTTATCATCGAAATCCATGACATCAATGAACCACGAAGTTCCCTCTCATAAACACGATCACTGTCTGGTTCACTATGACAACCAAATGAACTGACCGTATATTCTGTCCTCACTTCTGTTGAAAATCTCGCAGCTATATCTAATGGTGCGAATTTCATACCAGAGGATATTAAATCATCATATATAAAATAGCTAATAAAAACATCATTTGGTATGATATAATACAATTGTTTAAATTCTCGTATTCTATCATCTGTAGATAATTCACTAATTATACGCAATATTTTTAACGACCGCAAACAACAACCAGAATTTCCAACTCTACTTCTAGAAGCGTATGTTGGACCAGCTATCCATGGTGCACCAACATAATCATATTCTAGCCATTTATCATCCCAGTATTGCCCATTCATAATATACCCATCTGTCTCGACATTTAGAACATATTGAGTATTAATATAATGCAATAGTTTACGTAGCATGAACAAATTATACGACTCTTTACTATCAACATGTGCCTCTATATGCTCAATATCAGATGGTAAATATCGCGGTTTTACATCAGAAAACAGTATAATTCTCTCAAACCGCAAGCCACACCTCGACTTATCCAAAGCATATGCAGCTAGTTGGGGGTCTACACAATCGACACACACTAAAGTTATAGGAAGTTTATTACGATTGATACTAACAGATACTGGATCAACTTGTTTTACGGTATCGCTAGTCTGTTCACGCTTAATAGATTGCACATCGTCTGCGGCGGCTATAAATTTATTAAATAATCGTGATTTCTTACCAATAGGTAATAAAAGATCATGCCTTGATATTACGACATGGCCATGGCCAATCCACACAACACACCATCTATCAACAGCATATAAGCCTGTCGGTGCCTTATCTAGCAACCATTGCCAGAATACTTGTCCAACTTCTGGTAAATGCTCATTATACACATCACTCAATATGATGACACCATCATGCTGGACAATTGTAGTAATCTGATTAAGAATGTGCTCAGAACAATATTGGCCATCTATTTTTACTAATCTAAATGGCCCGTTTACAGAAGCGGTATAATTCCTTGCCAGCAACGAATTAGGATTAGCATTAAAAGCAATTAGACTTTTAACATCTTTTGCATTATTCATTATCACCTTTATATCTTGGTCACTAAAACGATTAACAACAAGAAACTTTTCACCATCTCGTATGTGTTGTGCAATAGAAAGATCACTTGGGCCTATTTCGCAAATATGCCCATTCGTTTGTGTTGATGTTATGAATTCTAACACACCATCAAACCCATTCATATGTTATTCCTCAAGTGGTGCATCATAATTGTGAGGATCAGTTCTATAAGACGCAGGATCGTCATCAGGAATATCTTCACACCTTCTCATTAACATATATTCATTAATCCATTGTATTAAACCGGCGGGCGCTAACTTTGACCATGTAAAAGTACCATTTTCACATTTTTCGAAATAATCTGGAGTAAGGTTGTATTCTATGAATTTACTCTCACGCATAAAATATTGTCTATTATTTTGTGTACCATGGTATAAGTGATAAATATCATCGTCAACATATCCAACATCCCCACCAATAACAAAATACGCTTTGTTGATCCATTCAACCATATGTTCCAAAATTATATGATTAAATCTACTTATCCTATTTTCTTCTACTTGCCCAAAAAAGCCATAAGTAGCAGTCAAATCGCCACCACCACCAAGATCATATTCATACAACCCATCGATAGCTTCCCACGTCTCTCTTCTCATAGCCCAAGCAAATCCAGGTGAAGTATGATATGCTTGGATATCGTCTGGATGCATAGACCTATGATATACTAATGATGGTCTTCGATGTAAAGGAGTCAATTTAGATACTGGTTGATTTGTTAATTGACCATCCTGGTTTAAATAGCTAACACTTCTGAATAATTGAATTACTTTATGAGACTCAAGACCAACTTTAATTCTATCAGCAAGACCATCACTAAATATTACATCGGCGTCAATCCATGCAATCATTGTATATTCTTTAGGTAGAATGCGTGCAACATAATTAAGCAATACCTCTTTCATCCATAAATTACTATAAACTTGTGTTATAATTAACCTATGTGCATTGACATTGTAAACCGTGTCTGAAACTCCCTCAATCACCCATAAATCAAGACCTTGACCAGCAATATGATCGGCAAATTTTAACAAATTATTATATCTGTTCTTTGATTTACTATAATTATAAAATGTTGTTATTACCGCTATCTTACTATGGCGCTTGCGTACACATGCCTTTTCACTAAGCTTGATATCCTTATGCTTAAGACTGGATAATTTATCAACCACTGGCAAATCAAAAGCTAATAATAGATGATATAGCTTCTTTAAACCATCTCCGCATAAAATAAATGAACGAGCATTAAAATATGTAATCTCATAATCATACCAATCAGTAACATCAGCAATATCACTAAGGTTAATGATATTGCCGGTTATCAAAACAGATTTGATACCATCATTTATACATTGCTCGATTATGGTAATATATAAGCAGCATAATTTAAACGTGCTGTGATCACCTTTCCAACTAGACCGCTTTGGAACATCTGTAGTAGAAACACAAACAATATTACTAGATAGTTGTTTCAACTCGCTATAATCAATAGCGTAGTCTTCAAGATCGAAATCTACAGCATATATTCTATCAAACATGGTCATATTTTAACAAGCCAAGATGAGTCACGGAACACCATAAACGGGCTACCAAAAATCTCATTTACTGCTCTAACACAGCCTGGCCAGATTGTACTATAATCGTGACCGCCAATCCATCCACCATGTCTTATTTTGCTTAACCATGTAGTGATATCTTGTATAACATCTTTATATTCGTGCATTGCGTCAATATATACAGCATCTAAAGAACCGTCTCTAAAGAATTTGGCGGCTTCAACACTAGTCGTTTTTAATTTCTTAACATTCTTGTTCCAACTATGTCTAATATCAAAATCACCTTCAGCTTTTGGTCCATATCTTGTTGTGTCATATGGATCTATACACCATAATTGCAAATTCGGGTTCATTTCAGTCCAAACCCACGCACTCTCACCATGTGCAGAACCAACTTCAACCATAGTATCGATATTAGAAGTTGCCATCCACCATTCATAAAGACCATCGAGCATATCACCATGTGGTCGTTCAACAGGTGTTGGTACGATTTTAAGCACATCTTGAAACAATCTCTGCTTATATTTCGCATCGCCACAATAATGTGCAAAACTTGTACTAGTCAACATATCAGAATTGTTTTTACATATTGCCATTCTATTAAACGACGGTGGCAATGGAGATATCTTGACTTTTCTGGCACACGCCATCAAATTAATATATGTCTGCTCATAATCAAATGTTCTACATCCGTCAAACGTAACAACGTTATCAATCGGTTTTATAAATGGGTGGTTATCGGCATCACACACAATAACTCCAGTATTATAATATCCAGTAAAATTGGGGTTTTCAATCTGCTCTAAACCTTTACTACGCAAAAATTCATTATATTTATGTAAAAAGTAATTTAAATCCTTTGCCCGATCAACACCAAATTGCGTAAGTATCTCAGTTTCATCAAACATCCAAACAGAGCCACGCTTAGTAGCATCAAAAACATTGTCGGCACAAGGTGTACATAATATATCAGCATCAATATAACATATTCTATCATATCCTCTATCAAATAAACTCGGAACTCTGAATTTCAATAAATGTGGAAACTGTTCATCTAATAACCATTTGTCGTCAATAACAACAAAATCGGCGTTTACTTTCCTGGCATACCTATGCATTAGAGGTAATGTGTGCTTGAAATATTCACAATCGCCGCATGCTATAGTTACTATAGCTTTTTTGGCTATAGTGGCCAATTTACGCTTCGGTAATTCGAATGATACTGAATTATTAATCCTATTATATAATTTATGAAGTCTACCAGAATTAACCCATGATGACATGAATAATCTAACATCAGACCAATCGTCACTTTTATAATACTGGGAGCCTGACAACTGTGCCATTTGGCCGCGTCTGATATGATATATCTTATGTGGTATTACAACCGTTCGTTTATTATGTTCCCATAGCCTGAAATTAAAATCGAATTCGAAAAAATATTTTTTATATCTCTCATCCATTCTAAGTCTTGTTGGAGCTATAATCCAACATGCTGAACATTGGGTTGGCACATCAATATTGTGGTCATATTGTTTCTCATGTAATAACAATTCTTTACCATCATAGTACATCGCAGAACTAAACAGTGAACCATCAATATTATATAAAGTATATCCGACAACCCCTATATCATCAGATGATTCTATAGCCTCGATTCCAGCCTCTAACCAACCATCAGTAAATCTAATATCGTCGTCACATATAACAATATAACCATCTGATGAATTAAGTGCGTAATTAATATTAGCTGGATGTGAAAAAGCGACCCCAGAATTAGAAAATATTCTAAGTGTATGCTGAATGTTGGTCGTATTGTCAAGAGATCTCATAAATTCCGAAAACATAATACTATTTATATCTGGTGTACACACTATAATATCAATTGGTTTAGTAGCGACGGTATATTTTTTTCGTTTGATAAGACTTCTAAAAACTATATCAAGATAATATACAACCAAACCAGAAAAACTAAATGAATTGTTTTCATATAATTTTGAAAGCACAGTTTTAATATGTCCAGCATTGACATAAATAGCGTCTAGCTTATCAAGAGTTCCAACACAAATAACATCACAATCATTTGGTATTTGCTTATTATCAATATCAGTAATATTAGCGTTATCGTTAATAATTATTAACATTGCGTGTTGGATATCTATGTTATTTTCTAATATTCTTATAAGTGCTCTATATTTATACCATTCTGTATGGCTAGCTTGCCACCATTGTGGTGGGTCTGTTTTTAACACTTGTGCATTATAAATCTGCATGTTATATCTCAGTGCGTTTTATAGCTTCATCTACTAAGCTGCCATATATGTCAGCTAAGTTCAAACGCCATGTAGTACCACTCTTGAATGCATTAACAGCGGCTTTTGCAATACCATCTAATCCATATGATTTAATATTTTCACGTATATCTGCTATCATCTCTCTTCTGTGTAATTTACATTCTGTGCCTAATTCATTCATTTTAATAGCTAAATCTAAACATTTAATATGTCCTATACCAAGTTCTGATAATAATCGTAAAAAATTGGAGCCGGCTCCTTTTTCATTTTGAATTTCGAGCAGTCTTGGGTCATCTAGTTGTTCGCGTGATTTAACACTACTGCTACCAACAGTTATAGTACTACTGCTAAATGTTTGAGTGCTGCTGGTTATGGTGCTTGTGGTGCTGGTTATGGTACTTGTGGTGCTACTAGTGGTGCTAGTTGTGCTGGTTATGGTACTTGTGGTGCTACTAGTGGTGCTAGTTGTGCTGGTGGTTGTAGTAGTGGTAGTGGTGGTTGTGGTAGTGGTAGTAGTGGTTGTGGTAGTAGTTGTGGTAGTAGTTGTGGTGGTAGTTGTGGTAGTAGTTGTGGTAGTTGTGGTGGTAGTTGTGGTAGTTGTGGTGGTAGTTGTGGTGGTAGTTGTGGTGGTAGTTGTGGTGGTATCACAGTTTACCGGTGCTTTTTGAATATTCTCGCACCAGAAAAAATTGTCTTCGCAACAGTTATCAATTGGTGGTTGTGGTGCTGTTATAATATCCCATGGGTATTTGCCATTTCTAATGTTTTCTGGTCCGTACCATGTGGCTATAATATCACATGCCGGAATGTCAGTATCAACAATCCAATCGAATTCATGTTTATTATAGTGTCTTCTAGTAAAACATCCTGGTTGTGGGTCCCAATGGACAAGATCTAATTCTGGGATTTCGTCATTATTCAATTCGACGGTATACTTATTGATGTATTTGCATTCTTCGAGGGTCATTTGAGCAGCGGCGTATGTGCTCTTTAATGGTGGAGTATCAGTAAGAGTATTGGAATCTGGTACTAAACTTATTTTGGAAATACATGCTTCTTTTAATAAGTCAGCTGTTAGGGTATATATTACACTAGTATCACAATCTACGCGTAAATTTACGATGGGTTGGGTTGCTAAAATATTGGTGGTATCAACTTGATATTCAACCACATCAATATAATAAGCGCCAGGATCGCCTTTATAACCATCTGGGCCATGTTGTCTAGATTTTACACACCAGTCATCATATCCGAGACTATCCCAAGTGTTGTTGTATTCAAGATATATTGATCCACTAACAATACTTGTGTCTTTGTTGTAAACTAAGCTTGCTTTTGTACTGGTTATGTCGATTGGTAATTCGGATGTTATTGTTATGTCGGTTGGATCTGTCGGGCTAATGTCGATGATGATTAATGGTTCTGATCCTATGGTGCTGGCGGGGTATACGCCAGCATCGCTTAGTTTTATATCTTGAAGTGATGATTCGGCACCTATTGCTCTTTTAGTGACTGACTCACGTAGTTTTTGTAAAGTTGGTAAAAAATCGTTTCGTATGTCATATTTATGAAGTATCACAGCCATTTTGTGAAGCTGGTCTTCAAGTTTTACTGACTCAGTGGTGTATGTGATTGGATATAATCTTATTGCTATAGTTGGGACATGATTATTAACCAGTCCAATAGGTCCATTTGGATAGATTGGTATTGGGGTGAAAATTGCAAAATCAAGTTTTCTTCCGTCTATTGTTGGTGAGAAACATACTTCTTCTGCGCCAGCTGTCCCAGGTATACCTTTTTCACCTTGTTCACCTTTTCTACCTTGGGACCCTGGGCATTTTTCCTTCATTAAAATCTGAAATAATCTTCCTCTATCGACCTCGATACGTAATGCGGATTCTCCTTCTTGTTTAAATCTAATAAGTTTATCGCTTGATCTAAAATAATACCAGTATGCGTCTGTGCCTGGTAATAATTTTAGTGGGCGAAGATCAATACCATTATCAATATATTTCTTAAGTTTCGTTAATTTATTGTATATTTCTGGTGTTACAAGCCCGTTTTGGTCTTCGGTAACAAGTTGATATACTCCAATAACACCACTCGATATCCAAACGTCTTGGTTGGCGTGATATCTCCATCTGTTACCATATTTATCACATATTTCCATTCCATCAGAAGGATTTTTAGGAAATCGTGATATATTGACGTTACATGCTGTCATAACTCACCAATTTTTATGTTTTATCTTTGGCGAATTACGCTCAATCAGATATAGTTGTTTTCATAGCCCAGAATAATAAAAATGCTAACAATCGAGCTTTCTATCCACTGGCTTGCACACACAACTGCGGTAGATGTCCGCGTTGATAGTTATCATGGCCAAAATGCTCTGGACAAGTCCATTCAACTTCAATATGTGCGCCAAGTTGTGGTCCATGGTGTGCTGGAATATATTCTGTGGATGGACCCCATATTATTGGGTTGGTTTTCTTATTCTTGAAATACGATTTTCTTTGTTCGTTTCTTTGTTTGTTTATGTTGTTATTAAATTGTTCAAATTTTTGTTCCTCGGTAATTTTCTGGCACATATTGTTCAAACTCCATGAATTGTTTATGGATGTTTTCTATTTCAGTTTCTATTTTCTGTACCGTTGTTATATAGCTCTTATATCTACGCTTTATATTCGGCGGCATGTCAGCTATGTTGCCGGTATAAACTATTTTATTATTCTCTGATATTCTAATCCACGAACCATGTGTTTCATAATACCAAATGTGTGGTTTTGGTGTTAGAGTATCAAATAAATTGCTTAACCATTTAAACATTGTTTTCTCTACTTATTTATTACATTATTGTTATAGAATACAACCTCCCCCGATCCAAAAAAATAACAAAAATCTTAAATGGAAAATTTGTTATTTTTGGATCGGTAACGGTCTTGCCGCTGTAGAATCACAACCAAGCTCCAACGCTATGTTGTTTGTTTTTGTGGGGAAGGTGTGCGTTGGTCGAAAATTGTGTTCATGTCTCTGCCGTCATCACCCTGTTCCCACAGGGCCGTACACTCTATCAGGTTCGGTGCCTCAGAGACTTCGAGTTACCAATTTGTTCACTATTGCTGCCAATGCTCCCAGGGACGGCTAAGCTTCGTACCATGTTATTAGTGCACAAGGGCAAACGCATACGCATTGTTGTGCTTAGCTCGATCTGGTGGTACACTGGATAGTGTTGACAAAACAAACTGGCGTGTGGTAGCGTAACATTAGCGGGAAGGCTCCGCCTTCCTAGGCTATTCCCTTTTACTCAACATCATGTTTCGTAGTTAGAACTGGTGATCCACAAATTGTGGACCCGGAAACCTCAAGGAAGAACCAATATTCTAACCGATTACGGTTAACACTGAGAAAAATGGCAATTTAAGCCATTATGGACCCCGTGTGGGGTGGTCGGTGTCAATACCGACTACGATCTAAATACCAACCAAGAAAGTTTTGCATAAAATATATTGGCCAAAAATACTACTAGGAGATTAATATGGCAACAGTCTTTATGGCTACAGTAAATATTCAATCAACCACATAATTGGTTAAATATGAAATTGCAACAAATTAAAGAAATGGTTAATATGACTAATTGTCATATTTGTCATACTGGGGTTGTCTCTACAAAATGCCAGAAGTGTGGGCAACCAGTGTGTAAAAATTGTCTAGTGGATGATGTTATATGCCGAAATTGTTCAGATATAATATATAATTCACAAAACAGATTAAGAACTAAAATTTAAACAGGATAAGTACTATGGCTACTTTGCTTATGGCTACGGCCGATGACCCTAATGCTCTTGTACTCAATAGTGGCATATTTTGGGTATTTTACGCCGTTAACGACATTTTACTTTCGTGTTGCTATCTATGCACTGTCTTCAAATAGAGATGGAGCTTTTACCTTTGAGGCTAGCAATGGCGAGCGGATATACCTCGCACTGAGTACAACTGGTGTATTGCTACTAGGTTTATTAAATTATGAGGTATAAATTATTTGGGAAAGAAATCTGTTGGAGGCCCGATGTGGGTCCAGATGACAGTTCATCAATTCGGGAAACGGGTTGTTGTGAAGTCAGAAGTGAAGGTGGTGAAGCAGAGGGTTCACTCGTTAGTTCTTCCACCGAAACCTGCGGAATATCTCCCACCATTAGCAAGACAGGTCTCAAGGGTCGTTGTTGACCCCCCCGTCGTCGTTCCTCAGTTTGAGGAACCAGAAAGTAGTGGGTATAAAGTATATAATTTTGACACTGTTTACAATGGTAGGAGATCACTAATGAGGCATCTTGGTATTGATATTGGTACTAGAACGGTTGTTGTTGCGTTTCGTGATGATAATGGTAATGTTCATTATATTTCTGAAATTAATGGTTATTGGCCATTTGAGAGATGCACACCATTTATTAAGAATATGTTGGATGATCCAACTAAAGTTAGATCTGATGGTACAAAACGGCCTGCGAAATGGATTGAAACTTCAAATGGTGAGGCTGTGATTCTTGGTTTGGATGCTGAAGAATTTGCGTATGCAAAGAATGATACTTTGCATCGTCCGATGGCTGAAGGTGGTATATGCCCAGATGAGATGGCTATGACTGTGCTGGCCAGTATCACACAAGGTCTTATGGAGGTTGCTGAGAATGAGGTTGGTCGATTTGATGATGATGTTAAGATTTGTTATTGTACTACAGCAAAAGCATTGAATAAAGATATAAATATTGAATATCATCAGCGTGTTGTTGACTTGGTGATAGGTGGGTATAATACTAAGGCTAAAATTGCGCATAGTCCGATTAAGGAGTCACATGCTATTGTTATTAATATGAGCGATGATGGAAGTGGTATAGGTATTTCATGGGGAGCCGGTACAGTTACAGTTAGTTATGTGAAATATGGCCTTGAAATATATTCATTTTGTTGGGTTGGTGCTGGTGATTGGATTGATGAACAGGTAGCAATGCGGCATGGTTATAATCCAGAACAATCTGCATTAAAGAGGAAAGCTGCTAAAGAAACTCCGACTACGATTTCAAAGCGGAAGATGGCGATTGATCTTACTCCAGGCGTTAAAGTTGATGATAGGATTGGTTTGGATATTGTGCTTCATTATGATGTGTTGATTAGTACGGTTGTTGAGGCTATTGTTGAAGGATTTAAAGAGAATGAGAATGAGGCAAGAATTGGTGAAGCTATAAATGTTTATATGGCTGGTGGTACAAGTTCGCCAAATGGATTTTCGAAGAGAGTAGCCAAAAAATTTGATGAGATTGGCCCACCATTCGAAATTGGAAAAATTGTGGTATCAGAAAAACCGTTGTTTTGTGTTGCAACAGGGTGTCTTGAAGCGGCTGAAAAGGGTGTGGTCGGATGAATCCTGATATTGAAAATCTATTTAAAATAGCTGATGAATCACACGCTTGTTTTATAACTGTGTCAGTGTTAGATCCAACGAAACGAGTTGATAATCTTACGCATCATACATTAAATAAGCGGTTTCCTACAGAAGAAATATCAAATAGTTTGGATGCGTGTTTAAATTCTGTTAATATATTACGGAAACGTCGTAAATTCTTGCGTGGTACATGATGCAGCTCAATTTGAAGATGTTATATGCTACTGATAATGTAACAGCATTTGCCATAGACGATGATATATATTATATTATTATAATAGAGGGCATACCAGCTGTGTATGATAGTAGTTTGAATAGAATGACCATTTCGAATTTTGACAGTTGGATACAAGCAAATACTGGGCAACGTGTTGGATCACAAACATTTTTTGATATGGTTACTATATTCAGACAGGGTATGTTATGTGGATATCCACCAGAACACGTTAACAATTTAATAAAGAAAATCGTTATAGAAACGAAAAATAGTATATTCCATACACGTCTTATCACAGAATATGGCACCAAATACTCTATAGAAATACAAGATATCCATCATTTACTCACGATTTTTGCTGAATATATATCATCTCACTTTGATAATCTATTGCAAAAAATGGGAGTAGAAAAATTTTATAATTATTTATGTCGATGTATACAAATATGTAATATAATGATATGGATACAACTATTTTTTATAAGTTGATAAAGAGGCTTGGTAGAGAACCAATGCCGCCACGATACCCGCATACACTTGATTTAGATAATACTTTAGTGGAGCTTGTTACAAAGCTCGTATTAGAAAAGGAAGGCCAGATGCCATACAATGTTGATCGCGGAATCGTCAACAACATTATAAGGTTGGACAGATTATGGGCGAAGCAACAGTAAACAAAACGGTTGAAGTATTAAATTCTGCATTTAAAGCTGATCCAAACGCTATGCATGCATTAATGTGTAATAGAGTACCATGTAATAAGTTGTTAGCGGATGATCCATATATTCCAGTTGATACTACACCAGTATTAGATGGAGAGAATTTCCAAATTGGTACTCTTGGTTTACTTAACGGTGTTTTGGAAGCAAATGGATTATCAAAAGTGGGTATGATATTTTCTGAAGATGTTGACGAAAAAGGAAGACGTAAATTTTTAGGATTTATTGAATACAAATGGGGGTAATAAATGGTGTATACACCAGATCAATATACTGGTCCAACTGAGATAGTACCGCTTCATAATCATACTGTTTTCTCCGCTTTAGATGGTGTAGCAACACCGGAGCAATATGCAAAACAGTGTGCTGATCGCAAGTATCCTGCTATGAGTGCAACAGAGCATGGACATATGGCGTCAGTACCAGACATGTACTTAGCATTCAAGAAAGTTGGTGTGAAATATATCCCAGGGTGCGAAATATATTTCAATAATTGGGAACCAGAACGCCAAAGATTGATAAATACCGGTATTAAAATTAGATCAAAAGAATGGCAAGCAGAACATCCAGAAGAAGCATATAGGATAGGACGTAACAGACATCTTACGTTATTATGTAAGAATAAAACTGGATTCGAGAATCTAATGAAACTTACAACCCAAGCATATGATACTGGGCTGTTTGGGATGGGTCGTATGCAATTTAATCGTATATGGTTTGATAAGTTATGTGAATTCAAAGAAGGTTTAATCTGCTTATCTGGATGCTTAAATGGCCCTATAAGTCATGAGCTTCGTTTTGATCGATTAACAAAATATGTTGATGGGTCAGAAGAGCCAATTATTACGTTTGAACGGTCAAAACAGAAAATGGTTGATGACGCGGTAATATGGGTTAAAAAATTTAGGCAAGCTTTTGGTGAAGATTTTTATATTGAAGTACAAATGCCAGGCATCCCAGATGATTATAAGGTTTTTAGATTTCTTGTAGTATTGGCTGATAAATTTAGAATTAATACTGTGCTGACTAATGATTGCCATTATTTAAATAGACAAGATTTTATTCTACAAAAGATTATGATGGCAGTTGCGCAGGATGTTACTATTGATTCGCCAGATCTTTTTCATGTTAATAGTGATGAACAATTCATGAAGAGTAGGGCGGAGTTGTGGGCCACATTTAAGAACGGTCAATATGGTAATGGTATTGATGATAGAAAATTTGAAGAAATGTGTGATAATACTTTACAAATTGCTGAGAAGTGTGAAGTATTAAAGATTGATTCATCACCAAAAATTCCTGAAATGGGTGATGCTGAATCTGAGTTGAAAAGAATAGTTATAAGTGAAATGCGAAAACGCGGTCTTGATAAATCGACAAAGAAATTCATGATTGATGGTCGTGAAGTAACATATGCTGAACAGGCGGCAATTGAATTACATAGATTTATTGAAAAGGGATTTGCCAGTTATTTTCTTATAACACGTGATCTAATCCAGTATGGGAAGAGGCGTGGTTGGCCATTTAGTCCACGTGGAAGTGCTGGTGGATCGTTAGTCTGTTTTCTTCTCGATATTCATGTTTTGAATCCGATGTTGTGGGGTTTATCATTCGATAGATTCTTATCTCCCAGTCGTGGTGGGTTTATGCTTAACGTAGAGATGTCGAACGAAATACGCTCTGTTGGTGTATGATGGGTATATATGGGTTGATACGGCAACCATCCTTCTGAAAAGCTGCTAAAATGGGCAGGAGTTTTAGCGAGAGCGATTGAGGCGGGTATGAAAAACGCTGCATATTAGTCAGTAACTCAACATGCCCCGGAGGGTAGCCCGTATGGGGATAAACATCGGGACCTGTTTCCCGATGCCCTTTTTCAAAGGAGAGAACATGACAGAGCAAAAACCGATCGTAAATGAATCCGCAACACCAGCATTAGCAGAGTTGAAACACTCAATAATGATGCATATGCGTATGCACGCTGGTGTTTCACAACAACTCGCCGTTTTCTTGATTAAGATGCTTGATTATGTTGATGAATTATATGAAGCACTTAGACAAGAACCGTCTGAGAGAGAAAAAACTCTCAATAAAGTAAAGACAAATATGGAGAATCTTGCATATGTTGTCATTGAATCTGTTGGTATGTTTGTACAACAGTCAATAGACGACCGGAAAAACCGTGCTGAGAATCTTAAACAAGAATTTCCTAATCATGTGTCAAGACTTAGTGATGAAATTTTAATTGTAATAGGTAAAACAAGAGGATTGCCAGATAAGATATCTGCGAAAAATGCTGTTTTGCAAGTTACAGCAAATGCACTACGTGGACTTTCTGGTTACACATCTGCCAAATATCCATCAATCACAGATTCTAATAACATTGAATTATGAAATTTGAGCTTTACTGTGCATCGTCATGTGTGAATGAGGACACTACAACTCAGATGTCTGGATGTGCTATTACATTGGTAGCGATTAGCGATAATGGTAATAAAATAATAAAAAAGTTTGAATATGGGCTTGGATCTTCTTCAAAATTTCGTGCTGATCTTTTATGTGTACGTTTAGCTCTTGCATCTATCAAACCATCATATCGACACAATAGAACAATACTATATGTCGACAACAGGTGTATTCAAAGTGTGTTTGATACAGCTTCAATAGATGAATATTGTAAAGAACATTCATCGATGATGAAATGGTTTGATTACTATCATAATATTTCTGTTGAGATTTCCAATAATGAAATGATGTTAAATACTAAGTTAATGGCGGAAACAGCAATGAGAACACAAAAACATATGGAGTACTAATATAGGGTGGTTTGAATCTATTATACGTGGAATTGGTAGTATATGTCTTTTTCCGAATCCTCCAGATATAACAATTACGAATATTGAATTCGATGATGAGGCGTTACGGTCTGATTGGGAAAATGTTGGGAATGATATCGAAAATGCAATAAAGGCGATGGAGCATGAACATGGACTACAAAACGATCGTTTACATAATAGTTAAACCACCATCTAAGATAATATCTGCACATAAAGTTGGAAATAAATCAGAATATGACGAGATATTGCAAAAAGCAAAACAAGGTGGAAACTGTTTATATTACGCAGAAACACAAACAAAAAATGGTAAACAATATGCCAAACAACCATGGACTCTTGATCCAAGTAGTGTTATAAAACCACCAGAAGTATTGAAAAAAGAAGTAATTGAGAATAAAATAACCGAAGAACCAGCTAAAACATCGACCACACCATCGACTACACCGACTTCGACACCGACTTCGGTATCAGAATCTTTGCATGAATTAGTGTGTGATTGCGGGAAGAAATGCTCATCTAAATCCGGCTTTGTGTTACATCAGAAAATATGCCCGTATTCTAAGATGCTGGCAAAACAGCTAGAACCCGAAGCAGAGCGGAAAGCTGATGTATTAAAACCAGAGTCCGCAGAACTATCTTGCCCATTCTGTGGTAAGAAAATAAGTAGTACTCCTGGCAGAACGCTGCATGTCAAAAATGCTCACAATGATAAATTGGATGAATATTACAAATGGCTGAAACAACATGGGAAGAATTGAAGCAGATTGCTAAAGATAAAGTATCTTCATTTGGTACTAAATATACTGAGCGTTTGACTTTTGAAATTCGTGAAATTCAAAAGCAAGGTGCTGTTGTCAAATGGTTAAATTATTACAATGATAAAAGGAAGTTTGATCCAGTTAAAAATCACATGCTTTTAGCATGGCTTATTGGGTTGGTAGATCAAGATCCATTTTTGATTCGTAAGGAGTCTTTGCTTAATACTGTTCGTGCTTCAACGGTGATGGCATTTAGAAAGGAGCATGGTTATATTCCGCAAGATATAATTAAAGATCCAGATATGCCAGATATTGATATTGATTGTCTTCCTGAGGCTAGAGATCATATTAAAGAATATGCGATGCAGAGGTATAATACTACTAATGATGGATATGGGTCTGTTTGTAGTGTTGGTACTTGGCAGACATATAAGTTTAAATCTGCTATTATAGATGTGTGTCAGGCGACTGGCAAAATTGATAAGCAAGAGGCATATGTTCTTACTACTAATCTTGAGGAAGAAGTCGATGATATGAAAGATGGTGGTGTGTCTACATGTAAAGGACGCATAATTAATAATGAAACTGGAGAAGATAAAGAATGTGGGTGTGTTTATAATAATCTACCAATAATTCATACAACCAGTGAGAATGGTACTCCAATACGAGAACCATCACCGTGTCCAAAGTGCGGGTCTACAGACACCGACGGTCCAACATTAGGTAAATTGCTTGCTACATATGATAATTTATATATGTTCCAACAGAGATACCCTGAGATTATTGACCATGCTGTTGGCTTGATTGGTCGTGTTCGTAATATGGGTATGCATGCTGGTGCTCTTATTATCACCGATAGGCCATTATATGGTAATATACCATTGGCTAAAGGAAGTGGTAAGGGTTATTGGGTTAGTATGTGGTCCGAAGGTAGGAACACACAACTATCAAAATTCGGTTATGTTAAATGGGATATTCTTGGGTTGAAAACACTCAAGTATATTTTTAGTTGTTGCCAATTGATACAACAAAATCGTGGTATCTCGTTTGGTGAACCAATTAGTCAATGTGATGAAAATGGCAAAGAGTTGTCTTTATCGATGAGTGGTTGGGATGATATTGATCCAACAGCGGAAGTACCACGGGCTGGGCATTTCTTTGATAGTGATGGTAATAAGATTGATATTGGGTTGAATGATAAATATGCACTTGCTTTGGCTAATGAGCAGAAGACTGATGGTGTGTTTCAGTTTGATACTGATCTTGCCAAACAGATCTTGCAAAATGGTGTGCGTAGTTTTGATGATTTGATGCTTTTTAATGCGATGGGGCATCCTGGTCCTATGGCATCTATTCCTGATGCGGTAGCAAATCGTGATGATAAAAGGGAACTTTGGAAGCATAGATTACACCCTGATATTTTGGAAGTTTTGAAAGACACATATGGTGTAATTGTATATCAAGAACAATTACAAGCCATTTGGCAAATTGTTGCCGGTTTTACGGCTCCAGAAGCGCAGGAAGCTAGAAAAGCTGTTGCTAAAAAGTGGGCACATAAATTAAAACCTATACGTGACAAATGGATACAAGGTGCTGCGAGGAAACTTGGCGAGAAAGAAGCCATTGAATGGTGGGCCAAAATGGAAACATTTGGCCGCTATGCTTTTAATAAATGTTTGGGCAAAGATACAATATTAATCGATGCTATAAGTGGTGAATCGAAAACCGTTGAACAGTGGCATGATCAATGGTATAATTCTGGTCATTACCCATTGTTAGAGTCATATGTTGATGGAAATATTGCGATAGATGAATGCATCACCATTCATGATAATGGTGAACAAGAAATATATGAAATTGAATTTGAAGATGGGTCAAGGGAAACTGTAACACTAGCCCACCAATTTTTGTGTTCAGATGAACAATATCACACAGTTGCCGAAATTGTCGAGCAAGGATTGGATGTCACCAAGGCTGCGTCTCGTAAACATTAATAAGCAGCCAAAAACGAAAGATCGTGTGTTGGTAGTATGCGCCAAATGTGGCTGCAATCATAATATAGTATATGCTGAATTGATTCGTACTGTCAATACGCAATCTGCTATTATAAGTGAATATCACTGCCCGAAATGTTTTAGAAGCATACCGACATATAGAGAGCGATGTCGTCAATCATCTATTAGTGTCCGTGATAAAATTGTCGATGGTGCGTCTGATAGATCTAAAAAATTATGGTTAAATAATGATTATAAATTAAAAACGTTAGCTGCCCATAGATTAGCTACTTCGACAGATGAATTTGCAGCTGCTGTATCTGCTGGGATTAAAACAAAATTTACTGACTTAGAGTATCAAGAATCGATTAGAAATGCTAGGAGGCGTTATTGGGATAAATTATCATACAGGAGTGCAAAAACGTGGTCCAGAGACGAATTTATCGCTGCTGCTGTCAGGGAACATGGTGATAGATATGATTATAATAATATAGAATATATAAATGTCAAAAAGCCAATTATCATAATATGCAGAACGCACGGACCTTTTGTTCAGCGTCCTAGTCATCATGTGTTTTATGGTAATGGATGCCCACAATGTGCAAAAAATATTGAAACATCTAAACCGCAAATTGAGATATATGATTGGTTGACAAGTTTGGGTTTTGCTGTCGAATTAAACAATACTAGCCTGCTGGATGGGCTTGAATTAGACTTATTTATACCGAGTTGTAATGTTGCTATCGAATATCATGGTGGTTTTTGGCATTCTTACAAATCACTAGAAACAACGGCTCAACGATATAGGCATTATAGGAAAGCGTCTTTAGCTTCTGAACGTAACATAAAATTATTGCAATTTTTTGATACTGAATGGCGTGATAATAGAGATATTGTACAATCTATGATATTATATCGTCTTAAGCATGCTGGTGTTAGAATATATGCCAGACAATGTAATTGGCAACGACTAAATCGGTCTGTGGCCCGTGATTTTGTTAATGCTAATCATTTATCTGGATATACACATGCAGAAGATCATTATGGATTATTATATAATGACGAACTTGTTAGTGTTATATCTATAACTAATAGGGGACAATATCATGAATTAATCCGTTTTTGTAGTAAACAAGGTACATCGGTGGTTGGTGGGCTATCTAAACTATTGTCAAAAATCACCTTTGGTCGGTTGATGACATATGCTGACAGACGATATTCAGATGCTAGTGGATACATTGCTGCTGGATTTATATTAGAGAAAATAACGAAGCCTGGTTATTATTGGTGGAGAAATAACAAAATGTATAATCGCCGTACGTTTCAAAAGCATAAGTTGTGTAAATCACTTGCGTCTTTTGATCCTGATAAAACAGAAGCTGAAAATATGTTTGCTAATGGTTATAGACGTATTTGGGATGCCGGGCATTTCAAATTGTGGTTGGAGATGTTTGGAATAAGAGAAAACGCGAAATGAAAATTGTTTCTATTAAAAAAATTGGTATTCAACGCACATTTTCACCGGAAATGAAAGGTGACGAGCACAATTATATCACCGGACAATCACGTGTTGTTCATAAGAACTCACACGCTGTTAGCTATTGCCTTGTGGCGCAGAGGTGTTTATGGTTGAAGGCCCATTTTGCACCAGAATTTTGGGCGTCTGTGATGAGTGATTGTCATCCAGACAAATTAGTTCGATATATGGGTGTTGCTAGATCAGAAGGGTGGAAACCAACTGAAATCACCCATTGTGGTAAGCATAAACCATCAACAAAAGCACGCGGTGTTGTTTTCGATACGATTAATGTTGAAAACTTGACAACCACTTTTACTGTCACAGGTGACGTTGTTAATCAAGGCTTGATTGGTATCAAAGGGATTGGTGAGAGTGCGTCTTCTGTATGGGAAGGTAAACGAACTTTTACTAATATTGATGATTTGGCGGAGAAGCATGGTAAATCAAGAACGGTTTTTGAAAGGTTTATCAAGCTTGGTGCCTTGAGGAGATTTCCTGGGTATGAAAATGCATATGCAACATGGCAATATTATATGTATAAATATTGTTCTGGTAAGGATATCACGCTGTTGCGTCAGAGAATCCGCCAACAACTATTAGAAGCAGAGGGATGGACACCGGAAACAATAACCAGTGAGATACAGAGACAAACAGATGAATATAGGAAATTATATCCGAAACGCAGAAAGATCCCGACCAAAATAACAAATTGGAAACCAGTGCCAAATAATGATTCCCCTGAAAAAGTAATGGCTCTGTTTCCTAATGATTTCACCGTGAATGAAATCCTAAATTTTGAAAAAGAATATCTTGGCTATTGGCTACACTCACCACTTGATTTATATGATATTCATGGTACATATACTATTGAAGCAGCAAAAACACAAACAGAAGATAAGGACGCATGGCTTGAGGTTGTTGTCAACGATAAACAAGATGCCATGTCAAAGAAGAATACACCATATGTTAGATTATATGTCACTGATGGTGTACAAAACGCACTCATTTTAATATTCGCCAGGGAACTCGACAAAATAGATAAATCACATTTAACTCCAGGTACAGGTATTGGACTTTTTGTCGAATATGATAAGATGCGTGGAACATTTGTTGCTGCCAGGAATCAGAGCACTGTGAAATTAGAACGTATACAATGATCTATGTCATAAACAACAAGAATAAACCGAATGATATACCATCAAATGCTTGTGTTTATATTGGTCGTGGTAGAGGTGGTGTACCAGGCAATTTTGGTAACCCATTTATTATTGGACGTGATGGAACGCGTGATGAAGTTATCGAAAAATTTCGTATATATTTCATAGAGAGATTACAGAATGATATATCTGTTAAAATGGCTTTTGATAATTTAGTTAATTGTGCTAGTGTTGGTGACTTATATTTAATTTGTTGGTGTTCGCCATTAGCCTGTCATGGTGACATTATTAAAGAATTGATTTTGACTGAATTAACAAAAAGGGTAGAATAATGGCAGCAGTTGCTATGCAAGCGTCGTGTCGAGGTTAATCGATTAAAACTTGTCTATATTTTGAAGAATAATCTTAATAAACATATTTCCGAATATGATGAAGCGATGCTTGGTTATAAGGCTGAATTGCTCGATAAAATTAATCAAGCTTTCAATAAAGCTGAGCAGCAATTGGTGGATGATCGTAAGAGATTAGCTGATAAGGTTGCTAATTTCACTGATGAAGATATTCTGAAACAAGATGATTATATTATTTTAGTTAAAGCAATCGGAGTCGAGATGAAGGTTCCGAGGAGCTACGCTAAGGAATATGAGGCTGCCATCGATATGGCAGAGTGGGATGCTCGTGAAACGTTAGAACTTTCACATGCTGAGTTTACCTGTTTTGTTCGTGATCAATGGGATTGGAAATCTGATTTCGAGGCTGTGACATCAATTTATAACGCAAAAGCAAGATGCTAATAGTGCGACACCAAAGATAAATTAGACTTATTAATTCACACAGGAAGAACTTAGTGAATTATTGCATTTGGTGTGAAATAAATATTGTTATTAAAGGTGCCACATGACTGAGTCAATCGAATCTAAGCAAGATCAATGTGATCTATATGTTTCTTCGATTTTTATGCATTGGCCTGTTATTTTTAGAGCTTCTTTATACTTCCTGATTGCGGCGTTGCCGGTTATAATGTCCGCTCTTGATGGGGTTGTTAATGGTAAAACTGGTTTGTCTGCTGGATATTGGTGGCTTGCAATTATCACAGCGATCTATCAGGGTCTAGTGGCGTTGCGCGCCTATTACGATGGGAGTCCAGAAAGAAAGAGAATTGAAATTGAGAGTATTAGAACTCTTAAATCATGATACAAATGATGATAGAATCGCTGATATGAGCTAGCATGTATATATAATATGCAACTACAAGACCATACTGGTATTGCTTGTGATTATTGTGGCTCAACGTGCCAAAATGATTTTATATATTATTCGTTTGATTTTAGATGTGCTTCTGTTGTTGATAATAGACGCCAATCGATAAATGTGGCATTGAATAATTTAATTGTTTTATCGCTTGATATATGTCCACTTTGCTATAATAAGATAACGGCAAGTGTGATTTCTAATTATAAGAAAGTGATGTCACCGAAGCGTGGGCAATTTCAGCGGGTGATATGTGACATTACTGGTCAACTTTTGTCTGGTACATATGATTATTATTATTGTGTGGTCACTAAAGTTGATGTACGATTTAGTGGACAATCCAATGTTTGTGTTAAGTGCAAAAAGAAAACTTTTGATAAGAAGCAATGTGAATGTGGTAATACAGAATTTGTAAAACCAGCTATAATAAAAACAGATGATAGGCATCTTGAACTTATCGTAAGTGAAGATGGCTTTAAACAGTTTAAGGACAAATATGCTGACATCAGGAAAACGATATCGCAATGGACAACGCGAACGTGAGCCATATAATCAGTATGCTCTTGTGGAAATGCTGATCAATGGTAGGCCGATGCATGGTAGGCCAATTGCGTTTGATTCAGACCAGACTACACCAGATAGCAAGAATGCGTTTGGTGTATATGTAAAGCCGATTAAATTATCAACAACATGCCCTGACTGTGGTTCTGGATTAGTAGTTAATGTGAAACTGCCAGACCCACCATTTCCAAAAATAGTTCATACGTGTGAGTATTGTCGTAAAGAAGTGATACAGGAGTTTGATCCGTTTGTTAATCCATTAGAAACCGGTAGAGTCGCTACATATGAATTGGACCCATTGTTACATAATGGTGACAAAATATTAGATGATAATCTTACTGTTGCTGAGAGGATGAAGACTGAGGCATCGTGGCAAGTATATGATGACACTCCTGAGCAAGAGGAGCCGCGAATTGATGCTCCTGAACAAGAGGAGCCACAAGAAGTTGATTTAAACGAAATTTTGGATTCTGAGCCACTTGTGTACGACGAGTTCAGGGGAACGCAAGGAAGGGCCATCGAGGCGGTTGATGGTATATCACCTGAAGATGATTCAGATTTAGAAGACGACTAATGAATGTTATATTTGGTTCTGGCGTCATTGGATTATTGGCTAAGCATATATTAGGTCCAGAATGGAAAATTGAGCCATTTTATAAAAGCCGATTCTTCTCTTTTAATCCATCTCTGTGTGATAACTTTATAATCAGAGATGATGGTTTAGATGATTTTATCAGAGACCTGACACATAAGAATTGTGCGGTTTTTGTCTACAAGAGAGCATGGTCAGCTGCTGGGCAACTGGTACCACAATATGATAAATTATTATGTCAATCTTGGTTGGCTAAAATATTTGGGGCAAATGTTCCACCACAAAGTGAATCTTATTATATGAATAGGCTTCATCTGTCGGTATATGACATACGTGTAAATCAGTTATATCAACAACTATTAGATATGTATAAAACTGAAATATTACCAAATACTAAGGGTGAAGTGACTAAAATAGGTCGCAATTATTATATTAAAGATGGTGTGCGGCACGAATTTGATCATGCTATAAGTACTATACCGCTTGATGCCTTGTGTAAGTTGATGGGGGGACAAGTTAATCTTGAAGCGAAAACGTTGCATTATTTGCATGTAGAGACTTCAGATCTTGATTTTGAGGGTTGTAATCAATTGCTGGTTGTTGATGAATATTTCCCATTTTATAAAGCTATCAATGTCGCAGATAATAGATATATTTTATATTGTCATCAAGATGTTGATAATCCAGGCGCGTTATTAATGTCTATGATGCGTCGGTTTGAGATAATTGATGGTACTTCAATAACTAATGCGTTGCCTGTCGGCCCAATACCAAAAATAGATTTATTAGAAAATAATGGGATTTATTGTGTTGGTAGTTGTGCACAATGGGATTGGTGTATGGATATTGGCAGTTGTATTTTAAGATTGCTGAAATACGCAAATAAAACAAAGCCAAAAGAAATAATTATCAAGTGAGACGAAGTATGGATTATAAAACTTGGAGAGAACACCATAAAGTTGAAATAGAGAGAGGAATTGGGGCATTCATAGAACAAGAAGCACAATCGCCTAAAGAAAGACGAGTGCCAGATGAAGTAATGGCCACAATGGCAGATTTAGGATTAGCTGGTTCATTATCTGTTCTATCAAATGGTCAATTATTTAGGATGGTTTGTAATTTTAATTTACAATCAAATGATGGACTGAATAAAAATAAAATATATATAAATAAATTATCAAAATTAGTCAGTACGCATTATGATTATTTTGTTGAGCTTAGAAAATGTTATGGTTTAGATTGTGATCATGGGTGGTTGCAACGATGGTATAAAAAATATAGGCCAAGGAAAAGAATGAGTCATAGAATGATGTTAATCATTATGTTAATAATTGGGCTAGTGATTGGGCTAGTGATTGGGCTAGTGATAGGATTGGTGATATAAATTTACATACTAGTTATTGGAAGGTGAGATTTGGAAAATAAGTATGCTAAATATAAGACTAATTTTATAACACCGCCGCGAGAGGTTAATGATCAAGCCCTGTCTGAATTGTTGGCTTTCGATTGGTTTAATTTTGTGAGTACAGCACCGCAAACAGCATTTGTGCCTGATCATGTTAGCGTTCTCAATGTTAGTCAGGAGACTATAAGAGAGCGTAAACTTCGAATGTTAAGGCAATTATCGTCTACTTGTATGGCCTGCTCAATGTGTGAGCTGGGTTTAAAAGGAGCGGAGAGAAATGGTGTTGTTCGAGATCCTCATGTTCTAAGCAACATGAATCCAGAAAGAATAATAGTTATTGGTCAAGGACCGGGATGGGATGAATTAGAAAAGCGTGAACCGTTTATTGGCGCAGCTGGCAAGAATTTTGATAATGAGCTTGCCGAAAATGGGCTAGATCGTAGTCAATTTTATATCAATAATGCCATTCGTTGTTATATTAAAGATAATGGTAAACCAACAGAATTACATATAGCAAGATGTAGACCATTCTTGGAAATTGAGATCAATTTAATTAAACCAATTTTTATAGTAACCCTTGGTGCTGTAGCGTTTCAAGTACTTTGCCCAACGACAGCATACAGTGATGGTTTAGGTCGTTTTACAAATAGTATATTTGGTATCAAAGTATTTGCCATTTATCATCCGTCACCATTAAATATGGCCGATCAGCATAGAAAATTAGCATTTAAATCACAAATTAAAGCACTTTGCACACTCATAAAAACCCCAAATATTCGAGCAAAACTTGGTGGAGGTGATGAAGGTAAAATATGACCAAAAATTTGTATAGTAAGCATTATTCTGAATTTACCAAGATAGAATTGGAAGAAGCTTTAGATACCATTATACCAGAGCAGAGAGAAGCGGATTTGCGGGCGGCTTTGGAATGGTGGAGGCGAAATTGCCAACGCTCCGAATCGACGAACCGCGAACCGGAGGTGACGTTTACGGCCGCATCGGGCCACGGGGGGAACTCTATCATGTTCGGCTGGTACTGGTTGGACTGGTGCTGGACGACAGCACTCGAATACACGGGATGGCAACAGGCTGGAGTCGGATCGGCGATAGATGCCGACTGGTTGGAAGGATTGGAAGCCGAGCGATCTCCGACGCAATGCGGGATGAAGTGCTCTGACACATCCAGCGAGGCGGAACCGATTGGTACCAGGCTGGATCAATCTTGGAGGGGCTGAGATGACCGACAAAATCATGGGCGCCCACAGTCGGCTTGAGTCGTGGCTGCGGGACTATGGCGCGAACCGTTAGGATGCTTCGGAGTTGAATAGAATGAAACAATAACAAGGTATTCTATTCACTTTTTTTCTGATCATTGCCCATTTGTTGCCATTTTCACGAAGTATCGTTTTCATTCTAAGTGTAAAAGCTGAC
>Ga0172375_10003011_pt1 | contig 25877 bp, 18 predicted proteins | sample LakKiv1m_FD_114537 | JGI IMG/M metagenome (GOLD analysis project Ga0172375, IMG submission 114537) | Freshwater microbial communities from Kabuno Bay, South-Kivu, Congo - kab_092012_11.1m | ecosystem: Environmental > Aquatic > Freshwater > Lake | place: Democratic Republic of the Congo...
ATGACTTCAAACGGAATATTGAGAGCACTGAGAGTCTTTATAACGGATTGAATATCCCGCTTAATGGTTTTTTCCTGTTTATATACCGGAATGATGATGCTGATTTTTTCCATAAAGATAATATCCTCCGACACCTATAAGGAGTGCCGAAGCTACTCCGATATTAATATAAATAATACTTGAAAGCGATTCGTGATAGAGGGAAATGAGCACAATCTGCAAAAGAGCGGCAATGCAGGTAAAAATATAAACGTGCATTTTTTCTATGGCAAGACACGAAAGGACGATAATATTTACTATAGAATATATAGTAATAAATACGGCAAAAATCCCTAAATATGAAGCCGCCCTATCAAAGGAGGTCCCGAAAAGAAGATGCACGACCGAAATCGGGAAAATCGTATATACCATAGTAACACCAAGTGACACTATGGCTACCAGAATTACCGCCAGTTTTATAATAGCAAACGTTTCTTTTCTTTTTGCATAACGCTCAGCTATGATTGGAAAAAGTACGGTACCGATTGCCGCTGATGCATAAAAAATTATTTTTCCCAGTACCGCAACGGAGGAATAAATCCCGGCATCAAAGGAGGGTAAATAGTGTTTTGCAAGTACGATGTCTATAGAATAAAGCGAGGTCATTCCCAATAACGTCAGAAAAGAAGGAAGGCTGTATCTCACAAAGTCCTTTTTTGTTATATCCATATTCTCTTCCTTGGATCTAAACATAAACCGTATGGGAATAAAATACAGAACATATACAGCAGTAATTATGAGAAATGTTGCAATCATAGTCATTTCTACGCCGTAATAAGCAAACGGAATGCTCACGAATAATTTTAGTAATGTCCCTCCGGCGGTAAGCACGGAAAACCACAAAAATAGTTGAAATCCCTGTATGACACTCGAGTTCAGTGCGGTAAGAGTGGATATCGCGAAAACAAAAAATACCCAGAGAACAACGCGTGAACCTGAAAGATTCAAAAACCCTGCGATAAATGGGGAAATCAGACACAGAATTATTACTACGGGGATGAGTATTATGACGATTGTCTTTAGCATTTTTCTGAATAAATATTTAGCCTGACCGGGGGAATTTTTTGCCTTACAGGTAGAAAAATATTTTACCAGCACTGTCTGAAGCACGATGGTGGGAACGCCTAATATGTAAAGAAGTGATATCAGCGAAGATAGTTCACCGTATCCTGATGGCCCGAGGATGCGTCCAACCACAAGATGATAAAGATATGCTCCGACGTTGGAAACCATGGATCCTGCAAACACTATTGCACTATTGACAGCCAAACTATTGGCTATTATTTTTTTATATAGATTCTTCATATGATGATTAATCACTGAAACGATATCGAATGAGTGTCCAAAGAGCAACAATCCCATCCCTCCATGTCAATTTCTTTCCTTCTTCAAATTTCCGGCCAAAATATGATATGGGAACTTCATATATCTGATATCCTTTTTTCAGAACTTTCGCGGTGAACTCCGGTTCAAAATCAAACCGTTTTGCTTTGAATGTTATGCCATTAATCACTTTTCTCCGAAAAACTTTATATCCCGTCTCCATGTCCGTTATGTTTGTGTTATATAAAACGTTAGTAATAAGCGTTACAAATTTATTCCCCAATGCATAAATAAACATTGTGGACAGATGTGACCCTAAAAATCGTGACCCGTACACGATATCTACCTGAGGGTTGACAAACGGAGATAAAAGTATGGGGTAATCCTTCGGACTGTACTCAAGATCAGCATCCTGGATAAGGATAAAATCACCCGTAGCAATTTTTAAACCTTCTGAAACGGCGCTTCCCTTTCCTTCGTTTTTCTTTTTATGAATAATTTGGAATTTTGATTGCCATTTTTCGAGAATTTGTGCTGTTTTATCTAATGAACCGTCGTTTATGACGATTCCCTCTTTGGTCCATCCTGTAAGATGCCATGCATCTACAGCATCTAATACTGTTTCTATGGTTGGCTCTTCATTATATACCGGAATAATAATTGATAATTTTTTCATGCGACGAACCATCCGCGTAAAAACATAACCGACAGGATGAATTGTAAAAAAATACTTATCATCAAAATACTATATCGTATTACCGTATTATCCAGTTTTCCCAGAATTAAAAACAGTGGGAAAATTGAAAGAAGGTACCGTGGCATTGAGGAGAATGTACCGGTGAGAGTTGGAAGTGTCAGGGCAAAAACACCGTATATGACCAGCGATAAACGTTCTTTTTTCTTCCAACCCAACCAAAGGACTGCATATCCGAAAAAAACAGCGACAAATTCCAAAACCGAGATAAAATACGATGCAGGAGTAGGTTTTAAAAATGCCGTAAATATTATTTTGAAATATCTCCATATGACCTGAGGAAGGAGTATTAACGAACTTCCACTTCTGTTTGCTCCGAATGCCGGTTGAATATGAAAAAATAATATTGCGTCTCCGCTACGCATGTATAAATATGCCATATAGGAAAGTAATCCGAAAGGAATTATACATACGGAAAGGATGTCGGTAAAACGCCTATGTTTGTTCCCGGACCTGAAATATTCCAAACCGGCATAGATAAACAACAACACACCAAACAGACGTGTAGCGCTTGCTAGAGCTCCAAATATACCAACCCAAAACCATTGTTTCTTTTTTATACAGACATACACAATAATTGATAAAAGAAAAAATAATCCCTCTGTATATACTGCACAAAAAAAGAAACTTGTCGGAAAAGCTACCAACAAAAGTACACTCCACCATGCCCTATGTTTATTTTCCGCATAAAGAGTGTTATACAATAAAAATATTCCCAGACAAAATGAAAAATAGGAAAATACTGATGCGTTAATCCATGGGGATAGAGGACTAAATTTGCTCATTAAGAAGATAAGTAAAGGATACAAAGGGAAAAACGCTTCAGAGAACTGGCGATATCCCAGCTGTGCGATTGACAAATAATGGATTCCATCATGATTGGCCCACGGAATGGGACCGTTATATCCGTCGTGGAGCGGGATAAGAAAAGGGGCAACCTTTTCGATGAAATACAGTAAAATTCGCCAAACAACCAATAATATAATTACGTTTTTATTTCTTTCCCAAAACTTTTTCATATGAGGCAACGGTATCACGTGCAACTTTTTCCCATGTAAATCTGTGTACCCATTCAAATCCCTTTTTTATGAGTACCCTACGTTTTTCTTTTGATAACGTTGAGATTTTAATTAACCCGTCTACTATCGAAGACGGTATACTTACATCCACCATGATTGACGGGCCTGCGATTTCAGGAAGGCTTGCTGAGGAACTGCAGATCACAGGACACCCCATGGATAATGCATCCAACACAGGAAATCCGAATCCTTCATACAATGACGGTTGTATGAGAGCGTGTGCGTGTTTATAAAGCAAAGACAGATTTTTTTCATCAATATATCCCGTTCTTATGATACGATCCTCAATATTAAAGTCAGCAATTATCGCATTGATTTCTCTGGTTTGGGGCAGTGTCGTATCCAGAAATGCTTTTCCGACAAGAACAAGACACATCGGAAACAAATGGTGATCGGTAAACGATGAAAACGCTCTCAGGAGACCAATAACGTTTTTATTCCAATTCACGTCTCCGACATACAGGAAATAATCGCCAGGAATCCTATATTGCTTCTTTGTTGACGTAAAATCATCCTTTCCAGTATATTTCGGAAGCGACGGAGCAAGATAAACAACATCAATTGTATCGTCGGGGATACCGGTTATCCGTGCGATATCTTTTTTCGAACACTCTGAATCCGTCAGAATCCTTTGCTTCCTTTTTAAAGAATATTTTTGAATTTCCCATTTTAGACTTCCCCGTATCCCTTTCGGAAATGCCTTTGGAAATATGATGGGTATAAGATCGTGAACCGTTACGATAGTCGGCTTCGGTGACATAAGGGGAAGAGTCAGAATGAACGGATCAAAAAAAGGAAAGTGGATAATCTCGGCTTGCTGCGGAGGCCCCTCTACCCCGGAATCAAATAGCAGGTACGTATTACCGGACTGATAGGTTTTCAGGGCTTCAATAAGATTTCTGGTATATCCTCCAACCCCACGATTCGTGTGGCCACCACTAAGCGGAGCCGTGTCTATGGCGATTCGCATATAACCCTAGTATACCCCATCCTGAGAGCCAAACCAACGTGACTGCGGAAATAATATCGGCAAATAATCGTACGGGTGTTTGAGTAAATTCGACCGTTACGCTGTGTTTTCCCTGAGGAACTCTGAATCTTATAGTTCCGTCTGTTATATAATTTATCGGCGTTTCCTTTGTATCAATCATAGTTCTCCAGCCGGGGTAGTAAAGTATTGGCATATGTACATCCGCTCCTAAATCAGACCATACCGTAAATGTCTTTCTGAGATATGTATTTTCCGTTATTCCACCGGGTACTTTGCCGTTTTTAACTTCCAATACATAGCCCGGTCTTTCCTGTTTCCAGCCGGTCCAGATTGTCGAAAATGTGTTTGCTATTGAGGAAGTACCGTCTGTAAAATTTCTTCTGGTCATATATTAAGTTCCGTCACGCGGTTAATAGATATGAGGACGAATGTATGAATAGGAAAATAAAACAGCTACCCCAATAAAAGCTATTGACCAAAAACGCATCCGGATATGGTTTGAAACGTACGCGCCGATGAAAGCTACGACCGGGATGACAAAGGAAAGGAAACGCCATGGGAATTGAACATATGTAATAAATGTCACATGATCCCATATGTACGTGGCCCACGGAAACATCAATGAAACGGCAGAGAGGAGGACTAATAGAAAATACCAATATAGCCGTCTTACTTTCAGATCCTTTTCTTTCAAACCGAAAATTATCGAACCGACAAGTACTGCCAAAGGTATCATGCCGATTTGAAAGGACATTTTATTTATCCCGAAGACTGCTCCGGAAAACCCTGTTCCCCATGAAGGAATAAGAAATTCGTACAATTGGATGAAATGCTCATGAAAATTCACAATATTGAGTCCGACGACATACCCCCGTTCAAAGAGGGCTGGTATCCAAAAATATGCAGTCAGGACTATCCCGAAAAAAATTCCGAGGATGTATCTTCTGTTTTGAAAATACGCATATCCGAGTAGGAAAGGAATAAACAGCATGGCCAAGATGTTATGACTTAATATCAGTCCTGCAATGGCACAAGCAAAAAGAATCAGCCTCCGGTACTCCAGAAACATAAGGGCAGCAAACACAAACGCTATCGCCCACACCTCACCCACTGATCCCCTGACATATATATCGACAAACCAGTACGGGACAAACGAAGATATTAAGGCTCCCGTAAGTGCTGCCTTTACCCCGAAAAGCTTACGCAACCACAAAAATGCGAATATGCTACTGATGATATATCCGAACGCTAAACTTAATTTAAATGCATACACGGCATCGATACCAATACTTAAGAAAAATGCACCGATATAATTCGGTAACGGGTAATGAAAAAGAAAAACAGGCATCCCGTATCCACTGTTTAACGTCGGCGCCCAGCGCGGAAACCAATACCCTGCTGACAACATGCGGAAAAATTCGATAAAACGGATAATATGATATTCGCCGTCATGGGTCGGAATATATCCTTTCCCCAATAGCGGCAAACACACGAAAAGTCCGAAAAGAAGTGCAATACTTACTCCTAGTATTGTTTTCCTATTTTTCATTTTTACCTTCTTTTATCCTTTCCTCTACGGTGAATTCACCGAATGATGCGGAGCTTTGCAGAGCCCCCCAATCTTTAACCGTATTGGTATACCAGTCAAATTGAAACCGGGGATTTGACCTGTCCTTTTGTATAATAACATAGAGAAGTTCATCATGTTTCTCCTCAGGCAAAACTAAATTATTTATTACTCCTTTTTGCCAGAAAAGGTATTCCCATCCGTCCTGCCAGAAATACGGTATCGTATAAGACTGAAAATAAAAGGGTCTCCCGTTTGTTTTAGCATAAACGTAGTTTATGACATCAAGCTGGTCCGCATATCTCACTTCGGGCTGGGTGGATTGGAAAAATATCCTCTTATTTGTGGGAAGTGCGGTATACCAAAGAGAAATATTTAAAAAAACGAGAAGGAGAAGGAGTAATGCTCCCAATGACGGACAGAATTTCTCTTTCACATAATCAATAGTTATTGATATTCCTATGATGACGGCGACCACTAGACACACATACAGCTGGATCAATACACCGTGGCGAAGTGCCATTAAAACGATATTCGGAACAATCAACCAACACAGGAGAAGACTATAGAAAGGATTTTTCCGTAATACCTTAAATAATACAACAAACATGCCAAGAATGATGATGGTGGTAATCCCGATATTCGGTAATCCCAATACATCCATGGATGAGCCGATAAATGTAGACCACGATGAGACAGCGGATTGCGATAATGAAATATGGTACCCTTTAGTGCCGTTTAATAATCCGAAAACACTTTTCAAGATAAGAAATTCATGCCGTATATCAAATAAAATAAAGTTACCCAATGAAAATACTACCGCTACGACGAAGGTAATGAACAGATAAAATTTCGACTGGGCAACAATATTCTTATAATACCGTAATAAAATTACCAAACCGGTTGCTGCGTATAATATATAGTTAATAAACTCAGACTGGCCCATAAGCCCAAATGTTATGGCTACTCCGATAAAGTTCCATCGTTTCCCTTTAAGAAACCGTATAAAAAATAAAAAGAACATGGCTGAAAGGGGTATGGATAGAGGCTGTCCTGATAACCATCTGGCATATGAAATTGCTCCGAAGGATACTGAATAGAAAAGACTTGCCGTATAAGAAATTCTTATACTTCCCGTTAGCTCGTACGTTAGGAGAAAAATCAAAAACACACTCAAACTTTGTATAAAAATAAAAAATAAAGCTACGACATATGGATCGCCCTGTGAAAGGAAAAAAGGAATACTTGCCAGATAATAATAAATCGGCCCGTGGAATATCCCGGAAATATCCGTTTTCGGACCGATGAGAGTAAATTTATGGGAAACAACGATGTCACGGATAATTTTAAAATCATTCCCCTGTTCCGGTCCAAAAAAGAGATTATCAGGATACAAATACGACCGAAGGAAAAAACCAAGAAAAACTAACAACATCAGGATAATAAAAGTTTTCCTGCTCATGTATATACTTTACAACCTTATGAGGTTTATAACTTTATGAATTAATTTCTCTTTCCAACATACATAGACAAACCAAATGAGGAATGGAATAACGGTAAATACTGTTCTCAATAACGGTCCCGGGCCTTCATAGTAACCCATTGCCATATATGGTACGTGACGCAGTTCTAAACCGAATGACAGTACGATTAAAAATTGCCAAAGAAGACTATATTTCGGATATGGAAGAAAAGCAGCTGTTGACAGAAACCATATCGCATACCAGGGATATAATTCTTCGCGGATAGGAGCGGCAATTACAAAAGCAAAAAACAAAAGACATGAGACAATAAGCATAAGCCGTTCCTGGGTCAGTTTACGGAAAAAGAGTAGTGGAACAAAAACCACTGTAGCCCCTTTTATAAAAATTGATAAGAGAACTGCGATAAATCCAAAAATGCGACCACTTAATGCTTTTCTTTGCCACAGCAGTAATCCTGCGCAGGATAGCGTCATCATGACGATGTCATTGTGTCCGGAAACGAGTATTTCAATCAAAACCAGCGGATTGAGAGCAAAAAATATGACATTGTGTATGTCTTTTGTTACGCGCCACAACATATAGCTAAAACCGATATACCACAGTGCATTCATGAACTTAAATGCAATAATTGTTTGCCATATATTTCCCATGCCAAGGGTATGAGGAATCCATGTCAGGAGGATCCACGGCGGGCCGTATAGCGCAAGTTTATTTGCGGCCCGGGTAAAGGCGAGATTAAAATCATTAGGTATCTCTATCGGCATGACAACATAAGGATTTTCCTTATATGTATATGTCAACTTTGCTGTAGTCATGTAGTTGAACAGATCATATGACAACATAGGAAAAGAAAGTGTAAGTATCAACACTAATGGAATAAGCCATTTAGCAAGTGATTGAATTTTTGGAAATAATTTCGCAGAAAAAACAAATATCCTATAAAAAATAAAAAACTGAAACAATAAAAATACGGAGTATATAACTGTTGTTATTAACCGTCGCTGATAAACCATAAAAAATAACGGCTTAATATATGAAATTACCAAAAGGTTAGTTGACAACGTTAAATTCGGATCAATAAATCCGTATGAAATTGCTGCCAGAAGAACATATAAAAATAGAAGTGCCGGTAAAAGTAACGTATTTATATTTTTATTTACAATTAAATTCATAGAACCAGTTTAACAATATTGTCAATCCCCGCTCTTCTTACATGGTACAATACATCTGTGAAACAAAGCAAAACCCACAAACATATCGTGTGGGGCGAAGATTCAAATTTATTCGGACCAAAGGATTGGTTCCGTAATTCGCTCATCATAAAGGAATTACAGAAATACTCTAAAGGACACTCAATTCTGGATTATGGGTGTGGAAGCGGTATTTTGCTGAAACGATTGGATGAACTCGGTTATTCTCTGACCGGAATAGATGTTTCTAAAACAAATATATCAAATATCAATAAAATAATAGAAAAATTTGCTCGTAAACCAAAACTTATTTCCGGCATTATCACGTCACTCAAAAATGAATCTAATACCTACGATGGCATCGTCTGCGGTGAAACTCTCGAACACATAAGAAATGACAGAGAAATGGTGATGAATTTTCAAAGACTTCTTAAACCGAAAGGGATTTGCATCGTTACAGTTCCCTCTCATAGATCACGTTTTAATGAAATTGACCGGTTTGCAGGACACTACAGAAGGTATGAAAAAAAAGAATTGACCAACATGTTTGAGCTTTGTGGGTTTTCAATTCTTCAAATATATTCCTGGGATTTTCCACTAGGATTATTATGGGATAAATATATCTCTGAACCTATACTTCGTAAGAAATTAGATAAGCAAATTATTTTTACCAAAACTAATAATGTTTTTGGGCGGATATTACGACTGGATTGTTACCCAAAATTAAAAGCTCTACTATCTAATATTTTTTGGTTTGATCTACTTTGGAGCTGGACGGATCAAGGTAACGGATTAATACTGGTTGCTCAAAACAAATAATTATTCGTCGTATGTATACCGAAATAACACCATTTTTTTTACTCACAGCTATTTATTACCTTTTTTCAATTCTTTTTGCCTGGTATATACCGGGTCTCATACTTGTCCGGGGTCAGAAAATCCCCTTTCTGGCTAAAATTACTCTTGCACTTCCCACAGGATTAGGCATGTGGGGATTTGCAGGGCTTATCTTCGGATCCCTTCATATGAGATTTCTTTTTTATCCGTACATCATCATATTTCTTCTCATTTTTTTCAGACAATTTTCATTCTCCCGTTTTGTATCTAAGCTAAAGATATCCATTGATCCTATAACCGTCATTATTCTTCTTACCGGCATATGTTTTCAGGTTCTCAGTGTCTGGTTTATGGGCGTATCTCTTTTTGATTCTGTACGCTACTGCTGCGGTCACATACCGGATAACCATCTGTTTTTAGCCATAACAAATGAGTTGATGCATAACTTTCCCCCATATGAGCCTGGAGTATATCAGGCCCCGCTCCAAAACTATCACTTCCTGAGTCACCTAGTCGTTGCTGATATCATTAATATATTTCATCTCCCACTTGTGGCTACGACCTATCAATGCGTCTCATGGACACTCTCTCTTTCACTTGGATTATCAGCTCTGGCTTTCAGTTCAATTCTCCAATTGGGACGATCCTTTCGGCGTTGGCTTCTCTTTTTCCTGTATTTTGGGGCTGACGGGGTATTTATCATCCTAATACTCACACGGAGCGCTTTTCCGTTTGCATTAAATGCAATGGAGGCTGGAACCGGTATGTTATTTAACTACCCGCGGGCATTCTCCATCGTCATACTTATCACCGGCCTGTCATGGCTTATCATATGGCACCGGAGAAAACTTCTTTTTACGGGCATTGTTACTGCGATTCTTTTCGGTACTGCATACGGATATAAAGCTTTTACCGGTTTATTTGTGTGGCCGGGACTGGCACTACTTGGCGCTTTATCGCTATTTCGAAAAGATAAACAATCTATATTTATGATAACAGGAGCCCTAGCAATAGGATTAACTCTACATTTTTCAACAAATCAAGAGTCCGGTGGTATGTTTTTTGATCCTATGTGGAGAATTCACGATTTCCTGTCCATGAGGGAAGTCGGTTTACCCAATATGCTGCTGGCGCGTCAGGTTTTTGTAGAACACAACAATTGGCTTCGCATTGCCTTATCAGACATCACCATGGCAATAATTTTTCTCTTCGCTACGTTTGGAGCCAAAGTAATCGGACTTATTCAAACACCTGTCTCGTTGAAAAAATTTCCCCTGGAACTCCATGTAGTACTTCTGTCCGGACTTATCACCAGTTTTATTCTCGGAATGTTTTTCCTTCAGACCCAAGGGGGATCTATTACTGTAAACTTTTTGATAACCGTATTCATTATCTGCTCTTTTTATACTGCCCTAAACATATCGCATGTTTTGGATCCCTTATTCCGCTCGTTTTTCTGGATTCCTGCAATTTTCATAATATTTACGACTATTCCCCGTTCGCTTTGGATGACATATAAAAATATTAAAGACATTTCAATACCCGCATCACCCTACCAAAAAGAAAATATGAAGCTCTTTCATCTTATCAGGGATAACACTCCAAAAGAGTCCCTTATCCTTCCTATCGGATTTTCATTAACGTATGATAACCTATGGATAAAATACTTTACGGACAGAAATATCTATATATCAGGTAATTTTCGTGGGCCGATTGTCACTAGCACAATGATGCTTAGAGAAGACGTTTTGAGCAAAACACAGACTATGACAGATCCAATCACACTTAAAAAGCTTCTCTCATCCGAACACATCAACTATCTGCTGGTCCAAAAAGGTACATTTAATCCAAAATCCTCAGTCAACGAAACCTTTAAACTTCTTTATACATCGCCCGGCTATGAATTTTTTAAAATAGTTCAATAATTATCCACACCATGCGGACCAAATATCCTCTTGTCAGCATTATCATTCCTCTCCACATTATTTCGGATCGGTTTTTTCTTGATCTAAAAAAATTTTCAGAACTCTCATATCCGAATTTCGAAATACTCATAATAACGGATGTATCTATCAAATCAATCCGTAAACCGAATATAAAAATAATTTTAACAGGCCTTCCTCACACGGGTCCTGCTGAAAAGCGGGATATCGGTCTGAAACAAAGTCACGGAGAATATCTGGCATTTATTGACGATGACGCATATCCGCATCCCCAATGGCTATCCAATGCTGTTTCTCAATTCCGGAAACATTCAAATATAGTTGCTGTCGGCGGACCGGGTATCACTCCGCATGAGGACCCTTCTCTATCGCAGTACGGGGGCCTTGTGTATGAGTCAATCGTAACAAGCGGGAAAGCAAAACACAGGTTTGTCTCCAAAGGCCAGAGAGAACGATTTACGGAAGACTGGCCTGCATACAATCTCATCGTAAAACGCAGAATTCTTCTTTCCGTTGGGGGATGCAACTGTACTTTTTATGGCGGGGAAGATACCTTTTTGTGTCTGAAGCTCATAAGTTTCGGAAAAATCCTTTATGATCCGAACGTGATAGTATTCCATCACAGACGCCCGTTATTTCTCGGACATCTCAGACAGATTTATAATATAGGAATGCACCGCGGCTTCTTTTTTAAAAAATTTCCTAAAACATCCAGAAAATTATTCTATGTACTACCCAGTATTTTAGCATTAGGATTTATCGTTCTGCTGACTGCAACCTTAGCATTTCCAAAACTTAGTTCTTTATTTCTTATTGCTTTTCTTTTCTTTTTGGGTCTGGCCATGGCAACTGTTCGGAATAAAACCAATCTCTACGGAAAATTTATAGTCAGCATAGGAATAATTCTTACACACGTTACTTATGGGATAGCCTTTATTCACGGACTATTCATTCACGATCTGTCACATTGAAAACAAAAAAAAGATTTACTATTCCTGCAATATAGTACTTCTGATACCGATAGATTTATATAATAACTCATGCAAGGGAAGCATCGTCGGAGAGTCTTTTTCCGGAGACCACTGGAATTCATTCGGGCATATCAAAATCAGTTTATCTAATACATCCATATGAACCTTTGCAGCATCTGACAATGTCCGCTTCCAAACCTTCATAACTTTTCCATTTTTTTCCCCCTGCTTAATGTGGGATGGTATTTGAATAAACTCAGAGTCTGACCGCTTCAATGCATCCACGCCCAAAAGATACTGATTGTACTCGAATAGCGTTTTTGCTTCAACCAGATATTTATCAGAAAGGCTCATGTGATATTTCACCTGTGCGATATCTCCGAAGCTCCACCAATTTTTTACCGTATCAAGTATTCTTGAGACTTTATATATTTTATTTCCGGGCATATAAGATGGATATGGAAGAATATACTGAGCATACACTAAACTTCTACTTATTATTATCAAAAGGATAATTATAATAATTCGGATAATCATAAAAGCACTTTGCTATACCGACAAATTCTTCAATGTATACACTGTTTGAAATTTCTTGTATGCAATCGGATGATGAAGTGATGAAAATAACGCGAATTTAAAACCGTTAATTCCATCCATGCATCCTTTATGACGGAAATACAGAAGAATAAACGTTTTTAAAGGTTTGAAAATTGAATACAACAATTTTATCGAAAATCCCGGCTTAATTTTCCTTTCAATCAGTTCCTGTGCGGTAAGAGTGGTGTATGTATCTGCTTTTTTCCAGTACTCCTCAACTGTCCGATATGAATAATGGAAAAGCGGATTTGTGAGATACCCTAATTTTCCATCAATATAAATTTGTTCATGTACACTTTTGCAGGGAAATGACGCATACCCTTTTCGGACAAGGCGGATCACGTAATCAGGATATTGACCGCCTTTCCTGAGCCATTTCCCTAAGAAATAATTACGACGGGGAATATAGTAACCGTTGATTGGTTCCTGGTTTTTGGTTCTTAGTTCGTGGATCATAGACGAAGACCGGAGACCTAACACCGATACAATTTCATTCTTTAGTTCTTCTGTAATAATTTCATCGGCGTCCAATTGCAATATCCACTCTCCACGGCACGCATCAAGGGCTTTCTGCTTATTAATATGAAATATGGGTGGATTATCGGTTATAATTACTTTTGCATGCCGTTCCCTAGCCACATCAACCGTCTTGTCAGTAGATCCTCCGTCAACGACCACTATCTCATCTGCCAAATCTCCTACTGACAAGAGACATGCCTTTAAATTTTGCTCCTCATTCATAACTGCCAGTGCTACCGACAGGACTATTTTTTTCTTTTCCATATAAAAATAAAGGACCCTAGTATCAACACTATACTACTAATGACGGTTATTACGTTGGAAATTTGACGGAGTTTAGTGTCGCGGAAAACCACGGATACGTTATGATCTCCCTTTTCCACCCAAAAAGTCATAATCCCCCGATGAATTTCACTTTGAAATTCAATATTAGTTTTGGCTCCATCAACCAATACTTCCCATCCGGGAAAATATATAGTATTTTCCAAAAACTCTGCCCGTGTTTTTGCGCTGATGTGGTACTCATGAATAGTTGAGTTTCTTTTAATTCGCTGAATTGATGCCTGGCCTGATATCAGTTCAATATCTGCTTTCGGTGTCTCCAGCATGAACCGTACTGACCAAATAGGACTGCTTTCCCCCGTATCCGTCGTGCCGGGGTAGATCCCTGTATAGACTGATTCACTATCCATGGAATATCCTTTCGGATGCCACATGTGGGAGGTGGACACGATGAAAAGAAAACAGAAAAAAACCAATAGTAAGTTCGTAGTTCCAAGTTCTTGAATCTTAGATAGTTGCGGGTTACGCGTTACGGGTTTGTGTATATTATTTATAAAATAGGATATGGAAATACCACCCAAAACTGCCGCGATAAATGCAGACAAACTCAGGAATCTCCAGGGGAACTGAAAATTCTGAAGAGTTTTTATCTGTACCCATATAAATTCAGACGCAGATGTCATGATAAATAAAGAGCTAAAGAGCGTTAAACAGAGACCGATAATAAATATCCGTAATTTTTTTTCCTTCGTTTTGCAAAATAAAATAAAAGAAGTTGCAATTCCTACCCATTGAGGAATGCCAAGAGACTTCGTAAGGGTGGCTGTGCCTCCGTAATTCCAGGGTGAATAAAAAAACCAGCTGAACGGCACAAAACGGTCCATTGCTACCCCTGCGGTTACTATGTTTCGAAGCGTATACTTTCCTTCAAAATATGCAGGAACCCAAAAGAAAGCGGAAAGACCAAAACCGAGAAGTATAAAGTATGAGGTATGAAGTATGAAGTATAAGGATTTATTGGTTTCAAAAATAAATAAATAAAGTACATATAATCCGATAAAAGGGAAAAACATAAGTGATATTGCGTTGTGAGAAAGAATAAAAGCCGCAAAAACTAAAGATAATCCGATCCCATACTTGATACTTGATACCTGATACTTGATACCGATTTGTTTCTTGGCTAATTGATATAAAAAGAAACAAATAAGTGGCGGAAATACAAATGCCATATGCTCCCCTATCGCACCCCGTACATACAAGTCTACAAACCGGTATGGCGCAAATCCGTATAAAATAGCTCCGATAATCCCTGCCCGCTTTCCCCACACAGCCTTTATCCATACATACATAGAAAGCACGCTCCCGATATATGCCAACATAAATACTGTTTTCGTGGCATCTACAAAAGAAAAACCGATAAACCTAAATAATGAAGCAAGATACGAAGAAAACGGATAGAGAAACATCAGGATGGGATGACCGTACCCCCAGTTAAGATTCCCCGCCCACCGCGGTATGAAGTTCCCTTCCCGCAAAGACGTATAGAAAGATGCAATACGCACCACATGATCCTTTCCGTCATGAGTAACTGGTAGCCCGGGGGAAAAAAATGAAAGAAGCGGCAATAGGGACAAAACGATAAGGATGATGACCGGTGCAATCACGAGTGTCCGTTTATTCATATCTCTATTGTGCCACACGCTTCTCAATAATAAAACCGGAGGGTAATTCACGTGTCCAAAGCACTTCACCATCCTTTATAACCGTTTCCATCCATCCTTTATAGGTCCATGGCTTTCCTCCATCCGGCTCTATAAGGAGATAAAATAGACCCCGTTTCTCTTTATATGGTACGTACGAATATTCGCGGGTTCCAATCCACCAGAACAAGTAGTCATACGGGTACGTATATATTGGGGGTGTAAATACCAATACTCCGAAAGATTCTCCGTTGGCATCCTTATATATTGTCTCAATAGCTTCCGTTTTCCCTTTTATTTTTTGCGTTCCCCCGTAATCACCATAATCCTTCTTCCAGCTTTCTATCGTATTTGGAATAACTATTGAAAGCAAAAAAATATAAAACAAAACAACGAAAATTTTTCCGTATATATGTTTTTTATACAGATAAGAACTCAGCAATCCGATGAATACTATATACAAAATTGGCAATTCCAGTAACCACCACTCCCATAGTATCGCTTTGTAAAATAATAATTCTATAAATACGACACAGGGAATTAAAAGTAAACTGACAAGCAGCGTTTTGAATTCCTTTCTTACCTTTTTATCAAAAAGTACTGTTACCAATGTTCCTAGAGAGATTAATATAAATATATTTCTGAAAGAAAATAGCGGAAATGCGCCGAACAGATTTACGGAAAAAACCGATATGTGATCATGAAATATTTTCGATATTACTATCATCCCGTTTCCTGAGGATCCTGCTGTTACCATATGCCATATCCCTTTCATGTTGATAAATTGGTGTCGTATATCAAATAAAAACAAAGGCAAAAGCGGAATAATACCTCCAAAGAAACCAAATCCGATACCCCGTAGACTGATTTTTCTCATAATAAAAAGGACGAAGCAGGTTGCAAATCCTAAGGTGGCAGCTGTCGCTATCTCGAAATGCACCATTAATCCCAAAGTAAAAAATAGAATAAACCATGATCGGGCCGATCCCTTATATACCCGGTACAAAGCGTCAATATAAAATACAGTGATTAGCGGAATCACAAACGGAGGCCACGCAAACCTGGACTGGATGGCTATAGACGGAGAAAGCGCAATGAGAAAAGCAATACAAAACCCCGCGGTTTTACCGAACCGATAAGAAAAAATACCATAGGCACATGCGACGGTCGCTATTCCGATAATGTACATCAAAAATAACTGACCATAGGGATTTCCGTGAAAGAAAAAAAACGGGATTGCCAACATATAATACCATCCCGGTCCCTGGAAAAATCCTCCCCCTCCGCCAACCTCGTCACCGATCAGAGGCAATGCATGGTCCACAACTATCGATTTTGCCGCCAGCCAGTGCTTCCCCTGATCATACCCGAACAGAAAATTTCCTGCTGCCACCTCAATTACCCTCGGAAATGAAGCAAGAAGAATAAGACCGATTCCGATACAAATCGATACAATTAATTTTTTTTTCATACTCTCATCGGGGTACTCTTCTTTTTTCAATAATAAACCCTGACGGAAGCTCCCATGTCGCGTCAACCGTGCCGTCCTTTATAACGGTTTCAATCCAGCCTTTGTGTCTCCAGGGTTCTCCTGTGTCCGGTTCGATCAGTAAATAAAACACGTCTTTTTTCTCATTCGGAGGAATATATCCGTATTGTTTATTCCCATACCAGCCAATCAGATAATCATATGCATACGTATAGATAGGAGGAGTAAACACAAATATCCCGAATTTTTCTCCTTTCGCATCATTGAAAATAAAATCCAACGCATCCTTTTTCCCTTTAATTTTATGCACTCCGCCGTAATTGGATATTTCATTCTTAAAAGAACTGTACGTCTTCTGTCCGTATGAATATGCCATTAAACCAATGACACTGATAGCTATTACCTTCATGATGACTCCCTGTTTCCATGCATAAGCCGTGATGATGCCTGCAAGCACCGTGTATATGACTGTAAGCTCGGATATCCACCAGGGCCACAAATCATTTTTATAGAATAGTAATACAAGAAAAAGGACGATCGGTAATGCCGTTAAAAAACTGATAAATTGTTTTTTTATCCGGGTTACTTTCTTATCAAAAATCATAGCAGTAATACCTGCAAACATGAATCCCACAAGGTACAATTTCGGAATAAATGTCACCTGAAAAGCTCGGAAAAATTCATCGGTAAATATCATCCAGTGATTTGATACGATTTTCATATATTCAATAGATGAACCCACATACCGCTTAGATCCGACAAACGTCTCCCAGATACCTTTTGCGTTAAGAAAATCATGTCGGAAATCAAAAATAACAAGCGGTAATAACGGAATCACAATAAACAACAATCCGGATAAAATCTGTTTTAACGACGCCCTGTTGTAAATACTGAATCCTGCAAGAAGCACCAAAGTTGCAATACAAAGAGTGCCTGCCGTAGCGATTTCAAAATGTGCCATCAGTCCGACAGTAATAAATACAAACGGAATATACTGATACTGTTTTTGAAGTACGCGATACACAAAACATAGATACAGTATGGTAAGAAAGGGAATGATAAACGGAGGCCAGGCAAATCGGGAATTTGATATAAGAATCGGTGCTATTGCAAGCATGAATCCGGCTATTAACGTCTCCCGCGTATCCAGCAATCTATGGAAAAGTAACAGAAAAAGAATAACCGTACCGACACCGATGGCAAACACCATGACAATTGCGCCGTATGGATCACCTTGGAAATGAAAAAACGGAATAGCCAGCAAATAATACCATCCCGGACCCTGGAAAAACCCACCCCTGCCTCCCACTTCATCTCCTATAAGCGGAAATTTTCTATCCATGACAATGGACTTTGCCGCCAACCAGTGTTTTCCCTGATCGTATCCGAAGATGTAATTTCCATTGATCAGTTCAATGGAGCGCGGTAAAACAGCAAGTACTATTATAGAAATGGCGAAAATAATCAGGAGTATTTTTTTATTCATTCAATCAATCTTTTCTATCTTTTATTTCAATTGCAGGATCTCCGTTTATAAACGTAATGTGTGCATTATTACCATGAGGCATTTCTATAGGCGCACCTACATACAGTATGCTTCCGTCAAACACTTCACTTTGCCAGTGAAGCGGACGGAATTCATATTTGTCAAAAGCATTTCCCTTCTCGGCGAAACTCCCTGACTTTGTTCCGCCGCCCTCCAGATATTTTACCGGATCATATCTGATGTAAAACAGATAGAACATATAGGATTGTTCCAGTCCTGTGGACACCACTACGCTTTTGTATTTATTTTTGACTGATTCCGTATATTCTACTGCCTGTTTGTAACCGTATTGCCAATACTCGGAATACTCCCTGTTCATAACCACAAAATACTGGACGAAATAATATGCAATGTTAAATAGTGCTAAACAAAAAATAAGAAGCAGCACACCATAGAACAATTTTTTCCTTATACTTGATACCTGATACTTTATACAAGATACTCCTGTAATTATTCCGACTGCGCTAAGGATCTGGAATGTGGGTAAAAAAACGAGAGTCCGTATGGCATGCGGTAGTCCTGAAGTCGGAGCAGCAGCAATGGGAGAGATGAGTATCCATCCGAAAAGAAAATTTCTTATTTTTCCACCTCTTTTTGCTAAAGCATACAGACCTGCCAGAAAGAAAGGCAACTCCCATATATAGAGAAGTCCCATATCAGGAGCGTGATGTCTCGGATTGTCGCCTGTCAGAAACAACCATTTGAAGGAAAAATGTGAAAGATATCCGCTGATAATGGTTTTTGCAAACACTATTCTCCTGTTATCCAGCATTTCCCCGAAAATATCACCCCGCGCTTTATCATCTTCAATTTTAGGGATGGTGCGTGATAATAATTCCATAGTATTTGAAAATGAACTCGTCCCCTCAAGCCTCATAAGCGCAGTTTTATTAAAAATGACAGAAAAAAGAGGTATAATCGTAATAATCCCGATAATAATTCCGGCAATGATGTGCGTTTTGTTGTCTTTAGTAAATAATTCCTTTCGCCAAACATAGGAAAGAAGAAGTACTAAAAGCGGTATAAAAATCCGTTCACTATGATATGCATAGAGCCCTAATCCGAATAGAAATGCCGAAAGGAATAAAAATCCCTTCCTTCTAAGTCCTGCAAAAACACAGACCATAGCCCAAATATTGACAGTGACCCCGCTATTTGCCTCAAATGCAATCCGTGAAAACTGGATATGCCAGGGGGAGAGAGCCAATAACAGCGCGGATAGTAACGGCAGGTTCTTAGTTCCTAGCTCTTTGTTCTTTGAAAAACTGAATAATTCTTTAACGAGAAAATACGTTCCGAGAACTGCCAATATTCCCATAATCGCTGAAGGAAGTCTTGTTGACCATGGAGATAATCCAAAAAACAAAACAGAAGGAACAGTGAGATACGTATAAAGCGGAGGCTTATAATCATCAAATGATCTGATAGAAAGAGGTAAAAATGTCCCATATTCGTCTTTACCTGTTTTTAGTATTGAATAGGCATTATACCCCAAAGCAGCCTCATCCCAATCGGGACTCGGAGGTACATTTCCCAACTGATAGAGACGGAAAAATCCCGCTATCAAAATAACGATCCCCAGCAGAACATAGTGCTTCATAAACCTATTCATAAATATCTAAAACTGAGTTTCCGTTTAACAGGCGTACTGTATGCAAGAGACTTTTATTTTTCATTTCAGCTCCCGCAGGGGCTATATAGAGGCATCGTCCTGTACAATCTGATGGCATGTCACTCACAAAATGGTATATTCCAAAACCATATACGTGATAAAAACCGGCAGAGTCAAAAGATGCATTCTTTATACGGAAAAATTCATTTGGATCGGTTTTTTTGTAAAAAAGCGCGTACATATAGGGCCTTCCGATAGATTCGGTCATATATATTGCGTCGTAATTTTGTTCTATCGACCGGATATATTCTAAAGCCTGTTTATAGCCATACTGCCATTCGCCTGAATATTCTTTCGGGTAGTGCTGATAATAATTATGAAGATAGTAGGAGATGCTAAGCATGTAGATAAAAATAATGATCAAGGCAAAATGATTGACTTTCTTTTTTTTGATACTAAATACCTGATACTTAATACTTGATACCATTGTAATAATTCCGAATGCCGTAAAAATCTGCCATGTAGGAAGGCTATTCAGAGTTCTCAGTGCATGAGGTGTTTCACGGGCAACGGCGGCAGGGACTACGGCCATAATCATCCAATACAATAAAAACACTCCTATTGAAGGAAACGAAACTAACATTGACAATATCCCTATTGCTAAAAAGGGAGCTTCAATTGTGTAAAGTTGTCCGACATCCTGAATGGAAAATTTCGGATTTCCGTCTCCTTTGATAAATAAATATTCCGGTTGAAAATGATCAAAAAAATGAATTAAATAACTTCTTGCATACCCAACACGCCGGTTAAAAAGTATTTTTGCCCACCAAACCCCACCGGCTTCTTCAATTCTTCTGTTAGAAACCAGTACAATCTCAAGATCACTGAAAATATTTACTTCGGTGAAACGGAGCCTGGCTTCCTTTGAAAGCAAGTGGGGTATAATAGGCATCAATAATATAACTGCTACTCCTATACCGACGACAAATAAACCAAGATGTTTTGCTATAGCTTTTCTGGCAATAACCAGAAGCCCTATCCCCATAAACGGAGCGAAATACCGGGCGCTGTTAAATGTATAGATAGCAGCAACAAAGGGGATCCATGCGGTAATCCATAATTTCGGCCGGTCTATTGCTTTCATCACAACCGTAACCCCAAGTACGATAAAAAATAAAGCGATATTAGCTTCGAATCCTGCCCGTGAAAGGTTGATATGCCAGGGCGAGAGAGCAAGTAATGCTGCAGATAACAGCGGCAGGTTCATAGTTCGTGATTCATAGTTCCTAGCTTGTTCTTGGTTCCTAGTTCTTTGTTCTTTAGTCTTAAAAAAACAAAATAATTCTTTAACGAGGAAATAGGTAAGGAGCACCGTTAGAGTTCCAAAGAGCGCTGAAGGCAAACGAACAGCAAGTTCATTTAGTCCGAAAACAGCTACAAAGGGCACGGTGATATAAATGGGAAGGGGCGGTTTATAGTCTCCATATGCTACGAACGTATCTAAAGGCAGAAAGCGACCATGCTCGTCTTTCCCTGTTTTAAGAATTGAATAGGCATTGTATCCGATTGATACCTCATCCCAGGAAAGAGCGGGGGGATTGTCGGATATTCTATAGGTACGAAGAAAAAATGCGACAATGAGTATACCGGCAAAAAGCAGAATTTTCCAATTGGTGTATTTCCGTCTATTCATAAACCCTTGGAAGATATTCCTTCCTATAGTATGATTATATCGTTAAACTGAAATATCTATCAAATAGTCCCCTATATGATATCGAAAAAAAATCTACCCTATTTCCTGATAGTCGGAATCGTTCTACTTTTCTTTTATAAAACAATACTTTTCGGCAAAATACCGTTTGCCGGTGATTTGCTTCTTTCCCAATATGCTCCCTGGCGCCATGTATCCTATTTTGGATATGTTGCCGGTGCCATACCGTCCAAAGACCAGTATTTTGACGTCATACGGGAACTCTATCCATGGAAAACCGAAAGTTTACGCCAGATAAAGGAATTCACAATACCTTTATGGAACCCATATAATTTTTCCGGAACCCCGCTTCTTGCCAATTACCAGTCACAAATTTTTTATCCGTTGAACTTGTTGTATCTCTTCTTTCCGCAAATTCAAGCATGGACTGTTCTGATTATACTTCAATTTGTTTTAGGCGGAATATTTGTATATCTGTTTGCCGTATCTATCGGTATGGGCACGGGAGGCGCTCTCATTACGTCTATTGCATTTAATTTTTCCAGTTTCTCCAATGTCTGGATGGAATTTAATACTGTTTGGCACACTATTTTGTGGCTTCCGCTCCTTCTCTATGTCGCAGAAAAAAGCATACAGAATGTAAAAATAACCATCGGTCGGCAGATGGTATATGTATTTGCGCTTTTTTCTGCTATCACTGCCGGACATCCGCAGGATTTCATCAACCTATGTCTCTACTTTTGGCTCTATTTCATTATACGGATTATAACTCTGAAAGATTGGACATGGAAAAATAAGCTGTTTTTTTCCGCATTTTTTCTTTTGCTCTCCGTTATCGCATTTTTCCTTGCCTCTCCCCAGCTGATTCCCACCATAGAATTATTCAGAAATTCTGCCCGGGTTCCGCATGATTATCAGCAGGTCCTGACAAAAATGCTTATCCAGCCCTGGCAATTGGGTCTTGTTGCAGTACAGGATTTTTTTGGCAATCCGGCCACAAAAACCTATTTCGTAGGCGATACATATGTTGGAAAAACGATTTCCATCGGAATCGTCGGATTATTTCTTTCATTCTTTTCCTTCAACACTAAGAAACTCTCGTGGCATCACAAATTTTTTGCATTCATATGTCTTGGATTATTACTCTTTACCACCAATACTCTGCTCTCACCTCTCTTTCACCGTTATCCGCTTCCCGTTCTTTCTACCGGGGCTCCGACACGGATACTCTTCCTTTTCTGTTTTTCCCTGTCAATACTAGCAGGGTTTGGTTTCGACGCGCTATACAAAGCTAAAAAAATCATCTGGAAGCCGGTTGTTGGCATCGGAATTGTTCTTGCCATCCTCTGGACTTTTGCTCTCCTGCATCCGACATTCCCCGGTCTCACGTATACCCAACAATCCTTTTTCACCATGAAAAAAGCAATGCTTTTTTCTACTGCTCTCATCGGACTATCCCTTGTTTGTATTATTTCCGGATTTAAAAAACAGATTTTTTTTGTTGGTCTTATTGCTCTGGTAGCAGGAGAACTGCTCTACGGATTTAACAAATTTAACCCATTTGTTCCGAAAGAATTTGTTTACCCGGAAAATCCTCTTATATCTTTTTTCCAAAAAGAAGCGGGTATAGACCGCATCTGGGGATATGGCACTGCACAGATTGAGGCTAACTTCACCACCCAGTACCGTCTTTTTTCCACTGACGGTACTGATCCCTTAAACCTCAAGTGGTATAACGAATTCATTCAGGCAAGCCGTGACGGAAATATCACTAAAACATTCAACAGAACTACCAGATCTGATGCCCAATTAGCTCCAGGCTATGGTGAACGCGATCTTCCTGATAATCCGTATCGGCTCCGTATCATGGATGCTCTCGGGGTCAAATATATCATCGATCGGACGGAAAATCCAAAAAATAATACCACTTTTTCAAAAGACAGGTTTAAAGAGATTTGGCATAAAGACGACTGGACTGTCTATGAGAATCTGAAATCCGCTCCAAGATTTTTCCTCACAGGCTCATTTGATACATACAAAAATCCGGATGAATTTGAACGGAAATTCTTTTCACCGGAAGCCGATCCGTCCTCGCTTGTGCTATTACGGGAAGAAGACCGGCAGTACATACCATCCTTACAAATACAAAAGGACAAAGGATCAGCAACTCTCATTTCCTACAAACCGAATGAAATCCGGTTCCGGACTGAAAGTAATTCTCAACAAATCCTGTATATATCCGATGTGTTTGATTACGGATGGCAAGCTGCTGTTGACGGAATGGCTACGCGGGTGTTGAAAGCAAATTATGCGTTCAGGGCTGTCGTCATCCCTCCCGGAACCCATACAGTAGTATTCTCATACCAACCGGAATCATTTCTTTGGGGGATTCGTCTTATGGTAACCGGTATGGTAAGTCTTATCTTTCTTTTTTCTTTCCAGCTTTTTTGGCGAAGGAAAAAGAAATAAAACCGATACAGCAGAGGAAAAAAAGAGATGTACCACTCATAACAATACCCACTCGGAAAGTACTAGGCTTATACGCAAAAACAACCGTTGATTCCCCTTTTGGCACGATTACGGAGCGGAACGCATAATTTGCTCTATATACATGTGTTGTTTTACCGTTGATTGTTGCTTTCCAACCGGGCATAAGAGCATCAGAAATATAAAATAACGCCGGGACGTCTGTTGTTACTGCAAACGCTTCAGTATTCACGTCCCACGAAATTAGTTTAGCTGATCCTGTCCCGGAGGTAAGAACATCTGTCAACCGTTCTTCCAGAAGCACGGTTTTTGACAGATCGGTTTTTTTGTTCCGTATATCTGTGAGGATTGAGTCTTCTGACAAGCCTGATACAGCATCATAAAATAGTCCGAACCGGGGATATGCTTTTGTATTTTGATAGACGTCGTGCCTCTCGTCTGTATATACTTTTGTAAAATCATTTTGAAACTCTATGGAGCGGAGGTACGTAAGAGCCGGATTTTTATCGTTTTCCGTAGCGATATAAGACACGCCGAGGAAATCCAGAACATACTTTAGCCGTTTACTATTTTCAAAACGGAATACATTCGTTGGATAATCCCGGTCTTCCTTTCCTTCAAGAGCTTTGAGTACAGTAGCTGTTCTTTTCGGATATAAGGGGTTATATGTTTCAATACTTTGTATCCTGAGAGCCGTGGGCACCTCGGAACCTGTTAACCCATATGTCCTGCCAAGCGTGTCTTTTGTTTTCTCTTTTACAAATTGAATCACGGGAATCTCCGGGTAGAAAAACTTACTGTTGGAAAAAGTCAAAAACCTATACCCCATCCGGAACAGATCAACGTAGCTCACCATCAGTACACAGATGAGAAAAATAACATCGATAAACCTGTATTTTTTCCGTAGTAAAAAATAGAAAAGAAAAATTACCGACAATCCTGTTATAACGGCGATACTGAATTTTAAATTTCTGAATGTTGCACCGTAATATCCGATATACGTGCTTGAAAGATACGCAATAAGAATCAGCAATATGACTCCTATACAATAGAATATGGCCGATCTCAGCTTCATCTTATTGTCCTGATCTCTTATAAATATATCCAAACCGTATCCAGCAAGAACTGCTCCGGAAAAAAGAGCCAGAAAAAATAACCGGCCGCCTGAACCGCTTGTCAGGACGGGAATCCGGAGAAAAGATATCAGAAGCCCAAGCGGCCACATTGAAAAAACTACAGACAGAACACACACTATAAAAAAGAATTTTACTATCACATTGTCCTTTCTTCTCAAAACGGCAAAAAAAGTAAAAAAGAGGGGTACCAATCCGAAATATCCGCTCGTCTCTATGTACCCTATGCGCAGTTCTCCTGTTGCCGGATGCCCGAACATATCCGGAGAAAATATGCGAAGCAGCTGGTAAGGGCGGATGAGTCCTTCAGCAAATAGTGTCTGTGTAAGTCCTGTTCCTCTGGCCGAAAGCGAAAACAACTCAATGCTGGGCAGAAGTTGAACGGATGCAATTCCTAATCCAGCTGCCAACGCCAAACAAATCATGAATACGTCTTTTTTGGATGCTTGTTTTATCCGGTATAAATAAAGAATTAATACTGCTATCAACCCGAATTCGTATGCAGCCATCTGGAGATGTCCTGCAAAAACAGAACAAGCAACTCCGATTCCCAACCCAAAAAGATACCTTCCTTTTTTTGAATCCGCATAGGAGAAGAGACACCAACAGAGGAGTGGAAGCCA
>Ga0172375_10003012_pt1 | contig 25875 bp, 23 predicted proteins | sample LakKiv1m_FD_114537 | JGI IMG/M metagenome (GOLD analysis project Ga0172375, IMG submission 114537) | Freshwater microbial communities from Kabuno Bay, South-Kivu, Congo - kab_092012_11.1m | ecosystem: Environmental > Aquatic > Freshwater > Lake | place: Democratic Republic of the Congo...
ATATTAGGTCCGAAAATGATTGCTCATCAGTATGGCAGAATTGTAAATGTTGCATCTATTTGGAGTACAATTACCAGACAAGGCAGGTCGATTTATTCTTTATCAAAACATGCTTTAGTTGGTTTAACCAAAACTCTTGCTGTAGAATGGGCCTCATTTAACATCATGGTTAATGCCGTGAGTCCGGGGTTTACACTAACAGAATTGACTGAGGCAACTAATACTCCTTCTCAGATACAAACTTTAACAACAATGATTCCTGCTCAAAGAATGGCAAAGCCTATTGAGATTGCCAAAATTATTATGTTTCTTTGTAGTGATCAAAATTCATATTTAACTGGTCAAAATATAATTGTTGATGGAGGATATTCTATTATCTAATATTCAGATAAAATCAAAAATTCAAGACTATAAAGTCGAATTTATTAGTGATTTAACAGAGGCTTTACAAAGTAAATTAAAAGCTCACGATTTTTTAATAATTGACAATAAAGTAAAAACACTATATGGCAAATATTTAAATACCATTTCAGATAATTATAAATTTATTACAATTGATGCTACTGAAACTCAAAAGAGTTATGAAGGTGTAATATCCATAATTCAAACATTAATTGAAAATGGGTTCAAGAAAAATCATAGATTGGTTGCTATTGGTGGAGGGATAACCCAGGACGTTACCGCTTTTATCGCTTCAATTTTCTTTCGAGGTGTAAAATGGGCATTCTTTCCATCAACATTGCTTGCTCAAGGGGATAGTTGTATTGGCAGTAAAACTTCTATAAATTTTAAAAACTATAAAAATCAGCTCGGTGGATTCTATCCTCCTGAAATAATATATATTTATCCTAGATTTACAAAAACTCTTCCTGAAACGGATATGAAATCCGGAATGGGAGAAATGTTACATTACTTCATTATTTCAGGGAAAGATGATTTTGACTTATTTAAAGAGTCATATATAACTGCATATAACAATTTAGAAGTTTTAGCTAAACTTATTGAACGAAGTTTAAAAATAAAACAATCGGTTATTGAAAAGGATGAATTTGATCAAAACATAAGACAAGTTTTTAATTATGGTCATTCCTTTGGACATGCTATCGAATCTATTACAAATTATCAAATACCTCATGGAATCGCGGTTTCATTTGGGATGGACATAGCAAACTTTATTTCCGTTAAACTTGGATTTACTTCAGAAAATACTCGAATTGAAATTAGAAATGTCCTAGAAAATATTTGGTTTGGTTATAGTATAAATAAAACAAATATTGATGAATTAATACATTTTCTTGGCAAGGATAAAAAGAACGTTGGCTCAAAATTATCTCTGATTTTAAATGGCGGAATAGGCAATGTATTTAAAAGTTCAATAGAACCTAACGACGTTCTTAAAGAATGGCTAAAAGAGTACTTTTTAAATCAAGCTTAAATAATTAATTGTATGATTATTGATCACATAAAAAATATTAATATTTATAGAGACTTGTCAAAAGATATTTATCAAGGTCTATTATTTATTTCGAAAGTTAATCCTTCAATTGACATTGGGGTTTATCCAATTAACGGTAGGGTTAAAGCAATTGTATCAGAATATTATACAATTGAAAATTTTGAAAGAGGGTATGAAGCACATAAACATGTGATCGATATACAATATCCAATAATCGGTCTAGAAAGAGTTAAATGGTCTCCAATTGATACAATGAAAGTAAATATTCCATATGATTCAGAAAAAGATAGGACCTTCTATAAAGAGCCCAGTGTTCAAGGGGTATCTATTGACATTGGAAATGGAATTTTTTCGATCATGTTTCCAGGTGATGGTCATAGTCCTCAACACTTCATAATTAGACCGGAATTGATAAAAAAAGTAACCGTTAAAGTTTCTATTTAATGTTTATCCCAAAAGTTATTGCCTTAGTACCCATGAAGGGGCATTCTGAACGAGTTCCAAATAAAAACATACGATTATTAGCTGGCAAACCCGCATTCCATTGGATTTTAGAAGCACTTTCACAATGTAAGTATATTGAGCAAATTGTTATTAATACAGATTCAGATGAAATCATTGAGAGTGCTTGTTCTAAATTTAATGTAACTATACTTAAAAGACCAACATTTTTGCAAGGAGATATGGTTGGGATTCAGCCACTGATTGCCTATGATATATCCCACACAAATGGTGACTATTATTTGCAAACTCACGCGACAAATCCACTGATCCAATCGAACACTATTGATAATGCAATTGAATCATTTTTCAGACAATCACAGCATGATTCACTGTTTACTGTTACATCAATAAAATCGAGATTTTACTGGCCAAATGGGAAAGAAATTAATCACAACAAAAATATTCTTCTTAGAACTCAAGATTTAGATCCAATTTTTGAAGAAAACTCCTGCTTTTACCTCTTTTCAAGAGGTTCTAACTCCAAATATCAAAATAGAATTGGTATCAATCCAATGATGTTTCCTGTAAATCGACTTGAAGCCGTAGACATTGATGAAATGGAAGATTTTTACTATGCGGAATTTTTACTAAATAAATATGTTCATAGATAAATATAACGATTTAATTTTATTATCACATATTTTATCAAACAATACTCCTTCGTTTGGTGATAGAGACAAATTTATTGAATCGAATAATTCTTCTATTCTTACGGGGCACTCATCTAATACATCAAGTTGGAATTTTTCTAATAATCACCTAGGAACTCATATCGATGTTCCGCTTCACATTGATCCAGTTGGAGATTCTATTACATCTATTCCATTAATTGATTGGTTTTTTAATAATATTACCTTAATTGATATCCCATTAAATGAATCAAAGTTAATTACTGTTAACGACATCAATAGCAATAAAATAGAAAAAGAAACCGAATTACTTCTTATTCGTACAAATTATGAATCATTTCGTAATAATTCTAAGTATTGGAATGATAATCCAGGGATTGCCCCTGAAGTTGCCAGCTTCTTGAGAGTTAACTTCTCTCATTTACGATGTATAGGCTTCGATTTTATTTCATTAACTTCATGGAAATTTCGAAGTATTGGTAAAGAAAGTCACAAATCCTTTTTGATGCCAGAACCAAATGAGTCTCCAATTCTAATAATTGAAGATATGTCCCTTATTAACGTAAGGAGTAAGATAGAATGGGTTCTTGTTTCACCAATTTTTGTTAGCAACTCGAATGGTGCACCGGTTACAATCTTTTCGAAATTAAAAGGTACTTTATGAAGAATACTACACTTAGAAAAAAAATAAAAAATGGTGAGTTTACTATAGGCTCTTGGATTACAATTGGCCATCCTTCAATAGTTGAAGCATTAGCTTACAATAAATTTGACTGGTTGACGATAGATATCGAGCATACTACCATAGATTTTCAAATGGTTCAAACATTAATTACTACAATACAAGCCTGTAATATTTCTGCATTGGTTCGTGTTAGTAAAAATGAAGATGTATATATAAAGAAGGTTCTAGATGCGGGGGCCGACGGGGTTATTGTTCCAATGGTTAATACTGAAATTGAGGCAAAACGCGCCATAGATTCTGTTAAGTATCCACCAGAAGGTAAAAGAGGAGTTGGCTTATACAGGGCACAGTGTTATGGACTTAATGATGGGTTTAATTCCTACAAAAAATGGTTAAAAGAATATGTGATTGTTATTCTTCAGATTGAGCACATTACTGCTGTTGATAATATACAGAAGATTTTACAAGTGCCTGGAATTGATGGAATTTTAATTGGCCCATATGATTTATCCAGTTCTCTTGGGTTTCCAGGAGACTATGATAACCCGTTAGTTATAAATGCTATCAATAAAATAAAAGATGAATGTTTAAAATACAAAATTCCTCTCGGATTTCATGTAATCTCACCCAATGTCGAATTGGTCAAAGAAAAAATTAAAGAGGGATATTCAATCATTGCTTTTAGTACCGATATTTTATTTTTAGGAAATAAAGCGGAAGATGAAATGAAGAAATTTGAATTAACCCACTAAACTTATATATCATTGGTTAAATCATAATACTTATCTCAAATGATAATTATTTACTAATTACATTCAAATGACCATATTGGATAAATATCTATTTCAAATTCGAAGTCTGAAATCGATCAAGTTAATAAGAAAAGATGAACGAGAACTTTCTTATAATAGTTATTTAAAAGATCCAAATTCCATAACTTTATTTTTAAAAATTCTTAAATCACACAATGATATTGTTTTCTATACTTATCCAAAGTTAGCAAATCTATCTCGAATTTTCTATGATTACTATAAAACACTACAACTAAATTACGATTTCGAAATTGTGAAGAATGATATTATAATAGACATTGGAGCTCATCATGGTATCGTAGGAATAGGTTTTGCAAAATTAGGAGCTCGCGTAATTTGTTTCGAACCAAATCCTATTAATTTCGATATTTTGGAACGTAATATTTCTTGTAACCCTGATTGTATAATATCTGCTGAAAATAAAGCTGTTGCTTCAGAAACTAAAATTCTGGAATTTAATTTTGGGGTGACATCAACTACGGGATCTCTGACTGAATCTCGAAGAAATTGGAAAAACTCCTCAACAAAAATTGACATACAAGCAATAAGTTTTGCTGATATCCTTGAGAATTATCAATTGGACGAAATAAAGCTCATGAAAATAGATATTGAGGGAGGTGAATACGATTTTTTACTAAATGTACCTCCCACATTTCTAAGAAGGATTAACTACTACTATATTGAGTTGCACCCAACAGAAAATTACAGCCCGGTTATTTTAAAGAATTATTTTATTCAACATGGTTATAATACAATATTAAAACCACTCTCAAATGATTGTGTTGAAATAATATGTAAGCGCAATTAATAATTGAGCGACCTTCCTGGCTAAACTATCATTTATCAAAATATTATTAATATTGCTTAATAATAGTTTATGATTCAGAAACTTGCTGGAAATAGTATAGTATTCGTGTGTAGAGCTTATAACGACATTGATCATATAACACCTATAGCGTATAAATTAAAACAAACTCATCCGGAAATTGAGATCGAGATAATACTTTATGATGTAAAAAACAATTTTTCAGATGATTTTCGTCTAATTTTTTTACAAAGTATAAAAATTAGTGTTTTTCACATTCTTGATCTTTTGTATGATTCAAAAGTTTTTCATAAATCATATTTCTGGTTAAAAAAATATCAATTGGGATTAAAAGTATCCCTTTGTTCGTTACTTTTAAAAATATTAGTTTTAAATCCAGTTGAAAAATTCTACAATCGAATCATTCTCAATGTTAATGGACAATATTTTTTATCTAAATATTTTTCTAACCTCCCGAAACTCATTGTTTTTGATCAAAGCTATTTGAAGTTTTATTCAAATCTATGTTCCCATTGCAGATCGCTTAATATACCAACTATTGCTGTTCCGCATGGCCACAATATTTTATCGAATGAACTTATTTGGAATGAAAGTATGGACATTTATCCATCAAGTCCAGGATTACAGGGTAAAATGCCATATGATTATGTTATTTACGAAAATCACATAATTGCTGAGAGATATAAGAAAATGATGATAACAACAAACTCTCAAGCTATTGTTTTAGGTTCTTCTAGGTTCAATGATGAATGGGTGAAATTGCTAAGAACGATAATACCAAAGAAATATCCAAATACTCCTCCAGATTGCAAATTAAAAGTTGTTATAATGCTTTCTAAACCCAGATATAATGGTTTCACAGAAGAATTAGTACGTTCTATCAATTTCATTTCAAAATTCCCAAACGTATTTTTAGTTGTTAAACCTCACACAAGAAATAAAAAGTTCAATCATACAGTTAGAAACGAGAAAATCTTTGTTGATAATAAACATCAATTCGATTCACCAAATTTAATTGACTGGGCAGATCTTGTAATTTTTGAACATTCTTGCATTTGTTTTGACAGTATTAAGAATGATAAACCAACACTATACTTGAAAAGTACTCATGCAAATAAACTAATGTCTGAAAGTATTTTTACTAGTTGGGAAGTTAATTGCAGAGATGATTTGCGTTCATTTCTATGGAAGATGCTTCATGATAAAAGTTTTAGAACATATACCTCAGAAGATGCTCAAACATTCTGTAGAACAGTAATTGAACCAGAGGGGAAGGATGTTTTAAGTAACTATGTATCTTTCATAATGAAAATATTTAATCAATCTTTAAATGATCAACATATTTTAAAAATATAAGAAACTAGCTTGCTAATGCTGATATGGTAATTGTATAAATATTATTTTTTTAAAAGCGCACATCAAGTTTTTCCTTGCAATTCTAACGAATCCCAACAACAATGGGTACTGTGAAACATTATCCATTAACCTTAAAAATCATCGTCACAAAATTCAGCTTCAGATAATCATCATATTACTAGATTAAGATGATCTTAACAGATATCTCCTCCAGTAAAACCTTAAGAATTTCACGATAATTTGCAAAACTTTTAAGTGAATTTTATGCCTATTAATAGGTCAAGAAGAAGTAGGCACATTTGTTCTTAATCCACCACTTACAAATTTAATATTAATATTTTTCTACAATTTATTAAAATGAGAATCAAAATATTTCATTCTATGCTGGACCATTTTGGCAAATGGTTTTTAGATTACTATTATACCCATCCATATATCTGGGGAGATCCACATAGATTAGATGTTGGAAATCAAGTAAGTCTACAGAACACTGTTCTTAACCTTTCATCTGGCAAAATTGTTATTGGTGATTATTGTGTTTTTGGGCATAATTGTATGTTACTAACTGGAAAACATAAGTTTTCACATGGAAAAAGATTAAGCCTATCAACAAGAACCATTAATAATAATGATATAAATGTATGCTCTGAATATTTCTCAACAATTGACCAATTAGCGAAATATCTAAATTACTCAAAAACATATCTAAAACGGAACATATTGAACAACCTTCCTTTTAAAACAGTAAATGGAAAGATTTTGTATCCAAAAGTATGTATTGATAAATGGATAGAAAATAAAGAAGCACCAATTAAAGGTTTTGATATTATAATTGAGGAAGGTTGCTGGATTGCATCAGGGGTAATAATTATTGGAGCTGTTACCATTGGAAAGCATTCAATTATAGGTTCTGGTTCGATTGTTACAAAGGATATTCCGAGAAACACTTTTGCTGCAGGCATTCCTGCAAGACCAATTAAGTCATTGCTTAGCGAAGAATTACACTCCTCAAGACAATAATTTTCTTTATCTGTTTTAAAACTTTTCTTATTCATTCAATATTTTTCATCTCTATTTATAAAATACTTTTTTTATATTAAAAATACTTTGTATAAATAACAATCAAACGGTAAATTTCTCATTCACCTCTTGAAAAAGTTTTCTTTATATTCACTAGCTGTTTTTATTCCCATAATAATTGGATTTTCGTTACTACCAATATTTACGACACACCTGACGCCTGAAGATTTTGGAATACGTGGTATAGTTCTTCTGGCTATAATACTTTTTAACTTAGCCTCAGATTTAGGGACCAATTGGGTTCTTCGCAGTAAGTTTTACACATTTTCAGACAGGCAAACCTTATCTGCTTATATTTCAACTCTTTTACTAATCTCAGCTGCCTTAAAATTATTTTTATCAATCTGTATTTTTCTATTCAAAGATTACATTTTCCCACTACTATTTCCGGCCTGGACTTCTTATTACTCCAAGCTACTTAATTTTCAAACTATTATATTTTTTCTTTCTTTTACGGATAATATTATTACATCAACTTTAGTATTAGAAAAAAGAGCATCTGCATATGCCACGTTGGCTATAAGCCAGTATCTAATTGGAAGTCTTGTTTCCCTTTTACTTTTATTATATTTTAAGGCAGGATTAATTTCTTTATTTGTTGGTGATTTAATTGGAGGAATTTTCTCAACTGCTTTTGCTACGTTTTTACTACGCAAATATTTAAGTATTAAATTTTCTAAAATAGCCATTCTCGATATAATCAAAATTGGATTACCAGCAGTCCCAAAAAATCTTTTTGGTAAGTTGCAACTAAATATTAATAAATATATCTTGTCTATCTACATGGCACCTTCCGAATTAGGCCTTTTCCAAAAAAGTACATTTGTTAATAGTGGTTTCACAAACATTCAACGATCAGTTGGAAATACAATTTCCCCAAATAATTTAAAAAAAATAACAAACAAACAATTGGACTTAGATACAGGGAAGAAAATACTAATGCTAATTTACTTTTTAGCTATTTCATATGTTTTTAGTATTTTATTTCTTACTGATATTTTAAAATTAATAGGTGTTCATAAAGATTTTTGGATTTGTGGTAAATATGCTTCGTTCTATTCCATAAGTGTCCTTTTCTCAAGTTTTTCAATAATCTTTGTTAATAATATATTAATTTCAGGGAAAACGTATTTATTTACAATCAGATCAATTATTGCAGGTGTTTTCAATATCGTTTTTACTGTGCTACTAGTAAAGCAATTTGGAATCACTGGCTTAATTATCTCTTCAATAATAAGTTCGCTTGTTTCTCTTGGTCTAGAAATCTATTTTAGCGAATCCTTATTGAAATACAAATCAAAGATTAGTTATGGAACATTTATTACAATAATTATACTTTCAACTTTTATTCAATATTGGCAATATAACTTCGAAATCAGATCAGGGTGGTTGAAAAGTGCAATATTTATCTTTTTTGCAATTACTCTTCTTTGTATTGATTCATTCTTCCTTAAGGCAATGGAATGGAAAGTATTAATTAATAAGTTATCCAGTATTTTAAAATTTTCTAAAAATCATGCATCAAGAAATTAACCTTGTCAATCTGAAAAATGACGTAATATCATTCATTAAATCAAAACAAGTATCAACCTCTGGGTATAACTTTTCAGGACAAAGAAATTCGACTATTTACTCATCTATTTTTGCTCTCTTCATTTTAGATCTATTTGACGAAGTAAATAATTTGAGCATCCGAGATAAAAATTCTTGGATCGAAGTAATTAGAGACCAACAAGATGTGGAAACCGGACTATTTTTCCCACCTGGCCTTAATGAACATAAGAACCTAAAGCAAATATTACAATTAACTGCATTTTGCTTAAGTGCATTGCGAATTCTTGATTCGGAATGCAAATATCCTTTAGGCTATATGGAAAATTGGGACAGTATTTATAAATTAGATAAATATTTTGATATTTATGGATGCTTCAGAGGAGTTCCAACATCAGGTAATATGGCCATGTTCCTGGGAATTTTTCTGACATATTTATATGAGCAATCACATCAACCAAAATATATCGAATTGTTAGAATATTGGTTTGACCAGCATTATTTGTATCAGAATAAATTATCTGGTTTTTGGAATAAAAATACAAGTTTAAATCCTTATCACAATTTTCAGAATGGATTTCATCAAATGTCGATTTTTAAATATTGGGGGAAACCAGTAACAAATTCCAATAAAATTATTGATTATATTTTAAAAATTCAGGATAATAATGGCAATTTCTCCCCGTATCCAGGAGGGAGCGGATGTTATAACTATGATGCAGCAGATATTTTAATATTTTTATCGAAGCAGACCTCTTACCGGAAATTTGAAATTATAATCGCGCTTAAAAAATTATTACAGATTATAATTGAATCTCAAAATGAAGATGGGGGATTCTGTGAAACTCAAGAATTGCCCACAAATTTTTTTTCGAGCTTCAATAAAAATCACTTTAGTTTTATACTGAAGCCGTTTAACCCTTTATTATCATTCATTAAGTTGAAAACAATATATTCAATATTGAGGGATCATAATTGCTATCTCAATCATTTTTCAGTCATACCTGTCTCATACAATTCAAGTGATTTATGGAATACATGGTTTAAGTGTCTTACAATTGGAGAAATTAGAGATTACTTATCAGCCAATGATAATATATTACTATCAACTTCCTTTAAATTTCATAAGTTCATCGGTTTAGGATTCCATAAGTCATTTACTTAAATTTATTTAAACATGAATGATACCAAAATAAAAAGTTTCTACGAGAACATAATAGTCGAAAAGGAATATTCTAATCGACGGAACTTAATCTTCTATCTCAATTATCTTTTTAAAGACATAACTTTTAAAGACAAATATGTGATGGATATAGGCGGAGGAGCAGGAATGCTAAGTTTTTATAGTTCAATAATGGGCGCAAAAAGCACAATTTGTCTTGAACCAGTTTTAGCAGGCAGCACCTCTGGGATTCAGGAGAAATTTATAAGAATTAAAGATAAGCTAAAAATAAATAATGTTGAGTTTGCTGATAGCACATTTCAAAAATTTAACACTCAAATAAAATTTGATATAATAATAATGCATAATTCAATAAATCATTTAGATGAACTTGCCTGTATCAAATTAAAACATGATAGAAGAAGTCGAGACATTTACATCGGGTTTTTTCACAAATTAAACGCTTTATTGGCCGATAAGGGGTTTTTGTTAATTTGCGACTGTTCGCGAAATAATTTCTATAATGATATTGGAGTTAAGAACCATTTAATGCCCACAATTGAGTGGAAAAAACATCAATCACCACGCTTCTGGGCGAAGATGGCGGAGGATTCAGGTTTTAAGATTGTTCGATTAAAATGGACATCCTTTAATTGTCTGGGTCAAATAGGCAGAATACTATTTGGTAATTCCTTTGCTAATTACTTTTTACAAAGTCATTTTTGTCTGCTCTTAGCAAAATAAAATACGATGAAGGTCAGCAACTGAAGATAATTCAAGCCTTTTAAAGAACTTCAAGAAAAGTCTACGGAACACTACTCAGGCATTAACATTCAAAATTAAAAAGCAAAGAATTTGATTACACTAAATTTCAAGGCAATTTTACATCTATTTAAAGACTAAAACTTGGTTTCCCTTATACTTTAATAATCATATTTTTGATGGCCAATAAACCATATATATTGATTTCCATTGCCTTATTTACATATTTTCCATCGATTTTTTTTGGAGGTGGAATTAGTTTTTTTATTAGTGTCTCATTTTCATTTATTATATTTCTTGTTTCAATAAATCAGATTAATACCACTTCTATTCGAATGACACTTTATATAGGATTACTTCTTATTTTATTAGTGTATTCCTTAGTATTAGGGGATGTTATACGAGCGGCCAATGGATTCAGATTGTATTTTCTTCCCATCGTTTATTATTTTGCAGGAAAAAAATTTCCCGTGAACCTCTATAAATTTCGCAAATACATTATTTTCATTATAATATCAACTGTACCTCTTGGTTTTCTTACAGATTATATCTGGGTTGGTTCAATCCAATCATTAACAAGTAGAACAGTTGTAGATGGGTTTGGAGCGTATTTCGGCAAAGCAACCGGTATTCTTGGCTTGTTTTTGTGTGTTTTGATTTCACAGATTATATATTATCTAATTAAAAAGGATCTCAGCTTTATCTCGTCAATTTTATTACTTATTTTAATTATGATTGCGATAATATTAGCAGAGTTTAAATTTGCATTCTATGTTTTGCCAATTCTTGCACTTTTCATATTGCTATTCAATAGCAAGAATAGAAACAGTAACTTCATGAAATTACTACTCTATATATCTTCCACATTTATTATTTTATTATCTCTATTTAATTTCCTATATGCTGACAAGCTTTATAAGTCTAGTCTGGATGATTTATTGTTTACAGAAGAAACATATAGATATTCTGCCGGCAATGATCCACAAGGTCAGCTAGGCAGAACAGGGTTGCTAAATTACACCATTGAAAACGTTCTGGAAAATTTTGATTCAAGATCCCTTTTTGGTTATGGTTTAGGAACAGCAGCAGATCAGCAATCGAAAATCCTCTCAAACCAAGCCACTGTTCAACCAAAGTATTTATTACATCATATTGCTTTTTGTCAGCTCCTTTGGGAAACAGGGGTATTCGGATTATTATTCGTTATCGTCACTTTTATAACACTAATGGTTAGATTAAGAAAGGTGGCAATAATTAAAAAAAATAATTTGCTGCTCGTCCAATTAGCTCATTTTCTCTACATATATTGTCTCATTATATTGATCTCTTTCCCTTATAATAGTGCGTTTTTTCATTTTAGTTTTATGAGTGTTTTTTGGTTTTTCTATGCACAACTTGAACTTAGGGTCCCATACCTTGGTTCATTAAAGGCAACCATATGATGACTTCTATAATTTATTTTCATACAGTTTATCCCTTTGCGCAAAAGGCTAATATTATTCAAGTATTTGAAATGTGTCGTTCCCTTGCAAATCACAATACCCAGGTGACTCTATATTTGCCTTTTCGAAAGGCAGACACTCAAAACATGGAAACTAAATATATTGAATTAATTGGTACTAAAAACACTAACCTTTATATCAGGAGATTCCCGTACATTTTTAACGGAAAAGGAATGCAATACATGGCATTTATTTTTCTATTTTATGTATATCTGAAAAATGTAAAATCTGTTTTTTATATTCGAAATCCCTTTTTATTTGTTTTTCTTAATATAATTAAAAGAAAAATAGTATTTGAATCACATGCCCCATTATGTGGTGGAATAAAAAACAAATTTTTCAGAAGTAAAATTGTAAAAATTGTAAATAAAAGTAAATGTATTTTATTTGTATGTATTAGTAAGAACCTTTTTCAATATTGGCAAGACTATAAGATGAATTCTCATAAAATGATCGTTGCACATGATGGTGTAAGCCTGGATTTATTTGACTCAAAAGAAACCTCAGAATACTATAAATTGAAATTAAATATTAATAATACAAAACCCCTAATATTATATGCAGGATCTTTGTACGTTGACAGAAAAATTAATGTCATTATTGATTTAGCAAAAAAGATTCCGAATGCAATATTTTATATTATTGGTGGTAGTAAGCGTGAAATTGATCAACTATCTTATGAATGTCAAAAACTACAATTAAATAATATTTTTTTTATTGGTTATGTGCCACATTCTCTGATACCAGACTATTTATTTGCAGCAGACATTCTACTCATGCTCTGGAGTAAAGAGGTACCAACAATTAACTATTGCTCCCCGTTAAAATTATTCGAATATATGTCAGCAAAAAGAACAATTGTTGGCTACGATTTTATAACTATCAGGGAAGTACTTAATAATTTTGAAGATGCGTATTTAATAAACCCAGATTCCTTTAGCGAACTTGTTGGTTGTATTGAAAATCTTTTAAAAAATGGTGATAAACTTAATGTAGCTGCCAATGCATTTCACAAGGTAAAGGAGTATTATACTTGGGACGCCAGATCCAAAAAAATACTTTCGGCATTTGAAAACATATTTAGATTATCTTAAATATTATAATAATAGCGTTCCTTCCTGCCTATAACACAAATTTTTTCCTTATAAACATTAATTTCTTTTAGTATTTTCTTCATTTTTCAATCATAATTATTTTATTCTGTTACAGTAACCTATTTTGATTTCCTAATAACAGTAATGGCATCAACCCCATCCCCTAACATTAGAAAAATCAAACTTTTAATGTGCGTTCCCCGTGCTAACTTGTATGGCGGACCTCCTACACATCTACCTTATCTTGTGTCTTACTTTTCGAAAAGTTCGGGCTTTTTGATCAAAACCGTGTACTACGGACGAAAATCAAATAACAATGAAACAACACTCACCAAAGTTCAAAATACAATAATTACTTTAACAATTTTTTTGAAACATCTTATCATTTTTAATCCAAACATTGTTCATATTAATACTGCATTTGACAAGAATTCGATTTTAAGAGATATTCCTTTTATAGTTATTAGTTCATTTGCACGAAAAAAAATATTTATAAAAATTCATGGAAGCTCGTATGATTTATTGTTGCATGCAAATGCATTTTTAAAAATTCTTTCAAGAATTTTTATTCACTTTTCCGATGTAATCGGAGTTCTATCTAATGAAGAGAAGAAAGAATTTATTACAACTTTCAATACTTCAAAAATTGTAACCGTTAAAAATATTGTTAAAGTTTCGCAAATTCATGTAAATAGTACTCCTTCTTCATTAAATACGAAGGCAAAATATTTTTGTTGTTCGGTATCAAGGATGATAAAACAAAAGGGAATCGAAGATATTATACTTGCTCTTCCAAGTATTAAGCAGAGAATTCCCAACGTTAAAGTTTTAATAATTGGAGATGGACCTGAAACTGAAACATTAAAAAAACTATCATCCAGTTTAGAACTTGATTCTAATATTGTTTGGGCAGGATATATTTCAAACAATGAAGTCTGCAATTACATCCAATGCTCAGCAATGTTTATTTTTACCTCACATCTTCCAGAAGGAATGCCAATGGTCCTTACAGAGGCTATGAAAACAAAAATTCCAATTATTACCACAAAGAACAGGTTTGCAGTTGATTATTTCAAGAATAAACACAACTGCTTATTTTATAATAAAGGAGATTATATTGAATTGAGTAAAAAGGCAATAGAGTTGTATTATGATCGTGAATTAAGAAATTGTATAGTAAAGAATAATATTAGTTTGTTATCGGATTTTTCAGAAGAGTCGGTAGGATTAGAATTTTCAAAAATATATTCTACAATGCAAATTACTCCTAAGAATAAAAATAATAATTCATTACAAGATTTTTAATTTATGTGTGGAATATGTGGCTATATAAATCTTGGGGAAAAGAACTCATTCGAGGGATTGGTTTTGGAAATGAATAAAATTCAGAAACATCGTGGACCAGATGATGATGGTATATTCCTTATGGATAATGTCGGATTTGGCTTTGTAAGATTAAGTATTATCGATTTATCAAATAACGGGCATCAACCCATGACTTCCGTAGATGGCAATTTAACAATCGTATTCAATGGGGAGATCTATAATTATATAGAATTGAAGGAGGAATTAAAAAATTATTATGAGTTTAAAACAAAATCTGATACCGAAGTCATCTTAGCTTCATTTTCTAAATGGGGCATTGCATGTCTCAATAAATTTCAGGGAATGTGGGCTTTTGCTATTTATGATCAAATAACAAAAGAGGTCATAATCGCTCGAGATAGGTTTGGCATTAAACCCATCCACATTTGTCGTATTCAAGACACCATATTTTTTGCATCCGAAATAAAAGCCCTTTATAAAACTCTTAAAATCGATTTTAATCCAAATGAAACCAGCATATTCAATTATTTAACCGATCAAAAAAATGAAGATTCTCAGAGTACTTTTTTCAAAGAAATTCACAAAATTCCTCCGGGTCACTATCTCTCAATAAGAGATCGAAAGGTAAATCTTATTAAATGGTATGAAATTGAAAGCAGTAATCAAGAGCCATTCACTTCAAGTGATGAATTTAGAGAAATTTTGTTTTCATCAATTGCCAACCACCTTAGGAGTGATGTTCCTATTGGTACGTGTCTTAGCGGCGGGTTAGATTCTTCTGGAATTGTCGCAAGTCTATTACACAAGTATAAAATAAATGGAATTAATACTTTTTCAGCAATTTATCCAGAATCTCCAGAGATTGATGAATCAAAATTCATAAAATTATTTGAAAATGAGTTGCAAAATATGCATTATGTTACACCCACTATTGATGGTTTAATATCTGAATTACCATTATTTCTAGAAGCTCAATCCGAACCAGTTCGATCGACTTCTATTTACGCTCAATATAAAGTAATGGAGCTGGCCTCAAAAAATGTTAAGGTACTTTTAGATGGTCAAGGCGCTGATGAGCAACTAGGTGGATATGGTTACTTTCATGCATTTTATCAGCTAGATTTACTTAAAAAATTCAGAATTAACGAATTTTCAAATGAATTTTATAAAACAGTTATAAAAAGAAATAATTACAACCTCATATATACTATTCTCTTTCTTTCATTACCAATGAAACTGAAAACATACTTTCAAAATATGAAATATGATTTTCTTAATTTTTCGACATACCGATCAAATGATTTATTCTCCCAAAATTCGACAAATCTTAGCCGATGTCGCACATTTAAAGATGCATTAATCAATCATTTAAAATATCGATTAGAAGACCTATTGAAATGGGAAGATTTAAATAGTATGAATTTTTCCATTGAATCACGAGTGCCTTTTCTTAATCATATTTTAGTAGAGAAGTCTATCGCATCATCTACTTTATTAATAAAAAATGGAATTTCTAAAAACATTTACCGAAAATCAATGGAAGGAATTATTCCTTGTAAAATATTAGAAAGAACCGATAAATTGGGGTTTAATACTCCTCAATCATTTTGGTTCAGAAACAGTAAATTTCAAAATTATTTAGTCTCAATATTGAATAAAGAAAACCTCTTGTGTCATACTTATATTGATAAAGCTAAACTTAAAAACATTCTTTATAAGCAAATTCACAATCAACAAGACAATAACTTTTTTATATGGAAAGCACTTAATTTGGAGTTATGGTTAGATTCGCATTTTAATTCTAGAAAGAAGTATTGACTTTATTATATGATTAAATTAGATTATTTCCATTAAGAGTCATTTCGAATAGCATACTAAATTCCTTATTATTAGCAAATGAATATTGATAATATTAATCAAGTAATTAATAAGTTAATTTATTTAATTGATAAATATGGCTATTCCTCTTTTGACCCCTCTGATGGATTAAATTCCGATCTTATTAAATTATTACATTTGGATGAATCTCCATTAGTTGCACGGACAATAATTAAAGTGAACAGCATTCTTCCTATTAGTTTTAGAAAGTTTCTAAATATTAAAAAGACCCATAATGATCCAAAAGTTATCTCAGATATAATTAAAAGTTATTTACTTTGTGAAAATAGTGAATCTACTTTTGAAAAAAAAATAGAATTACTTTCGGGAATTTTAATCAGTGAGGCAACTAAGACTAATTCTGGAATCGGTTGGGGCCTTAAATTCCCCTACTCTTCAAGGTTTTTTGCATATGCTTTTTCACCAAATTTATTTACAACCCTAAATGTTGCATCAGCACTTTTGTATGTATATAAAAGATATCCGGATTTATTTAACTTAAAAATACTCAGAAATGTTAATAATTTTATTATTAATGATCTCGGCATAATAGACACTTCAATTAAGGACAGTTATATAAGGTACTATCTTGGAGTTGATACTCCTTTTATAAATGTTAATTCCTTAGCTTTAAAGTACTTTATAGAATTTCAAACAATTACTCATTCTAATGACTACAATTGTCTTATAAATAAATTACTTCACTTTGTGACCTTATCTCAAAATCCAGATGGATCTTGGTTTTATGCTCCAGTTAAAAAAGGCAGGATAATTGATGGTTTTCATACAGGCTATATAATTGAGGGTCTTATAACTTCCTATCTGCATTTTCAGGATGAATTTAGTTTTCAAATAATTCAAAAAGCCAATGAATACTATAGAAAGAAATTATTTATAAACAATTTTCCTTGTTATACCCCACTTAATATTTATCCTATAGATTCTCAAAATTGTGCTCAAGCGATTCAAACAAGATTGAAACTCTGTTCAATTGGTATTGACAATCTCGAGAGCATATTGGAAATGACAACCAAAATTAACAAAGCTTTGTATTTAAATCAAACCTACTTTATTTATAGACGGCATAGATTTTTACTGAATAAACAAGTATATTTAAGATGGAGTATTACACCATTTTTGTACTCATTTTGTCAACTGAAACAGTATCTTCAAAGTGGTAATACACAACATATCACCAATTTTTACAAACCTGCCAATATAAATTAGGTGCTTTTTCGGACAATAAATCTGGTAAATACGATTTGAAAAATAGTTACCTGAAATAAAAATAACCAAGTTTTCTTTTCCATATGAAAATTTTAAATAACAACAGAATATGTCATTTATTTTTTGATGAATTCCCCAAAGATAGCAGAATTAGAAGGTTTGCAAATGTTCTATTGTCGAACAATTATGAAGTCTATATTATTTGCTTATCAACAGAAAAAAAAGTCAATATTGAAAACATTGGGAACCTGCATATTTATAGAATTCCACTTAAGAAAAAAAGAGGTAGTTTAAAAAGAAGGATTTTTGAATATTTGATTTTTGAAATTTTAGCATTCCTTTGGACAACCTATTTGTTTTTCAAATTTAGGATAAAACTATTTCACATTTCCACATTACCAGATTTTCTAATATTTTCATGTATCATACCGAAATTATTAGGAGCTAACCTTTTACTTGACTTTCATGAACTCTTTCCAGAGGCAATGCTCCAATTTAAGCCTTCAATAAAGCAAAATGAACTCTCTTATAAGATTATCCTTTTTCAAGAAAAATTATCGTATTTATTTGCTAATGAGATAATTGTATTTCACGATCCAGCAAAGGATATATTGAATTCAAGAATGAAAGGGGCAAAAACCATCTCAACAATAATGAATGGTTTCGACGAATCAGAATTACCACAATTTTCAAAAAAAACTTCAACTGATTCCTTTCGAATTATATATAATGGCACCATTAACAAAAATCTAAATCTTTCTCTAGTTCTATATGCACTTCAAGTAATAAAACTATCACACAACGATATATTTAATAAAATTATTTTTGAAATCTACGGTGAAGGACCAGATCTTCAAAACTTGCTTAACTTAGCTAAAAAACTTGAACTTAATAATATATTTTTTGGAGGAAGAGTCTCATTCTCAAAAATGATTGAATGTCTTCAAAACGCAGATGTCTGTGTACTTCCACCTAAAAAGGATATTTACAGTGATTTATTTTATTCACTTAAACTCACTGAAATGATATTTTTTAAAATACCAGTTATTGCAACTCGTCTGAACACGTATAAGTATTATTTTCCTGAGGATTGCATTTTATATTTTAATTCCGATGATCATTTGGATCTTGCTGATAAAATTATTTTTACATATTTTAATAAAGAAAAGACTAAAGTATTCACGTATAATGCTTTTCGCAGCTATCAAAAGGTTTCCTGGGATATTATGAAAATACGATATCTTGATATTATTAAACGTTTAACCAATTAGCAATTTTATGAAAGTACCATTTTTAGATTTAAAACTCCAGTATTCATATCTTAAGAATGAAATTCTAGAGGAACTTAACCAAGTGCTTGATAACACTGCATATATTTGCGGTAAGAGGGTGAAACTTTTTGAAGAAAATTTTGCTGTACAACACAATGCAAAATATTTCCTAGGACTGAGTTCAGGAACTGATGCCTTACATTTGACTTATTGGTCCTTGGGAATAGGGATCAGCTCTCAGATGAAATCTGCAAAGCTTAATTGCGAGTTAGATGAAGTTATTGTACCTGTTAACACATATATTGCAACCACAGAAACGATTACAATTGCGGGGGCTAAACCTGTTTTCGTTGATCATGAAGAAGAGTCTTATAATATAGATCCATACAAAATTGAAGAAAGAATTAATTCAAAGACTAAAGCCATTGTCGTTGTCCATTTATATGGACAGCCTGCAAACATGGATCCCATATTGGATATTGCAAAGAAACACAACCTTATTCTCATTGAAGATTGCTCTCAATCGCATAATGCTGAATATAAGGGCGTTAAGGTAGGTGCTTTTGGAAACGCAAGTACATTCAGTTTTTATCCAGGGAAGAACCTCGGAGCTTATGGTGAAGCTGGTGGAGTAATGACAAATGATTCAATACTCTATCAAAAAATGCTAAGATTCAGACAACATGGGGCTGTAATTAAATATATTCATGACATTGAAGGGCACAATTATAGGATGGAAGAGATACAAGGTGCTGTTTTAAACGTAAAACTTAAGTACCTTGATCAATGGACTGAAGGTAGGAGACATGTAGCTTTGAAATATAATGAATTACTTTCAAGCGTTGATGAAATTGCACTTCCAAAAGAAATGCCATATGCGAAACATGTTTATCATCTATTTGAAATACGCGTAAAAAAAAGGGAATCCTTAATGACCTTTCTCCAAGAAAAAGGCATTGATACCGGATTACATTATCCACTACCCTTGCATCTTCAGCAAGCTTATCAATATCTTGGGCATAATCAAGGTGATTTTCCGGTAGCCGAAAAATGCTGCAAGGAGATTCTATCAATACCTATGTTTCCAGAGATGTCTGAAGAGCAAATAATTTATGTCTGTAACAATATAAAATTATTTTATAGTAAGCGATAATGTTTCTTAGACGATTTGGAAAGTTTAAATTGATTTTGTTGGCTGGAGATATTTTATCATTTTTAATAGGAGGAGTAATTTCACTTATCCTCTTCCCGATCATAAAATCATCCCTGAATTTCTCTTTTAACTTTTTTGAAAAATCTGGAATTTTTGCCTTAGCGGGAGGTCTAACCATTATTTCGTTTCGTTATAATAATTTGTACAAGCATAAAATTGTATTCAATGGTCAAAAACAATTCATTCTTATTTTAAAAAATTTACTTTGGACTTTTATTGTCATCTTGGTTCTATATTTCCTTTTTAAGCCAAATAACACAATTTATGGTGAACGATTGTTGATAATTTCGTACCTAGTTTTATCATACACTCTTATTCTTTTTTTTCGTGTCAATTTTCGAGGATTCTATTCGACTCATTTTGGTAATAATTTCCTGAAACGAAAGATTATTGCCATTGGTGCCGGTGAACTAGGAATGATATTTCATAAGGAAATTAAAAATGAAAAATTCAGTATGTTTGAGTTTGTTGGATTTCTTGATGACAAACCTAAATCTGAATCAAATTTGAATAATTCAAGTATGATAATTGGATCAACAAATGATGTAGTACAAATAACCAAACTTCACAAAATTGATGAAATATTCATTACGATCAACAATATATCTCAAGATAATTTGCTTCAATTAATAAAAAAAGCACGTGCGTGTGACTGCAATATCAACGTTCTTTCGAATCATTTTGGCATTATCGAAAAAAAGATCGATCAATGTGAGTTTAAAAACCTTGAATATGTTACGATTCACACACAGGTTATAAGTAGTTATTTTAAAATTTTGAAAAGGACCGTAGACGTTGCTTTTTCTTCTCTTCTTATTCTATTCTTTTCACCTTTACTACTTTTTTGTGCCCTACTTATCAAGTTCGATTCTGCTGGGCCTATTTTTTATACTCCAAACGCTATTGGAAAGGATGGTCGTCCTTTCAGGTTCTTCAAATTCCGATCAATGAAGCACAACGTTACACAGGATCCGCATAAAAAATTAGTTGAAGAATTCATGAATGGAAATATTATTGGTGCAAAACTTCGATCAGATTGCAGAGTGACAAAAGTGGGAAAAGTTTTAAGAAAGTACAGTTTAGACGAATTACCTCAACTTTTTAATGTAGTTATTGGTAATATGAGCCTTGTTGGTCCCCGCCCCTCAACAATTTATGAGTTTGAAAAGATGGAAGAATGGCATAAAAAACGGTTTGAAATTTTACCTGGTATGACAGGATTATGGCAAGTGGCAGGCAGATCAGAGGTTAGCTTTATCGATATGATTATGATGGACATCTACTATGTGGAAAATGGATCATTTTGGTTAGATTTATATATTCTTTTTAAAACGGTATTTGTAGTAATTAAAGCAAAAGGAGGTCACTAATGAATATTGCGATTATCGGAGCTGGCTGGTGGGGAAAAAACATTATTAATACTTGCGATGTCATTAAGGAGATCGAGACTGTTTTCTACTATGATTCCAATGCTGATGTTCAGGAAAAATTTAAAGCAAATTTCAAATCTTTATATTTGCCAACAATTGATGACATTTTCAACAATAAAGAAATAAATGCAATCTGTATTGCTACACCACCTTCTACGCATTTTGAACTCACACAAAAAGCGCTCATTGCGAATAAACATGTATTTATTGAAAAACCACCTGCTTTCACAACTGAAGAAGTTGAGATGCTCGGAAAAATGGCGACATCTAAAGGACTTGTTTATATGCTTGATGCACTATTTCTTTTTATGGAACCTATCAGGAAAATAAAAGAGATGATTGATTTTGGATTCTTTCAAGAGATCCTTTCTGTTGAAATGTATAGGATCGGTGATGAATTAAGACGACCAGGTTCTGGAATTCAGCGTATAACATCCTCTATGTTCAATAATGATACAGATGTTGTAGAAGATCTATTCTTTCATGATGCTGGAATATTATTAAACTTTTTTAAGGATTTATCATTAGAATCAATCAAAAAGCAATATTCCTATCATGCAATATGTTGTGATTCTGCTGAGATTTCATTTTCCACATCTTCTTTCCCTGTAAATTTATCCTTAAGCTGGGTTAAAACAGGTCGAAGACGGGGTATCTCGATATATGACCGAAACTTCATTTTAGAATATGATGGTTTTAAACAGGAAAATCAGATCATTATTCATGATCTTTGGAAGAACTCGAGTGAGGAGTATTCATTTATTCCTAGCCCTCCGCTACAATCGATGCTAGAATATTTTCTTGATACTATTAATAGAAAAAATACGAACGCAATTGATTACAATTTTATGAAAAAAATAATAAAATTCTGGGAGGAAATTAAGCATGCAAAATAACAGAGATTATTTTCAACATGAAAAGGCGGTTGTAGAATCAAATCAAATAGGTAAAGGAACGCGAATCTGGATGAATGCTCATATAATGAAGAATGTGATTATAGGAGAAAATTGCAACATAGGCGAGGGGTGTTTTCTGGAATCTGGTGTCATCATTGGAAATAATGTTGTTATTAAAAACAACATTGCCATTTGGGACGGTGTTAAAGTTGAAGATGGTGCCTTCTTGGGTCCAAATATGGTATTTACGAATGAAATAGAACCACGAGCAGGCTATCCTAAAGAAGTTGCAAAAACAATTGTAAAACGTGGAGCCTCAATTGGTGCAAATGCTACAATCGTTGCAAATCACACTATTGGTGAATATGCAATGGTTGGAGCTGGAGCCGTGGTTACAAAAAATATTCTTCCACACACTCTTGTATATGGAAATCCAGCAAAAAGACATGGTTGGGTTTGTATATGTGGGAGAAAGCTCATTTTTACCAATAATAATACTGTTTGTCATTGTGGAAAACAATTTTCTTTAACTGAAGAAACTTTAAAAGAAATTTTATGATTCTTACACGTGCTCCTTTTAGGCTCCCCCTTGGTGGCGGTGGAACTGACTTGCCTTCTTATTATAAAGATTTTGAAGGATTTCTTATCACGGCGGCAATCAATAAATATATGTATATAAGTGTCAATGAGCCTGCTGTAATTGATAAAATAAAAATTAATTACTCTGCTGTTGAGATTGTCACTCCCAATGAAATTAATAAAATAAAGCATGACATTGTGCGAGAGTCGCTTAAGTATCTTAAGATGTACTATCCTCTTGAAATATCTTCGATGGCTGACTTGGCGGCTGGTACAGGAATGGGGTCATCTAGTGCATACACAGTTGCTCTTTTAAAAGCTTTATATCAAATAAAAAGGCGCTATTTATCTATTGACGAACTTGCTGAAGAGGCATGCAAAGTTGAAATTGATCTGATAGGAAAACCTATTGGGAAACAGGATCAATATGCATCTGCCTTTGGTGGTATAATTCAGATGGAAATCGATAATCTTGGCCATGTGATTGTTACGCCAATTGATTTGGATGAAGAAGTAATTTTTGAGTTGGAAAATCGACTTCTAATGTTCTATACGAATATAAACCGTGACGCAACAGCCTTGCTGGCCCAACAAAATCATAAAATATCGGAATCCCGGAAAAAAACGCAAGTTGATAAACTTTCGGCACTCGAAGCCATGCATAGGATTAAACAAATAGGATATCACGTTAAGCAAATCCTCTTAGATGGTGACGTTGAAGGATTCGGCCAACTTCTTCATGAACATTGGACTATAAAAAAAAGTATCTCGACCCAAATGAGCAATCCTCAAATTGATGATTGGTATAATCTCGCAATGCAGAATGGAGCGTTAGGTGGGAAAATTATGGGTGCCGGCGGAGGTGGATTTCTGTTATTTTGTGTAGGAAACGGTAAAAGAAAGCACTTACGCCGAACAATGGAAGAAGCCGGATTAAGATTTATGGATTTTAGATTTGATTGGGAGGGTGTCAAGACTCTCGTTAATATTTAATTATGAAGAATGTTTTAATAACTGGGGTCGCAGGATTTATTGGCAGCAATCTAGCAGATCGACTTATACGCGATGGTCGTTATAACGTTGTAGGCATTGATAATCTATCCTATGGTATTAAAGAACAAATACCTGAAGGTGTTACTTTTCATCAACGAGATATAAGGGAGACTCAAATATATTCTCTTTTTCAGAATATTGATTATGTGTTTCATTTTGCTGCAAAAAATTGTATAAGCGATTGTCAATTCGATCCACGAGAAACTGCAGATATCAATGTGACTGGTACTGTTAATGTTTTTGAGGCCGCCAGAAAGTCAAATGTTAAAAAAGTGATTTATGCTGAATCTTCTGCCCTATATGAGGGAAGTGAACTTCTTCCGACCCCTGAATGGGACGTAAAACCCCAAAGTTTCTATGCCTTAAGTAAAGCATCTTCCATGCTATTTGCTGAAGGATATACCAGGTTCTATAATTTGGCATTTACTGCGTTGAGATATTTTTGTGTGTATGGTCCGCGACAAGATTATAGGAGAACAATTCCACCAGTTTTTAGTTCATTTATAATTAAGCTCCTTCGGAATGAACAACCTGCAATTTTTGGGACAGGTGAAAAGCGTCGTGACTTTATTCATGTTGATGACATCAATGACTTTCATATTCAATGTATGGAAGATGATCGCACTACAGGAAAAGTTTTTAATCTGGGGTCCGGCATAAGTTATTCGATAAATGAGATTTATCAAATAATCTCAAGATTGTTGAATACAAATGTTCTGCCAAAATATCTGGATAATATGCCTGGTGAGGCTTTTGCTAATATGGCTGATATTTCAGAAGCTAAAAAAGTGGGATGGTCTCCAAAGATTGGACTTGATGCTGGTCTGAAAAGCTCAATTGCATTTATTCAATCTGAATTAGAAAAAGATAAAATAAAATGAAGGCAATAATTTTGGCAGCTGGGAAAGGAGAACGCTTAGGTAATCTTGTTAACTCCATGCCGAAGCCGATGATTAAAGTAAAGGGTAAACCAATTTTAGAATATAATATTGAATTGTGCAAAAAATATGGTTTAACGGATATATTTATAAACGTACATCATCTTAGTAACTATATTATGGACTATTTTGGTGATGGTTCAATGTATGGAGTGAATATTACATATTCTATTGAAAATGTGTTATTTGGAACTTCCGGTGCAGTAAAACAAATTGCAAAGTCTTTTTGGAATTATGATGACAACAATGCTCTTGAAATTCATAGTCAAGACTTTTCAACAATAGGGTTTGAACCCTTTTTTGTATTATATGGAGATAATTTGTCTGACTATAATTTAAATAATATTAAAGAAAAAGGCAATAAAACTAAAGCGATTGCAACCATTGGTTTTCATTACAGGGAAGATGTCACCTCAAGTGGAGTAGCAGACTTTGATGCTGGCGGTAGAGTGTTATCATTTATTGAAAAACCCAAAGATAATGAAACAACCAGTCATTGGGTCAACGCAGGTATCTATTATCTAATGCCACATATTCTTAATCATATCCCTGAAGGTCACTCGGATTTTGCACAAAATGTTTTTCCATCACTATTGATGAAAAAAATATCAATTTATGGAGTGTGTGATAATACAGATGTAAAAG